>Ga0302320_10001970_pt1 | contig 48958 bp, 40 predicted proteins | sample Bog_T0_3_FD_202130 | JGI IMG/M metagenome (GOLD analysis project Ga0302320, IMG submission 202130) | Peat permafrost microbial communities from Stordalen Mire near Abisko, Sweden - Bog_T0_3 | ecosystem: Environmental > Terrestrial > Soil > Wetlands > Peat | place: Sweden: Abisko, Stordalen Mire... | reverse complement strand
AGTTCGTCACCGGCTTGGAGAATCTACTAGGCCGCAGGATCGCTCGGCGTGCCCCTGGACGCAAACCCACAGGCGAAGTTCCCACCACGGAGCAGTTACAATTGTTGTGAATGGGTATCATGTCCCCCTATTTCCCTATTTCCCCCTATCACCCCCCAAAGAGGGTATGGCGCGCGTCAAGAAACTGGCCGCGTGGCTTGATAACAGCTACCCCTCAGCCGCGGCAAGCCTGATGGAAGGTCTGGAAGAATGCTTCACCATCAACCGGCTGGATCTTCCGCCTTCTCTGCACCGTTGCTTGGCGACAACTAACATCATCGAGAGCCCCCACGCCGGAGTGCGAATCCAGACCCGCCGTGTTACACACTGGCAGAATGGAAAAATGGTTCTGCGGTGGATGGCCTCGGCGTTTATCCGAACCGAAAAGCGGTTCAACAAAATCATGGGCCACCGCGACCTCTGGGCCCTGGAAGCGATCCTCAACCCCACAGCGGCCGCCAGCCGAAAGGCGGCGTAGTAACATCAACCTAACCGCTGCCACTTTCAACTGCGCGCGGGAAATGCTCGCAAAGGTCGCGGACATACATCTTGTTGTGGAGGCTTGATGGCGCATCGTGGTACATGCAGGTTCGCTTCTCTTTATTCAACATGTGCCGGACAAGCGCTGACCGATAGAGCAACAGCGCTGTTGTGTGTCTTCCGTCTCGCTCCCGGGTTGCTGGTCCTCTTTATCCTGGGCCTGCCCGTAGCCTCCTCAGGTCAAGCCTCCGCGGTCGATCCCACGGCTCAGGTCGTGTCGCTTCGAGGGGACGCGGGTGGCAGGCGCTTCGATGGAATCGGCGTGGTCAATGGTGGCGGGGCGACATCTGTCCTGTTGAAGGACTACCCCGAGCCGCAGCGCAGTCAGATTCTCGATTTGCTGTACAAGCCGAAGTTCGGCGCCTCGGTGGGCGCGCTTCTGGTTGAGATCCCCGGCGACGGCAACTCCACCCAGGGCTCGATGCCCAGCCACATGCATACCCGGGACGATCTCGAATACCATCGCGGCTACATGTGGTGGATCCTCCAGCAGGCGAAGGCTCGCAATCGCAATCTGACGCTGATCGCAACTCCCTGGAGCGCGCCCGGCTGGGTGGGAAATGGGAACTTCTGGTCGCAGGACGCCGCCGACTACGACTTGAAATGGCTGCAGGGGTTGAGGAAGGTCTACGGACTTGAAGTAAACTCGGTTGGCGTTCGAAACGAGAAGGGTTCAAGCTTCGATTTCGCCAGCATGCTGCGCAATACGCTCAACGCCAACGGCTTCGAAAAGGTGAAGGTTCAGGGGTTCGACAACTGGCCGGCGGACAAGTTCGCCTTTGTGAAGGAGATGCTGACCGACCCGGCCAAGCGTAATGCGCTGGACATTCTGAGCGCACACACGCTCGTCGACACGCCGCCGACCGACGCGGACAAGCTGCGGCAATGGTCCGACGAGCTGCACAAGCCCGTGTGGAACAGCGAGGAGCACGTCTACAAGAAGGGTTTCGACGACGCCATCAGCATCGTCCAGGCCTTCAACCTGAATTACATTCGGTGCAGTGCCACGCTGATCGTGAACTGGTACGACATCGCCGGGGTGTATCCGATGGAGAGCTATTCGGAGGATCCCGCCGCGCTGCTGGCGCGCTCGCCCTGGAGCGGAAACTACACCGTGCGCGAGGCCTTGTGGGGTTACGCGCACTACGGCCAGTTCGCCGAGCCCGGCTGGCAGTATCTGAGCGGCGGATACGGCGAATTGGCCGGTGGAGGCTCCTTCGTCACGCTCAAGTCGCCAACAAACGACTACAGCGTCATCGTCGAGAGCAAGGACGCGAAGGCGTCGCAAAAGATCCGCTTCAGCATTGGCACCGGGCTGTCCAAGAAGAAGCTCACCGTCTGGCGCAGCAACGCGCAGGAACAGTTCGTGCAGCAGGCGGATATCGAGCCGATTGACGGCGTTTTCACGCTGAACGTCGATCCTCAGTCGATCTATTCCGTAACAACGACCACCGGGCAGCAGAAGGGCAGCTTTGCGGACATCCCAGATGCCAAGCCATTCCCGTTCCCCTACTTCGAAACCTTCGACAGTTACGCCGCGCCGGGGGATTATGGATACCTTCCGCGCTACACAGCGGATATCGAAGAAGCGTTCGAGATCGCAAACTGCCCGGAACGCTCAGGGATGTGTCTGCACCAGACGGTGGCTCGACAGCCGAACTCGTGGGCCCCGGAGTGGAAGCCGTACACCATCCTTGGCGACGAGCACTGGCAAGATTACGAGGTGAGTTCGGGCATCTACCTGAAAGCCGGAGACTCCGCCGGAGTGATGGGCCGGATCAATTTTGTAGGCTGGGGGTACGGCACGGACCCGAAGGGATACTTCCTGGAGATGAGCTCCGAGGGATTGTGCCGCCTGATCGCGATTCGCGGGCCAAAAGACAAGAATGCGCCCGTGGGCGACGCCGAGCAGCAGGCCCTGCTGAAAGGCCAGAAGAGCGCGAGTCAGGGAGGCGAACTGGTCCTGGGGTCTGTCCAACTGCCGGCCATTCACGCTGGTTCGTGGCACACGCTCAAACTTGTCTTTCAAGGCTCGAACATCGCGGGCGTGGTCGATGGGAAGCAAGTCCTGACTGCAAACGACAGCCTCTACAAGACGGGCATGGCCGGGCTGATGGCCGATGGCGACGATAAAACCCTGAGCACGCCTTACTATGACAATCTCGTGATCCAGAAAGATGGTGCCCCGACTCCTCCACCATCATTCGCTGGGCCCGGACAGACCGCGATTTATAAGCCGTAAGGCTGAGCGCTGATAAAGGAGTGGATTTGGACACGTGTTTCTTCGCGGCTTGGAAGATATGGCGGAGAGGGGGGGATTCTCCTCGGCCATCTTCCGGCTCCATTCAAAACAAAGCAGATAAGCCGAAAACCCGCTCCAATGATGGGTTTTTCGAACCCGGCCCCAAAGGCGAGCGACCGGGGGCACCCTCAACTTGGTTTGGAAAGATTAGCAAGACTGGGGCCACCCGCCCCTTTAAAGCAAATGACTGGAGAAAATGGTCGGCCCTGGAGGACGATTTTAGAACTTTTCTGCTCCGTGCGGGATGAATCCGACCGAGCCTGGTTCCTCTTAGTAGCTGGAATTCCGGCGAATAGGTATCATGTCCCCCCTATTACCCATAGAAGAAGAATCGGACGGCAAGCGATTGCCTCCCACAGAAGCAGGTCAAGAGATACCACGAATATAACAAGGAGCTGAAAACCAGAAGCGCGCAAGGGGTCAATTAAGATCGACAACTCCGTGAGCAATGTTGCCTAATCTTATCCCGCCGATGGTTCAGGCCTGTGGATCGGCTAGGATGGTAACCAAGCAATCATTGGGATTTGCGGAACCGAAGCTTCGCAGACCAACTCCGGCGAGGGCCAATCAATAATGCCGACAGGCACACACGAACAAACGATCAACACCGCCCTCGGCGAAGTTCTTCACGGACTGGGACGCCAATGGACACTTCGCTCAGAAAACGTTGGCAGGATATTTGAGGAGGGCGGCCGCCCTGACATCCTCGTCGAAAAGTCAGACGGGTGGCCTATCGTTATAGAGGCAGAAGTCGCTAACCATCGTCAAGCTGAGATCGAGGCCAGGTCGCGCCTCGGCAACCGGCTGATCTCTACGGGCAACCTAGTCCATGCATCAATCGCGTTGGTATATCCCGACAATTTGCGAAGCCACCACGGCGCGGGACTGAGGGCGCGACTTCGGGAGGCCGAGCTAGAGTACGTACTTTTCACGGTCCAACCAAACGGCCAAGCCGCGCGGCTCCCAGCAGAGGGGTGGCTAAAGGGCGGAATTGCCGAATTGGCAATCCTGTTGCACCGGTCGAGCATTCCGGCCTGGCGTGTTGAAGCCCTTGCAGACGCTTTGGAACTTGGTGTTAACCGCACAGCGGCTTTACTTGACGCAAGGCATCCACCGGGCAGCCCCCTAGGCACGGCGGTCGCAGCGACTCTTAGCCAACATGACGATCCCGCAGGACAGAGCCGGCGAATGGCGATGACAGTCCTTGTCGACGCCATAGTGTTTCATGTCGCGTTGGCCGAGGCCGAGTTGCAAGTACAGGACACAGTGCTGGGGCAGCGGAGCGTTTTGCCACCCACAGACTTTCGGCCACATGGGGTCTTTCGACCGTCAGCAATTGTTGACGAATGGCAGAAGATTTTGGGGGTCAACTACTGGCCTATCTTCCATACCGCCTCGTCCATTGTGCAATGTCTGCCCACCCCAACGGCGGCTGCTATTCTCGACCGCCTCTGGGAAACGGCCGAGAACTTAGTTGCTGGCGGGGTAACACGGTCTCATGATCTGACTGGCGTCGTCTTCCAACGGCTGATTGCCGACCGAAAGTTCCTCGCGACCTACTACACGATGCCAAGTGGCGCCGCTCTCTTGGCTGGGTTAGCGATACCTATGGACCGTCCAATCGTTGGAAATGGATGGAGCGACGCGAACGCACTCGCGGCAGCACGAATTGGAGATTTCGCTTGCGGCACCGGAACGCTGCTTTCGACCGCTTACCAGCGTATAGGCTTATTGCATGAGATCCACGGCGGGAATCCTAAGGAGTTGCACCCGACGATGATGCAGAGTGGCCTCGTCGGCCTCGATGTCCTGACGGTGGCGGTGCATCTCACGGCCGCAATGTTGGCCGGTTCACATCCGGATACGCCATTTGAGGGCGAGTGCCTCCTCACGATGCCGTACGGTAGCCATCAATGGGGGGTTTGCGTTGGCTCGCTGGACCTCCTACTGGAGCAGCCGGAATTCGACATCATACAAGCCGCCGCCATAACTGCAGGGGGACGAGGCGCCGAAGAAGTCAGAGATCTTATGTTCCGTGTTGGACACCGTCACTTCGATCTAGTGATTATGAATCCACCATTTACCCGACATGGAGCCCGCGAAGGAGACCGAACCCTAGTCCATAACCCCGCGTTCGCGGCCTTTGGCGCTGACGAGGAAGAACAGGACCGGCTCTCAGAGAGACTGAAGTACGTATCGGGCGAAGGGCGAGCCCACGGCCACGCAGGGCTAGCATCGTTCTTCGCTGAACTGGCACACAGAAAGCTTGCCCCAGGCGGAAAGCTTGCGCTTGTCCTCCCGCTGTCATCGATGAGCGGCATGTCCTGGGACGGCATCCGTGAACAGTGGAGGTCAGAGTACTCATCCTTGATTATCGTTACAATTGCGGAGGAGAGCTCTCACACCCGTTCTTTTTCGGCAGACACTGGGATGGCCGAGTGTCTATTGGTGGCAATTAAATCGCCACCTTCCGCTGAGCCACGAGCTGTATTCGTGATCCTGTCAGGCCAACCGAAACACACGTTACAGGGTGAACTGATCGCACACGCGATCACACACACAATTTCTGATTCAAGCATTCGCAGGTTGGAAGACGGGCCGTTCGGAGGCTCTCGAATTCTCCTCGGCGAATCGGTTGTCGGGGAAGCGGTCGATTGCCCACTCCCAGTCGGCGGGGCGTGGCAGATGGTTGGAATCAAAGATGTGTCCCTGGGGCAAACAGCCCACCAATTGACCAATGGCCGCCTCTGGGTAGACGGGATGGGCTCCGGAAGTCCGGCGCTAATCCCGGTTTGTTCGATCGAAGAGGCGATCCAACGGATTGGACCACACCATCTGGATATTGCTGGGGCGCAGGTTAAGGCCGACGGCTTACCGCAAGGCCCATTCGAGAAGATAGGAAATGTCCCCGCTGGCGCGGCCTACCCATGTCTTTGGAACCATGAAAGCAGCAAAGAAAGGACCCTGATCGTATTACCAGACTCACATTGTCGCATTCGCCAAGTGGGCGGAACGGTACCCTCCGCCCTTCAGGAGAGAGCGGAGGCGCGTTGGGCCACGGCAGCGCGCGCGCATTACGCCTGCGAGGTGCGTTTCACATCGCAATCATTGATCGTGGCGATGACGCCAGAACCAGCTATAGGTGGCCGTGCCTGGCCCACCGTAGTGTTCGCGAACCCTGCTCATGAATACGCATTTGCGCTGTGGTGTAATTCCACCCTCGGCCTGCTGTGTCATTGGTGGATGTCAAACAAAACACAGGAGGGTCGGGGGACGACCACGGTAACGAGCATCCCAGCGATTTCGACTCTCAATGTCCATGCAATACCGGTGGCCTCGCACGCGCGAGCACGGGATGCTTTTGAGCGGCTGTCCGATCAGAGGCTCCTCCCGTTCGACCAAATTGACGAGGACGTCGTACGCGCCGAGATCGATCGGAGTCTAATTGTCGAAGTGCTCGGTTTAGACCCCTCGCTTTGTTCGCCAGGTGGACCAGTGGAACGATTAAGACGAAAACTTGCGGCGGAGCCACAAATCCATGCTGCCAAGGCTACCCGCCTCGTGTTCACGACTGAAGGCGAAACAAGCATTCGTAGGCTCGAAAGGACTTAGACGCGATCCGCTCGCTTAACCGTCTCACCCGGATTGGGCGGGTGGCGCACCCTGCCTTTAAAAACCTGACCATCCCCACAACTGGGGGTGCCCCATCCTTCGCGGCATTTTGCGAAGGATGGGCTCGCAGGAACCTCGACCGGCGGGTGTCCGGCCCCTCGCCTTTGGGGACCGGTGATCAAGACCGCACCGAATCCCCTTGCCCCACCGTACCCATTTCGGGTACACATGACCCCGAAATGGGTACAGCCGCCATCCTCTCCGAAACCCTCTTCGGCCGCACGCGCGGTGCGGTCCTCGCCGTGCTCTACGGCCACATGGAAATAGGGGGACATGATACCTATTCCCCCACCTACAGCTTCCGCCAAACCGCAGATGCGCTCAAAGAGAACCGGATAGGCGAGATCCGGGTTCTTATTGAGCCGCCGGCATTCCGGAGATCTACTCCTTTTCAGGAGCGGCGGGTTCCGGCCCAGGCATTTCGGCAATCGGCACGTAGTTCACAATCGCCGTAAGAATCGCCCGCGCTTCCGCCTCCATCGACCGCCCGTTCATCGCGGCGCGGACCCTTAGCTTCTGTTTGACTTGGGGCAAGAGGTCGCGGATCAGCAGCGTCGCCATAGGGGTCCATTGTACCGCGATAATGCTAGCATTGATATCGAAGATATCAACGATATCGAAAACTAGGGTAAAAACCCTTATCTGAGGCCCAAAAAGCGCATCGAAAACACTGTTATTCGCGCCTATTTGGCACTAAAACGGCCTTATTTAGTGTCATTTTGCTTATTTTGTCACGCGCTTGCCGGAACACATTGGCACCTGCACCGTGGTCCGTTCTCACATCGCAGCCGGAGCATATAACCACACTCACGGCGACGCGCCAGATGAATACCAGCGTCGTTTTATGTCGGCGTTCTCAGCAGCAGGTAGCCGCCCGTCAGGCCGAAGAGAATATCGGGGGACCAGGCGGCGAGGGCGGCGGGGAGATAGTTGTGGTTGCCCATGGCTCCGAAGAGCGAGTCGGCCACAAAGTAAGTCAGCGCTACAAAGATGGCGACTGCGATGCCGGTCAGCGAACCTCTGCGGCCCATGGAGAGCGCGAAGGGAATGGCCAGGATTGCCATCACCATGGCGATGAGCGGGTAGGCGAGCTTGTGCCACAAGGCCACGCGCAGGACCATGGTGTCGAAGCCGCTCTGGCGCATGTCCGCAATGTAGCTGCCGAGCTGGCCGAAGCTCATCTCCTGCGCCTGCTTCGTTTCCTTGGTGAAATATCCGGGGTCTTCGTGAATCTCGGCGAATGTGGTTTGCTGAAAGGTGCGATAGCTGTTTTCGACCACCGCCGCGCCTTCAAAGTCGCGCTGCCAGCCGTTGAGGAAGCGCCATGCGGATTTTTCCGGGTCCCAGATCGCGCGGGCGGCAAAGATGCGGCGCGAGATGGCGAAGGTGGACGGATCGAACTCGAAGACTGCGAGGTTGGCGAACTGGTTCTGGCTGGGATCGAAGAACTGGTAGTAGAAAATGCGGCCGGGTTCGCCGGGCCCCGGCTCGCCGAAGATCCAGTTGTGTTCCGGATGCGTGACGGTCTGCGGCGGCTTTCCTTTGATGATGTTGCGCAGCGCCTCCTGGCGGCGATTGGCCTGGGGTAGGTAGTACTCGTCGAAGAGGAACAGGCTGACGGACAGGATGGCGGAGATGGTGACAATGGGAACCACCAGCCGGTAGAGGCTGATGCCGGTGGCCTTCATGGCGATGAGCTCGCTGTTTCGGTTGAGTACGCCGAACGTGACGAGCACGGCGATCAGGACCGCGAGCGGAGCAATCTGGTAGATCATGTAGGGCGTCACGTTGATAAGGTATTCGCCCACTATGTTGAGCGGGATGCGGTTGCGGAGGATGTCGCCTACCAGATCGAAGAAGTTGAAGACCAGTACCAGCACTACCAGGCCGATGAGTACCAGAGCAAACGTCTTCAGAAATTCAAAGACGACGTATTTGTCGAGGATGCGCGGGAAGACACTGCGGCCTGTACGGCGCTTTGCGCGCGGTTGAAAGCGGCTCAACAGGCCGGCGTGGCGGACGCCATTGAGTCTGGCTGCGGAGTCGGCTTTTGGGGAGCGCGATGCCAAGCTCGCGATCGCTGCCAGAACGCGGCCTCCGCTGGCCATTTGCCACAGCAGAAAGAGGCCTCCGGCGGAAAAGAGGATGTTGGCGAGCCAAACCGCGGCGAATGCGGGGATTTTTTCCTGGCGACCGAGGGCGGTGCCGACGAGCGAAAGCGAATAATAGACGACGACCAGCGCAATGGTGAACACCCAAGCCGAGCTTTTGCCGCCGCGGCGCGAAGTGACGCCCAATGGAACTCCGACCAGCATGAGCACCAGGCAGGCGGCAGGATAGGCAAGACGCTTGTGGATTTCGATGAGAAACCGCCTGCCGTCGCGCGTGTGGAGGCGGTCGCGCAGTTCTTCCATTGACATGGCCAGGATGTCGTTATCCATGCGGCCCAGATGGCCCTCGCCCTGCTGGTTCAGGGCGAGTGGAAGGTCGGTGGTCTCGAATTTAGAGATGTTGTATTGCTGCGGATTGTCGGAGACGGTTTCGTGTTCGGTGCCGTTGCGCAGCAGCATGAGGAAATCCTGGCCGGAATCGCTGGCGACGGTGACTGAGGCGGCGGTGGTGATTTTGGGGGTTGAGGGGTCGGTAATGTCGGCCATGAAGACCTGACGCCAGTTGGCCGCGCCGGAGCCTGCAATTACGTTCTGCACATAAAGAACGGTGTTCTTGAAGTCTTCGTCGAAGACGCGTGGCTTGATTTCATAGGATGCCTGCGAGGCCAGCGCCTTGTTCATTTCGAGGATGGCTTGATTGGCGCGCGGCGCCACATAGAGGGAGTTGGCCAGCCCCAGCAGCGTGCCGCCGACTGCCACGATGGCCGAGACGCGGACGAAATAGCCAATGCCCAGTCCGGAGGCGCGCATGGCAATGATTTCGCTGTCGGCGGCCAGCCGGCTTAGCCCCAGCAGCACACCCACCAGCACCGCCATGGGAATGGTGACCATGAAGAAGTTGGGCAGCAGAAAGAGAACGACCTGGAGGACACTGCTGAAAGTGGAGCTGTTACGAACCACGGCGTCAAGGATATGCGGGAGTTCCTTCATCAGGAGGATGAAGGTGAATAGCACGCCACCGATGAGGGCGTTGGAGAGGATTTCGCCGAGGATGTAGCGGGTAAGGATGCGCACGGACAGGCTCTGGAGCTAGTTTATCTTGCCGGGGTGGGTTGCCAGCCGCGCAGGCGCAAGCTGTTGGCCAGTACGCAGACCGAGCTCAGCGCCATGGCTGCGGCAGCCAGCCAGGGTGTCAGCAGGATGTGGAAGCCAGGGTAGAGCGCGCCTGCGGCCAGGGGAATGCCCAGCAGGTTGTATCCGACGGCCCAGGCCAAGTTCTGGCGCATAACGCGGAGCGTTTGGCGGGCCAGGTCGAGAGCGGCGGGAATGGCGGAGGGTTGGGCGCGCAACAGCAGCACGTCGCCTGCTTCCTGGGCCAAATCCGCGCCCGATCCCATGGCGATGCCGGCATCGGCCTGGGCCAGGGCGGCGGCGTCGTTGATGCCGTCGCCCACCATGGCTACGCGCAGGCCGCTTTGCTGAAGTGCGCGAATGCGGGCCAGTTTGCCGGCGGGATCAAGACCGGCTTCGACTTCGGCGATTCCAGCTTGCTCAGCGATGGGAGCGGCCGCGATGGCGGAATCGCCGGTGAGCATGAGGATGCGCAGCCCGGATTGACGCAAGGATGCGATGGCCTTAGCCGCGTCTGGACGCAGTGCGTCGCGGGCGTCGAAGCAGCCAACGGGGGCTGGGCCGATCGCCATCAACAGCCGTGTTGAGCCGGGTTTGGCAGGGGGGATGCCGATTGGCAAAGGCGGTATGCGGAAGTCCTCAAACAGCGCTTCATTGCCTAGAAGCAGGTCGTTGCCTTCTACGGTTGCGGAAAGGCCCCGGCCCGGAACAACCTGGACATCCTCAGCCGCCGGCCAGGTGAGATCGCGGGCGCGGGCGGCGTCCACAATCGCATGAGCCAGAGGATGATTCGACCGCTCCTCGGCGGCGGCCGCCATGCGGAGAAGGACGTTTTCTTTGTAGCCAGGCGGCGATCCGGCCAGATGGATTGCCTCCAGCACCGGCCGTCCCACGGTGAGGGTTCCGGTCTTGTCGAGGACAATTACGTCGAGATGGGAAAGGCGCTCGAGTGCCTCGCCGCCCTTGAAGAGCACCCCGAGTTGCGCCCCCCGGCCAACAGCTACGGTGAGCGCTGCAGGCACGGCCAGTCCCATGGCGCAGGGACAGGCAATCACGAGCACCGCGACGGTGTTGGCCAGGGCAAGCGAGATGGAATGCGCGGCGATGAGCCAGACTGCGAATGTGACCACGGCCAAAGCCAGCACCACGGGGACAAAGATAGAGCTGGCGCGGTCGGCGAGCCGTTCCATGGGTGCGCGAGAACTCTGTGCCTGCTGGACCATGCGGGTGATCTGCGACAGCACCGTGGTTCCGCCGAGCGACTCCACCCGGCAAGTGACGGCTCCGTCGTAGTTGAGTGAGCCGGCAAGGACGCGGCCGCCTTGCTCACGGGGTAGGGGGGTGGGTTCGCCGGTGAGCATGGATTCGTCGACAGTGGTTCGACCTTCGAGGATGGTCGCGTCGACTGGAAACCGTTCGCCGGGCAGGACGAGAACACTCTCGCCGATTTGGATCTCCTCCAAAGGGACCACGTCTTCGACACCCGCGCGAATGCGGCGGGCAGTGACGGGGCGCAGACGAGAAAGTGAGTCCAGGGCAGCCAGGGCGCGCCGCTTGGCTCGAGCCTCCAGCGATTTGCCCAGGAGCAGAAATCCAATGATGAGCAGAACCGCGTCGAAGTAGACCTGGCGGTTGGGAGCCGGCCAAATGGTGGCATACGCGGAGTAGGCAAAGGCCACGCCCGTTCCCAGGCCGACCAGCGTGTTCATGTTGGTGGTTCCATGGCGCAGAGCACTGAGGGCGCTTGCATAGATGCCCCGGCCCGCCCACATCACGATTGCGGCTGTAAGAACCAGGAGAAACCAGCGCAGCGCATCCTTTGGCACCGCATAAAGCCATGGAAGGACGCGCATGAGTGCGTGGTCCAGTGGGCCCATATCGCTCCCGAGGGGCATGGCGAGCAACATTGCCGCAGCTCCGGCGGCCAAGGTTACCCACGCTTTTCGGGCAGGGTCCGGGGTGTGGTCCTGAGACGATTGGGCGGATTCGCCTGGGCGGGGTAGCACGGCATCGTAGCCGGCTCCGCGAATGGCATCGACGAGGGCCTGGGGAGCGGAGATTTTGGGATCGAAGACTATGCTGGCGCGATGGGCCATGAGATCCACGTGCGCCGACTCGACTCCAGGGGTGGAGCGCAGCGCATCCTCCACGTGATGCTGGCAGGATGCGCAGGTCATGCCGAGCACCGGGAGGATCAGCGATTCCGTAGCGGGCATTGGCAACTACTGCTCCAGCCGAGCGGTATAGCCGGCTTTAGCCAGGGCGGCCAGCGCTGGAATGACGGGGGCGGGGTCCAATGTGGACGTGAACCGCGCGGCTCCCAAGCGAACCTCGTTGACGATAACGCCGGTTGTGGACGAAAGCGCCTGGCTTACGCGGCGAATACAAGAGCCGCAGTGCATTCCATCGATACGCAGCGTGAATTCGGACATTCTGTTCTCCCTGCTCAACTAGATGATAAACCGGCTCGGAAGTTGCGCGACTCGGTGGTAAGGGCGCTATGGTAAAGGGTTCACTGCAACGGAGAGGACCATGCAAAGAGAGTTTCCAGAGGCGCCGCTCATGGGTGTGGGCGCGGTGGTGGTTGACGGCGGCCGCGTGCTGCTTGTGCGGCGCGGAACTGAGCCGCTGAAGGGCGAGTGGTCGCTGCCGGGCGGACTGGTCGAATTGGGCGAAACGCTGACAGCCGCGGTGATTCGCGAGGTGAGGGAAGAAACTGGACTCATTGTTGAGCCGTTGGAGTTGATCGAGCTTCTTGACCGGATTCATCGCGAGGGGGATCGCATTCGTTATCACTACGTGATTGCGGATTACCTGTGCCGCGTAACCAGCGGTGAATTGCTGGCAGCCTCTGACGCGGATGCTGTGCGCTGGGCGGAGCGGGCGGAGTGGAATAGCCACAGCGCGCTGAAGCTGGACCCGGTTGCCGTGAGGGTTCTCGAAATGGGTTGGCAACGGGCGCAGGCGATGCAAAACGACGCGCAAGAAGGCCGATGATGCCGAGCCGAGGACTGTTGTGAATTGAGATGGGCCGGCAAAGCTGTCGCCGGTTGCGGGAATCCAGTTTGGGCAGGTTAATTTCATAGTGCGATTGTGGACGCCGGCATGTCTTTCATTGGTTGGGGTTTGGCAACCATAGCTTGCTTGGGGATGCGCGTCCAGCTTGCGATCCACCCGATTGCCTGAGGGATGAGGGCAAAGCCGAGCGGCGCCATTGCCCGTCCGGCGTCGGTGACAATCGCGCGCGAGAGTGTTGTCGCCAGGGTCATCCCGCGGCGTAGTTGCATGTGCAGTTCGCGGTAGTAGCTCTCCGCGCTTTCATGGGCAAGGTACATGCGCGCGGCCAGCGCTGCGCTATGCAACGCGATCGACATGCCGTCGCCGGTGAACGATGGAATTACAGCCGCCTGATCTCCAACGGACCACAGGCCGAGAGGCCGTCCGGCAAGATAGCCATAGGGTATGGACGAGACGGCCAGAGGCCTTTCCCACAAATGCGCCGCGCCTTGCAGACGTTGGGCGAGATGAGGGTTTTCATCCTGGATAGATGCCAGCAGCTCGGTCCATCCGCCTATCTTGCGCAATGCGCGGCGGCGCACCACCAGGCAGAAATTGGCCGTTTCATTTTCCACCAGCGCCAATCCGCCATATCCACCTGGGAAAAGGAAGAGCTCCATGAATTCTCGCAGCGCGGCGGTCTGAGCCTGCGCCAGACGCATTTGCATCTTGAATCCGATGAGGTCGCCCTGAGCGGATGGCTGACGATTCAAGCCGCGCAGATCGTGCTTTCCGTTGGCGAGAAAAACTGTTGGAGCGCACCACGAATCTCCATCCCTGAGTTGCGCGCGCCACATGCCGCTTTGGTTTGCAAGGCTCTCGACAAAGGCTCCGCGCTGTACTTGACATCCGCTCTCCACCGCGCGCCCAAGCATGGCTTCATCGAGGACATAACGGGAGAGCGACAGGGCGGTGAAGGGCAGGACGGCTTCCACCAACCGGCGTTTTACCGAAAGCCGCGTGTAGCGGATGGGAGCCGCTCCAAGAGCGAGAGGATCGATGCCGGCCTGGCGCAGATACTCGACGGCCTCATGGCTGAGAAACTCACCGCAAACCTTGTGATGTGCGACTCGCTCGCGTTCCAGCAGCGTAACCTCTCGTCCCGCGGCTGCAAGGCGCATGCCCACCATGGAGCCAGCAAGACCGCCTCCAATGATCAGATGGCTGGTTGTCTTCGAGGTTGAAGTCACAGCTTTTTCTTCCGGCTTACACACAGCCTCGCAGGTTTGTGGCTTCGGATATCGATGTCGGATGCACGAAGACCGGCAGCGGCGCACATGCTCCGCCAGTCTTCCGGTACAAAGGAGCGTGCGATGGAGACAGGGCCATCGTGCTGCACAAAGCGATGCAGCCCGGCCAGTTTTGAGAATGCTCGAAAGAAATAGTAAGAAATGGGAGCACGCGAAAGGTCGTTGATGAACCATCCCAATGCGGCGTGCTCTTCCATCCATCGGAGAAATCGAATCAAATCGTCATTGGAAAGGTGATGCGTGAACAAGGAGCTGATCACCAGGTGCGCGGGCTTCGACGGCACGTATTGAAATACGTCCGAATTGACCCATTGAATTCGGCTCGACGCAGGGCTTGCCTCCTTGGCGATTGCCGTTGAATCTGGATTCAAATCCAGTCCACTCAATTCCACCGGAACGGCTCTCCGATCTGCCCATTGCTCAATCTTTCGCAGCATGTCTCCGTAGCCGCAGCCCACGTCGAGAATGCGAATCGGCTCCGCATCTGGCGGTTGCGACGCAACTAGTGAATCGAGCCAGCGCAGGACGGGCCGGTAGCCCAACGTCCATCGAGTTGTTCTGGCGATATCGCGGAGGCAGGCGCGTAGTTCGTCGCGGCTGCAAGGCTCATCCATCAGCTCGGTGAGCTGTGCGCGGACACGAAAATCGATTGGACTAGGCCGCATGAAAGAGCATGGTCTCAGCCGTAAGGCCAGGCCCGAACGACATGGCGCAACCCTGTTGGCCACTTCTGGCCGCATGCATGATCCGCTGCAAGACAAACATTACCGTTGCGGAAGACATGTTGCCGTACTGTGCCAGAATACTTCGCGAATGCGAGAGCGCATCGGTGGGCAGTTCCAATCCTTTTTCTACTGAATCGAGAATGGACTTGCCTCCGGGATGGACTGCCCAAAGATCGACGAATGAAAGTTCTTTTCCGCGCGTGACCTGGCTTCCCATTTCCTTCAGCGCGCGACCGATCTCACCGGGGACCTGGCCGGAGAGGTGCATGTCGAAACCAAGTTCACCAATGCGCCACGTAATCAATTCGCTTGTTTGTGGGATGTTGACGGCGAGAAAGCTGTCGATGGCCAATCCTTTCTCTTCCGCGCTGATCAGCGATGCGGCGCAACCATCGGCGAAGACGAGGAACGAGAGCACCTGATCCAGTTCCTCTGTTTCCTTGAAATGCAATGAGCAGAGTTCGAGGTTCATCGTCAGCACTCGGGCGTCCGGCTCGGAGCGAACAATGTGATGTGCGGACTTGAGCGCATTGATTGCTGCGTAGCAACCCATGAAGCCAATCATGGTGCGCTCCACCGACGGGTCAAGACCCAGATGGCGCACCACCTCGAAATCCAGGCCCGGCGCGTAAAGCCCGGTACACGAAGTGACGATCACATGGGTGACGCTTCGGCGTTCTTCTTCAGTCAGGGCGAGGTTGTCCAATGCGGATTGCGCCAGGCGCGGGGCGAAGCGCTCGAAGAGTTTCATGCGGCGGGCAGTGGCCGGGAAAGCTCCAGACACATAGATCTCTTCAGCATCTCTCCACGTTCCACTCTCAGTTGCGACTGGCTCGACGAATGAGTAGCGGTGTTCGATCGCCGACAAGCGCGCCATGCGTCGAAAGAGATTGCGCGTGGTGCCTTCGGGAAGCATCCCGGTCGCAAAATCGATGAAGGCGCGATGGACGTCGTGCCGCGGTACTGCCGTTGCGATTCGATTGATGTGCGCTATCGTCATTCCGGCCCTGTCTAAGGAAGTTGCCTTCACTCATACCCGCATTGTCAAGAAGTCTACACCTCGACATGTCATTGAACTGTCATCGTTATGTCACCCGGATGGAGAGCGTGAGTGCCTGGCCGGAACGACAGGCCCTGAACACGAAACGTTGACAGAGATGAAAAGTTGAAGTGTTAACGGAAGCGCCGGGTGGCCTTGACGACCATGGAGAAGACCCCGGACTCGTCACGGGCCACCACCAGCGAGACATGGCGGTTGATGGCCACTTCGGCCTGAATGAGCTGCTGCTGGGTGGTGTTGACGTTGGTGGCGTAGGTGAGGGCGAGATTGCGGCCCAGTTGCTCTTCCACGATGATGCGGGAGGTGGAGTTGCCCAGCGCGCCCAGGTAGTTGGGGTCCACCTTTACGGATCCTGCGCCGAAGAGCTTTTGCACGCGGCTGCTGACGGTGGCGTTGAGTGCGCCGCCGAGCAGGGCGTCGGTGGTTGGATTGGAGAGCGACTGCTCCTGCTGCTGGGTGTAGAGGCGCTGCTGGCTGCCGGTGCGGCCCAGGGCGAGCAGGGCGACTACGTCGGCCTCGGGCAGAGGAGGATCGCTTCGCCAGGTGACGGCGGGCTTCTCAGGGGTGCCGTGAATGCCAAGAGTGATGTCGTAGTCCTCGACCCGCGCGGTGGCGTCCAGGTCGATGGTGGGCTCGATGCGTACCGGATTGGTGAAGAGGATATCGCCGCGTTGCAGGTCGTAGCGAGTTCCGGCGATGGTTGCGGAGCCCTCCGTAATGGAGACGCGGCCGAGCAGCGAGGGCGAGGCTACCGTTCCGCGGAGGCGCAGGTCTACGTCTCCGGCCAGCTTGGCGTAGGCGTTTTGGAAGTTCAACTGCGGCGAAGAAGCGATGTGGACGTCGAGCCGGATGTGGTTGGACGGCGCGTTTGGCGGCGCGATGGTTTGGACCGCGTTGGCCTGGGAAGCAAGAGCCGCTATGTCGAGATCGGGGCTCACCGTGAAGCGGGTAATGAGGACATTGCCGCTGAGAAGAAGATTATTTTGCGAGCCCTGGAGGCGAAAGGTGGAGTCGGCCAGAGAACTGACTCCCTGGGGATAGCGAATCCGAATCCCGTTGCCCTGGACGGAGAGGTCGGCGTAAATGCCGTGTTGGTAGGAAAGGGAGCCGGTGACGCTGAGCAGGCCGCCGCCGCTCATTGCCGTAAGCGATTTGACCTCCAACTGGTTCTGGTTGAACACCAGGGTTCCGTGCAACTGGCTAAGGCCGTTGGGAACGTCTTCCAGGGAGAGCGAACCATTCTGAAAGTCGATGCGGCCCTGGAGGTCGGGACTCGTCAAAGGGCCGTGCGCCTCCATCTGAAAGGTGGTGGTCCCGCTTGCGGTGAGATCGGGATCGAGCGTCTCGGCCAGCTTGAGGTTGACGGAGCCGCTGGCGGCGAGATCGAGCTGCTGTTTTCCTTTGAGCATCACGCTGCCCTGGGCGCGCAGGTCGGTGTCTTCGCCTGTGACATGCAAGGGGTCAAGGCTGAGTAGGCCGTTAGCCAAGGCGGCGCGAACCCGGCCCTCGCTTTTCAAGTGGACGCCGGCAACGGTCACGGCCACATCGCCAAGGCTGACATCGCCATGAAGCTGTTCCGGGCGCGCGAGGGGACCTTCCACTGTGACTGTGCCGGCCAGCGCGGACTCGCCGCTGAAGCTCTCGACGTGGGCCATTTTGAGTAGCGCGCCGATGTTGAATTGCGAAAAGTCGAGCTTAGCCTGGGTTGCATAGTCGCCGCCGAGAGCGGTTTGCCCGTTCAGGTCAACTTCGGTGCCCTCGAACCGGGTGGTTGCGTCGTAGAGGATGGAGCGGTTGGCGGTGTGTGCGGCAAGCGCCAGGTCGCCCACAGTCTGCCCGCTCAGGGCGAGGTTGCTGAGGGTGGCATGCGCCTCGATGCGCGGATCGTCGAGCGTGCCGGAGCCGGTTACTGTGAACGCAAGCTTGCCGGTGGCATCGAGATTCATGCGGCGCTGCCAATCGATTTTGGCAATATCGATGCCTGTGGCGCGAGAGTTCAACTGAAAGCGGCGGGATTTCATGTCGAAGCTTCCCGAGGCGGCAAGACTTCCGGCTGCATCGGATATGGAGATCGAATTCAGCTTGAACACCTGGTTGGCCATTGTTCCCTGCGCGCGGAAGCGTGCCACCGGTTCGCCATAGACGGTTGCGCCGTCCACCTCAACCCAGCCTGCGCCGCCCAACGCATGGACAGGCCCGTCAAGCTGGAACTGGGTGTTGAGCACGCCGGTCAGTGGCAAGTCCTGGCCGGTGAGTGGGAGCAGGTCATCGAGGCCGACTTTTCCGGCAGTCAAACGGAGGTGCAGGGTGGAGTTGGTATCGAACGCTTCCGGCACCGACCCGTGGCCGGGTGCGGCGTCCAGAGTCCCGTTGAGCGCGATCTCCGCCTTGCCGCGATGCAGCAATCCGTGTTCGATGGTGATCCGTTCGGGCGCGTAGCTGCCGGTGATGTCCACCGTATCCCAGCGCACCAGCTTTGGCTGGACGGTTTGTGGATGAGCCTCTTTTGCGTTCGGGGTTGGCTGAATGGGCAGCATCTCAATGGACAGTTGCGTAGCTTTGAGACTGCCCGCGATTCGGGGGACAGCCAGCGAGCCGGTCCACGCGCCGTTGAGGAAATCGAGCTGCCCGGCCAGGCTTATGGGCATGGCCGCCGTGCCGGTTTTGCCGTAGCGATTCAACCCCAGGTCGCGCAACACCGCGTTGAACTCATTCAGGTCTGTGGAATGGAAATCAACGCCAAACGCGGAGGGGCTGGTGAGGGGGTATGCGCCCAGGTGGCCGTGCGCTTCCAACTCGCTGGCGGGGGTATGAATCTCGAGTTGGCGCATATCCACCGCGCCGTCGCGCTGGGTATAGGTGGCATCGACCATCCCGTTGGTGGGAACCTCATTGGCCACGGGCTGGCTGGAGGGACTCAGGGCGAAATTTGCGCAGACTACAACCGTCTGCTGGTCGCCGTGGGTCCAGGTTGCGTTGGCTGGGCCGTTGACGCGGGCATCGAGGCCCAGCCGCTGAAATGGGGCCTGGCCGACCATATCCAAAAGCGTGTCGAGGGATACGTCTTTGAACTGAGCCATCACTTTGCCGTTGACCGGAATGACAGAGGGGGGTGGGTGAACAATTTTGGGTTGGGTTGTTCCGGGTACTGCGCGGACCATGCGGATTCCCGACGGCTGAAGCTCGGCGGTTCCGGGGATGATGGGTAGCCAGGGGGTGAGCGAAACTTCGCCTTCCAATTCGCCGCCCTGGTGCAGGTGCGCGGCGATCGACGTTAGGAGCAACCGATTGGCGTCGGCGTGTACATGCGCATCGAGGCGGACGCCGGTGGCTATGACCCCAGTACCAATGTAGGAGCCGTCGTCGATATGGATGGACCCATCGGCGCGGAATTCCCCGGCATGGCCTTCGCCGTCGAGATCGAGGTGGGCTATGCCTTCCGGGGCGAAGGGATAGCCGAAGATGGGGTCCAGCAACCCCATATCCAGGTTGCCCGCTGCTTTGGCTTGCCAACTGGGATGGGCAAAGTCCTGGAGGGTACCGGATACCTCCAAGGTCTGGTCGCTTGCTGCGCGGCCCTTCGAAGCCCGCCCTTTGGATGTGATTCGCAGAGAACGCAGATAAGCAGCCGAGCGGGTCAAGTCGACCGTGGCCTGCATAAAGGCGTGCGCGGATTGCGTTTTGGCGCGCGCCAGGTTCAGATCGGTGGCGCCTGCCTGGATGCGATAGATTTCTGGACTGGATGCGGCCGCGGGAACGTATTGGAGCTGGAGTGAAACATCGCTGGCTTCAAAGTCGACCAGCGCATACCTGTTCTGGAAGTCGAAGGAGGCGGCACGGTTTTCAACGTCCAGGACTCCCTGCTCGACGGAAATACGGCCGGCCTGAAGGTCGAAGAGGGTATCGATAACAGGCTTGCCTTGTTTAGATTGCTTGCGGGGCTGTGGCTGGTTGGTGGATCCGTCTTCGTACAGGATGAGGTGGAAGCCGGGTTGGGAAACATCGAGACTGCGAAGGAGCAGGCGCGGACTCCAGAAGCCGAGCAGGCTGAACTTGACTTGCAGGTGCTGGATGCGGGCATAGGGCGCCTCGCCGGGAGCTTCGAGTCCGTGGATGACCAGGCCGTCAGCATCTGCTTGGAGATTGAGCAAATCCCAGTGGAAAGAGTTGATTTCGACCCGGCCGCCGGTAGATTGCTCGATCTGGGCGATCATGCGTTTGCGGACGAATTCCTCGAAGCGGGGGGAACTGGCCCAGACGTAGAGGATCAAGATGGAGATGGCAGCCAGCGCCACCAGGCTGGCCAGAGAAAGCGGAAGGTGGCGCAGGAAGAATCGCCGCAGACGGCTGCGACGTGTCGTTTGAGGCGGCTCGGAAGCGACGGGAAGTGTGGACTCGGGCTCGGTCATCGGCTTGCCTCTCCCGAACCAGCGCCGGACGGTGGTGGGACTGTTTCGATCGATGGTGCTGTTTCGAGCGACGGATCCAGCACTTCCACGTCGCCCTGCTTGCGCAGGTTGCCTAGCCAATCGTCGAACAGGACGTTGACCTTTTGCTGGAGGAGGATTTCCTGAATCCGCGGTGAGACTGTTTCCAGTGGCGGGGTGGCCTCGCCTTTGGCGTATTGCGGCAGCAGGGTGTCGTGGTAGTAGGCGAGGATCTCCTGCGGCTGGATATTGATGCCGAGCCGGAATCGGCGCTCGATGAACGAAAGAATCTCCAGCCGGTATCGGAGGTAGCTATCCACACGCTCCGGTGTTAGCTCGTGCGCGGTCAGGAATGTCTTCCATCCTTCATCGGATGCGCAGTTCTGCCTCACGCAGGCGGGGATTTCGGTTCGAATTTCTTTCAGGCGGGCATTGACTTCAGTTTGCGAAGGTTCGGATGTCTGCGCGTCCTCCTGCCGTATTTGCTGCTGGATGAGCGAGCGGCCGATCAACTGCTCCAGGGCAAGCTTGCGCGTAAGAATGCCAAGGCCTCCGCGGCCGGGGTCCAGAACCGAGAGCCGGATTTCGTCGTCCAGGTCGCTGGAGAGAATGGCGTGGTTGTTGACTACGGCGACGATGCGGTCGATAACCACGCGTGCCGCCTGCTCGGACGCAGGCGGCGCTGTTTGCGTTAGCCCCTGGGTTGGGAACGCCGCAGCCAGACTGAAGGCCAGGCCCAATGGAAAAAAGGGTACGAGCGTGGTTGAAAGCCGGATTGGGCGCCAATTGCGCATCAGAAAGTCTGTCCCAGGCTGAAGAAGAAGTTGAAGTGGCCGGCCTCGCCCACGTGCGCCGATGTTGACGGGTTCGCGTAGTCGTAGGTCACGGGAAAGACGGGCGGATTCAGGTTGTAGCTGAAGTCGAATCGAATTGGTCCAACCGGCGTATGGTAGCGCAACCCAGCCCCCGGTGTATGGCTGAAGTAGTTGAAGCTGCACGCCCCCTGCGGTCCGGTTGAAGCAGGCGGCCCGCCTGGAGGCGTGGGCGGATTTGTAGCGGCAGCCGGCTTTTCGCATGTCTCGCGGTCCGGCTGGCGGGTATGTAGCGCACTGGCCCAGGCATCGGAAGCGTTTGTGAATACGTTGCCCATGTCGTGGAAGAGAACAATACTGAGGGTGGTGCCGATCCAGGGAAGCATGGGCGGCGGAAGCCGCACTTCGGTGCTGTCGATCAGAGCGCCTGCGCCGCCGATGGGGTAACCGGTTTCTGGATCTCGGGGACCGGCCGCGTTGATGGAGAATCCGCGCAGGGAAGCGGCTCCTCCGGCGTAAAGCCGTTCGGGCAAGGGAATCAATTCGCTTGAGGGATCGCCAAAGGCACGCTCCTGGCCGTAGCGGGTGTTGCGGGCCAGCACGAAGCGGTCCTTGTCGAAGGCGTAATAGCTGGAGTTCGACAGATCGAGCCGGTTGAAGCTGGCTTCAGCTCCAAATGCGTGATCGGAGAGAAAATCCTGGAAGCTGGTGTAGGTTCCACGATGGGCATCCAAAGGGGAGTCGCGGGTGTCGCGAATCCACGTCAAGGCCGGACCGGCAACACGCGTCGCCGTGGACAAGGGCGCGATCTCGGTGGGTCCTACCTGCAGGCTGCTGGCTGCCACCTTCACACGCCGCAGATCGAATTCGTACACAAAGGTATTCGCCTTGGAGAGAAAGGAGCCCGGCGAACTGAAGTGTTCGGTCCAGCGCACCCCGAAATCCAGCTTGGATGCCACGTAGGTGGTTACGTCCAGGCTGTTGGCATAGCCGCCGGAGACAGCCAGCCCGAAGTCCCGGTTGCCCTCGAAGTGGGGAATCTGGAAGAGCAGATCGATCTTCTGCTCCAGAAGCCCGTAGTTGCCTTGTAGAGAGGCCGATTGGTCCCGTCCAAAGAGGTTGTTGCGGGTGAGGTCGGCTAGCACCCGCGGGCTCACTCCCGTTTTGCCATTCGGATTGCAGGCAACCCCGCCTTCGATGGCGCCCGCGCAGTTGTTCTGAGGCGTTCCGGTCTGCGCCTCGAATCCGAAACCATAGGTGAGAACATAGCGGCGCGCCTCGGTGGCCTGCAGCAGAACGGTCTTTGAAGTCTCCCCGCCGGCCGGGTTTTCGACCGCCGCGTCGACCTCGTTGAAGAGAGCCAGATCGTAGAGGTTGCGCTGCGTTTCCTGGAGCGCGGTCTCGTTCAGCGGGTCGCCCTTGTGCAGCGTGATTGCTTTTTCCACCGTGTCGGGACGGGTGTAATGCAATCCTGTGAGCAGCACGTTGCGCACAAAAATCTGCGGCCCTTCGGTGATGTGGAAGACTACGTCCACCCTGGTCGCGTCGGAGGTTTCGGACTGCTGTGTCACTTCAATCCGCACCTGTTCGAATCCGCGGCGGAGGTATTCGGTAAGCAGAGTATCCCGGTCGGCGGCGAGGTTCTGTGGGGAAAGCAACTGCCCCGGCAACGTGTTGAGCATCGGCATCAGTTTTACGGCGTCGACGTGCTCGTTGCCATCGATGCGCACCGTGCCTGAGCGCTGTTGCCGCCCTTCCTCGATTCGATAGACCACCACCATTGGAGCTGTTTCGGCGGAGGTTCCTTTCTTCGCTGCGACACCCGGCTTAGCGGCAACAGGGGTCTCCGCTACGATCTTTACCTCTGAGAAGCCGTTGTTCTGATAGACCCCCTGCAACGTGCCGATATCGGAGGACACCAGCGCCTGGCTGTAGGTTCCATGCCGATCGAGCGTATCGGCGGAATGCACGCTCAGCAACTCCTTTAATGTGGCGGAATCGAAGTAGTGGTTTCCAGCTACCGACACCCGCTCCAGGCGCCGTCGCGCGCCCAGATGCACATGATAGAGAATGACAACCTGGTCGGGGCTGGCGGTTTGCTGCTCGTGATCGACCTTGACATCGAAGTAGCCGAGGCGCTGGTAGAAGTCGCGCAGCCGGCGATTGCCTTCGTTGAGCAGGTCGTCATCCACAGTGCCTTCTTCAAAAATGGGAATCACGTGCTTGACGCGGTCTTCGCTCATCTTGACGCCATCCACCAGAACCTTCACCTGAGGTCCGCGGTTGGCGGAAAAGCGGAAGTTGGCTCTTTTGTCGCCGGGGTCATACATTTCGGACTCGAGCTTGATCTCGGCCTCAAGCCGCTCTTCCCCCTGGTACACCTTCAGCGCCCCGGCAAGCGCGCGGTTGGCGGTGTCGTGGTCCACCAGGCCACCGGCTCTCAAGTGCGCGTGATGCCGGAATTGCTCCGCGGTCATGCCCGGATCGCCGGTGAGGTCTACCGAGCCTACACGCGCCTGCGGTCCGGAGACGACGTGGAGCGCGATGTCGACGAGCTGTTGCTCGGGGTGCGGCGAAAGCGTGTGTGTAATGGTCGGTTGGTTAAAGCCGTTAACGGCGAGCGCTTTGCGCATCTGCTGCAGAGCCTGATCGAGTTTGGCTTGACTGAAGCGGACGCCAGGGGCGAGCTGGCTGGCCCGCTCAAGCTGGGTATTCATGGTGGCGCCCTTTGCCCCATCCACGGTGATAGTCCCAATAAAAGTTCGCGGCGTTCCAACAAACACCAGGGCCACGCCTTCGGCCAAGCGGGTTGCTTCCACATCGACGGTCTCAAACAGGCCGGTCGCATACAACTGCCTGAGGCACCTGGTCAGGTTCTGCCGGGTGAGCGGCGCTCCCTCGGCCTGGGCAAGATGGCCGGGCAACGGGGCAAGACGGGCCCCATCGACTCCCTCAAAGGAAATGCTCCGCACGGTGAGTCCGAGCCATTGCTCAAGGGAACCGGGGCCGGGGGGATCGAGCGCTTTCGACTCGTTCGAGACACTCGGGACCGACGCTTCAGTGGAGAGGATTGCGCCGGGGATGGTTGCGCCAAAGCCTGTGTTCCGCGCCGGAATTTGAGCCCACCCAACCATGGCTTGGGGGATGAGAAAAAGAACAAGGCATGAAAGCACAATCATGGGGCGAGCTACTTCGGCAGGGAACTCCTTTCCCGTCCTCGCCGCGGCGAATCCGGGGCAGGGAACTCTCCGATTTAGGCATCGGCGGAGCAACATGAGTTTGCCGGGAATCCCTGCCGGAATTGTCCTCAAGATCATCCTTACTCCCAAAAAAACACGGGAAACGCCAAACGGTTGCGCGAGATAAACACGTTCAAGTGAAAATCAGATGCGCTGGCCCCGGTCAGACTTCGCCAAAGCTCTCTAACTCAGCCGCTTCCCTTTATACTAACTAGGAATGCGCCACTGGCGCAGGAGCAGACGATTTACCGAGCGAGAAGAGGGAGACGCATGCCCCATTCCAGATTTGGGACGCAGCCGCCGGATGCGGAGTCGAACACGATTGCCGGGCTTGATCCCGCGCACGCCGACCCTTCCGCGCCAACTGGGTCCGTGCCCCCCGCAGCACCCAATTCTTCCGGGTCGGATGTGCTCACGCGCGCACAGGGCGGGGACCATCAGGCTTTCGCCGAACTATACTCGCAGCACAAAAGGCGCATCTACTCGTTATGCCTGCGTATGGTGGGCAACATTGCGGAAGCGGAAGACCTGACCCAGGAAGCATTTCTACAGCTGCATCGCAAGATTGGCACTTTTCGTGGCGATTCGGCGTTCTCCACCTGGCTTCACCGGTTGGTCATCAATGTGGTGCTCATGCATCTGCGCAAAAAAGGACTTTCGGTGATTTCGCTGGATGAAGCCATGGAGCCCACTCAAGAGGAAGGTCCCGGACGAACCTTCGGCTCTGCCGATCTGACCCTGGCCGGAACCATTGACAGGCTGGCCCTGGAACGCGCCATCGGCGACCTGCCCGCCGGCTACCGGCTGATTTTTGTGCTTCACGATATCGAGGGATACGAGCATAATGAGATTGCCTCCATGCTTGACTGCTCAATTGGCAACAGCAAGTCGCAGTTACACAAGGCGCGCCTCAAGCTGCGCGACACCCTCCGTACTTATCCGCGGCAGGAGGCTCGCCGATGACTGAAGACCTGAAAAACCTGACCTGCGCCGAATTCCAGTCCCAACTGCCAGAGCTCATCGGCTCCGGAGCGGATATTGGGGGCGATCCACACCTTAAAAGCTGCGAATTGTGCCGTGCCCTGCTGGCCGATCTGGAAACCATAGCCGAGGCGGCACGACAGTTGTTTCCTGTCATTGAACCCCCTGACGAGTTGTGGGAGCATATTGAATCGGCGATCAAAGAAGAAAAAGCCGGTTCCGCGGAAGAATCGCCCGATCCCGAGGAAGAATAAGGCGATTCCGAACGTGATTGAGGGATAGTCGAATCGACGTCGTTCAGCGCGGCATCAAGTCTGCGGCGCCAGAAAAACGCCCCTCGATCGATGCCGGCTCGTTCAACTTCCTCATGATTTGGCCGATAGACCTTTAGAGAAACAGCGCATCCAAGCTGGTATCGGTTCGCGGAATCGTTGCGGCTGAGACGGCCCAATTGGAATTGGTTCAGGTGGCGGGATGAGGAGCAAAGGGAACCGATTCCGGCGCCTCGCCGTAACTCTGAGAGTATCCGCGATCCTGGTCGGGACAGGAAGTTGCCGGGAGAACGAGATTCCTGAAACTTTTCGAATCCTGCGTTGTCTAATGAAGGAAAGTTGATACGAGGACACTCAATGTCAAACCAGCCTGTCGGCCCGTCTTCCCTTAAAAACGCCTCCGGAAAAGACCTCCCCGGTGTGCGCCGGATTCCGGTTCTTCCCGTGCGCGATACAGTTTTATTTCCCCATGCCGTGCTGCCGCTGACCGTAGGTCGCGAGAGTTCGATTCTGCTGATTGAATCGATGGGGGACGAGCGGACCATTGTGGTTGCGGCTCAACTGGACCCGCGGCTGGACTCCCCCAAACCCGCCGACCTGCACGGGGTGGGAACGCTGGCTACGGTACACAAAGTAGTGCGCATGCCGAACCAGAGCCGGTTCGTGTTTACCGAAGGGGTGGAACGGGTGCGGCTGCTGCGCTATATACAGACCGAGCCCTTCATGATTGCCGAAGTGGAGACGGTCGAGGACGCGGAACCGGCGGCCACTTCCAGCGTGGAAGCGCTGGTACGGAACGTGATTGGGCAGTTCCAGCAGATTGTCTCCGAGTCGCAGACGCTTTCCGACGAACTGAGGACGATTGCGGCGAACATCGAGGATCCCAGCCGGCTGGTGGATTTTGTCGCGTCTTCGCTGCCGTTTTTGACCACCGACGACAAGCAATTGCTGCTGGAGACGGCAAGCATCCTGGCGCGTCTGGAACTGCTGAACAGCCACCTTGCCAAGGAGATCGAGGTGCAGCAGCTCCGCGCCAAGATCCAGACCGAAGTCCAGGATCAGGTGCAGCAGTCGCAGCGCGACTATTATCTGCGCGAGCAGCTCAAGGCGATTCAGAAGGAGCTTGGCGATGTGGACGAGGGCCAGCGCGAAACCGACGAGCTGCGCCAGAAGATCGATGCCGCCGGAATGCCGGAGGATGTGAAGAAGGAGGCGCTGAAGGAGCTGGCGCGGCTTTCTCGCATGTCTCCCATGGCAGCCGACTACTCGCTCACCCGCAACTACATCGAATGGCTGGCGCTGCTGCCCTGGGCAAAGAGCTCTGGCGTGAAGATCGACATTTCCAAGGCCAAGGAGATTCTGGACGAGGATCACTATGAATTGAAAAAGGTCAAGGACCGGATTCTCGACTACCTGAGCGTGCTGGAACTGAAGCCGGACATGAAGGGGCCGATTTTATGTTTTGTAGGGCCTCCGGGCGTGGGCAAGACGAGCCTGGGCCGGTCGATCGCCCGGGCCTTGGGAAGGAAATTCCAGCGCGTTTCGCTGGGCGGGATGCACGATGAGGCTGAGATTCGCGGGCATCGGCGCACGTATATCGGCGCCATGCCGGGACAGATCATTCAGAGCATTCGCCGCGCCGACGCCAACGACCCGGTGATCATGCTGGATGAGATCGACAAGCTGGGGCGCGACTTTAGAGGCGATCCGGCATCGGCGCTGCTGGAGACGCTGGACCCGGAGCAAAACTTCGCCTTCCGCGATAACTACCTGGACGTGCCGTTCGATCTGTCGAAGACTCTGTTTATCTGCACGGCCAACATGCTGGATCCGATTCCCCCGCCGCTGCTGGACAGGATGGAGTTGATCTTCCTGCAGGGCTACAGCGAAGAGGAAAAGGTTCATATCGCAATCCGATACCTGGTTCCGCGCCAGATCAAGGAGAACGGCATCACACCGGAGCAGATCGAGTTTCCCATGGATGCGTTGCGCCATATCGTGCGCCACTACACCCGGGAAGCCGGCGTCCGCAAGCTCGAGCAGGTCATCGGCACCGTCTGCCGTAAACAGGCGCGGCGTGTGGTGGAGGGCAAAGGGGAAAAGCTGGTGGTTACGCGCGAGGTGCTCAAGGAGTTCCTGGGCGGAATCCAGGTGCGCGTGGAGACCGAGGTCGCTGAACGTGTGAAGCGGCCCGGCGTGGCTGTGGGGTTGGCGTGGACACCGGCCGGCGGCGACATTCTCTTCATCGAGGCCAATAAAATGAAGGGCAAAGGCGGCTTTACCATGACGGGCCAGATTGGCGAGGTGATGCAGGAATCGATGCAGGCCGCGCTTACCTGGGTGCGATCGAACGCTGAAAGCCTGGGATTGGCAGAGGACTTTACCAAGGATATCGACCTGCATATCCATGTGCCGGCCGGCGCGATTCCCAAGGATGGTCCCTCGGCCGGCGTGACCATGGCCACCGTGCTTGCGTCGCTGCTGACGGATACGCCGGTGCGGTCACTGACGGCTATGACCGGCGAAATCACGTTGAGCGGCAACGTGCTGCCGGTGGGCGGCATCAAGGAGAAGTTTCTGGCGGCGCGGAGGGCCGGCATCGAAACCATTATCCTGCCCGCCGAGAACCGCCAGGACGTGGAAGAGGAACTTACGCCGGAGTTGATGAAGGGCGTCACAGTGCACTACGCCAGCCGGATTGAGGATGTGCTGCAAGTGGCGCTTCCGCTCTTCAAGGTCCGCCAGGACACGCTGCACATTGCGGCTGAACGGGAAGTCAGCAATGCGGCGTGAGGAATGCAGTAGTTACCATGAGGGGTCGGCGAGTTTGCCGGCCTTTCTTGCGTTTGGAGGTCGCTGTGCCAAAAGAAAGCAATTTCGGGCACTTTGTCCTCGTGGAAATCCCGTTCCTGCCGATAAAAAAGACAGAATCCAGTGCGCGGAAGCGCGCGAAAAGCGGTGACCATGGCGACTGCACCAATCATCACCCCGCTGCATCTTTCCGGGAACACCACGGATGTTCAGAACGCGCAGATCCGGGAATTTCTCGGCGAGGCCGTTCAGGCAGCCTACCGGGCGGCCATTGAACAACTTGACAAGCACAGCGCACAAATTGTGCTGGACCTTACCAAGCGGCTCAAGGCCGAGGTGGCCGACTCGGTAGTGGAGATTATCCATCGGCACACGGTGAGCAACAAGTACAAGGACGAGGAAGTGGGGTCGAACCGGGTTTATCCGCCGACGTATCGTGTTCGGCCGATAGAGGCCCAGGTTACCGAATTGCGCAAGCTGTTTCCGTCGCTTGGCAGCGCGATGGAGAAGCTGGGGCGCAAGCCGCTGCTGGATGGCGCCGAAGCCTGGTTCGCCATCCCGCGCTGGCAGGCGCTGGCTCCCACGTATAGCGAGGCCGTGGAGATGGTTGTCGGAGTTCTGGCCACGCGGCGCAAGTTCCAGAACCGGATTATTGGCCGGCTCGGGTCAAACTTTCTCCGCCAGAGCGAACGGTCGAGGCTGGCGGAGAAGATCTTGGCCGACCAGCAGCAGGGCAACGACTTTCTGGTGTTTGCGGCGCAGGCCGGAATGCTGCACCGGGGCTGCTCGGCGCGCCGGACCCGTGTAGCCCTGCAAGGCCATGAGTTTGGCCTCGGAGTCTTTGCCATTGCCTGCATGCTGCTGACTCATCCCGAGCGGCTCTCCTGCGAAGACACGCTGATGATCGACTGCGGCGGCGACGAGTATTCGGTCCGAGGCGACTGTACCTTCGATCGCGTACCGCTCTTCGACTACGACATTGCCGGCATCGAGTTCAGCATCTTCTACGAGGACCGTGCCCGTAACCTTTGGGGCACGCCCACCGGTTTCCTCTTCAAGTTTTCCTGATCCGCGCGGGGTTTGCCGACTGAATTGCCGCCTGCCGCGTCTAACCGGCAGGCGGTATTCTTTGTTTAGCATGCACGTCAACATCCTACCGTTTGGAATTCTCAAAGATTGGCTGGGCGCGTCCGCGACGGCCGTCGAGCTGCCAGAGGGCGCTACGGTGGCGCAGTTGCTGGAGTGCCTGAAGGCGAAGCGGACAGTGAGCAAACCGGCGTTTGAACTGGCGCTGCGTGGAATTGCGATAAGCGTGAATGCCGAGTATGCCACGGCGGCACAGGCGCTGCACGATGGCGATGAAGTGGGTTTGCTGCCACCGGTTTCGGGCGGTCGAAACGACGGCCCGGATCTTTCATTTGTTAGTGCCTCTGGCGGTGTGGCAGCAACCTCGCTCTGCCGCCGGCCCATCGATTCCGCACCGCTGATTGCAGCCATCAAGCGTGGCGAGGACGGCGCGGTCGTCGTCTTCGACGGCATTGTGCGCAACAACACGCGCGGCCGCCAGACGCTTTATTTGGACTACGAAGCCTATGAAGAGATGGCCGAAAAGCAAATGAGGGAATTAGCCGTCGAAGCGGCAAGACAATTCCGTGTGCGACAGGTGGTCATGGTCCACCGGCTCGGCCGCCTGGAGGTTGGCGAGACCAGCGTGCTGATCGTGGTGGCTTCGGCGCACCGGGCACAGGCATTCGAGGCCTGCCGGTGGCTGATCGACACCCTGAAGAAAACGGTGCCCATCTGGAAGAAAGAGACATTTGCGGATGGAAGCGTTTGGGCTGCGGGCGAGCCGTTCCCGGCGGGGTTGGCGGTCGAACTGGAGGCCTCGCATGAGTCGTAATTCCGGTGGCGGCGCTGGATGCAGACTCCCAGGTCTCAGAATCGAGACACGGAGCACCCGGCTTTTGTTCCTGTTAGCGGCGTCCTTCGCCTCCTGCCTGGCCGCGCAGGACTTGACCCTGCATGTGGACGTGAAGCTCGTCAGCGTGTTTGTGAACGTAACGGACAAGAATGGGGCCATCATGGGAGGCTTGACGCGGGACGACTTTCAAGTGAGCGAAGACAGCAGGCCGCAGCAAATCGCGGTCTTCGAGCGCCAGTCGGAACTGCCGTTGAACCTGACGCTGGCAATCGATACCAGCGGCAGCGTGCGCAAGGACATGACGGAAGAGGCGGACGCGGCCAGACGGTTTGCCCACATGATTCTGCGCTCGCAGGATCAGATGAGCCTGCTGCAGTTTGCCACCGACGTGCATGAGCTGACGCCCTTCACCAACAAGATATCGCAGATCGATCGCGGGCTGGCGCAGTTGCACGGCGACTACGCGACGGCACTCTACGACGCCATCTGCCTGGGCTCCGAGGGGCTGGGGAAAAAACAGGGGCGCAAGGTTCTGGTGCTCATCTCGGACGGCGGCGACACGGCTAAGAGCATGACCTATCCCGAGGCCCTGGAAGAGGCGTTGCGGGATGAGGTGATGATCTACTCCATCATCGACGTGCCCATTGAAGCCAGCGCCGGCCGGGACCTGGGCGGAGAGCACGCGCTGATTACGCTGGCCGAGCAGACTGGCGGCAAGAGCTATTACGTCAGCGATGGTGGGCTCGACAAGGCTTTTGCACAAGTAAGCAACGACCTGCGCACCCAATACCTGCTGGGTTATTATCCCGCGCATCAGGCGCCGGGAACCAGCTTCCACCGCATACAAGTCACCGTCCCCAGGGCCGCTGCGCAGGCCTTCAATATCCGGCACAAGACGGGGTATTACGCGGACTCGGTGGTTAAGGGGCAGTGATTTGTGTTGCTTTTGGGTTGGTCTCTCACAAATGCGGGAAGTGGAGTGACTTCTGGTTAGGCTGTCATTCTCCCGAAGATCTCGCTAGGTTGCGGAAGACGTCCGAGAAAGCCGTTAACCAGGCAGCAGCGGGTATGGTTAACTGATTGGTGGAAAACAATAGGGTGATCGACTGCAGAGCCGCGACGAAGAGCTATGCCTCTCAACCCGTTCTCCGCGGCATAGACCTCATCGTAGAACCTGGAATTTGTGCCTTGTTAGGGGCTAACGGCGCTGGCAAGTCCACACTGCTACGCGTGCTCTCAGGACTAGAGGAGCCGGACAGTGGTTCTGTGTTCATCGGTGGACTAGCCTTCCGGGATCATGCAGTTGAAATCCGGCGGAATCTAGGTGTACTCCCCGAAGCGCTCGGGCTGTTCGAGTCTTTGACCATCATCGAAAACCTGATGGCAGTTGGTCCTATTTATGGACTCACGAAGAGCGAAACAGCAGCTCGAGCAGCGGACCTGCTGGGACTGCTCGATCTTAGGCAAGGACGCCACACCGTTGCACGCAATTGTTCGTTCGGCATGCGGAAGAAGACCGCCCTGGCCATGGCCCTCCTGCACAACCCCAAGGTTCTGCTGCTGGATGAGCCGTTTGAAGGTATTGATCCCGCATCGTCCGCGGTCATTGAGATGCTGCTTGGCCAACTCTCCAGCGATGGCGCTACGATCTTGCTCACCTCTCACATTCTGTCGGTGGTGCAGAAGATAGCCACCCGCGTAGTCATTCTTCACCAAGGTCGAGTTGAATCGGATTTCAACCCGTCCACGACAGACGAAGGAGTTGAGGAGGTGTATTTCAGCATTGTTGGCAGACCACAGCCGGAGGTGCCGGATTGGCTCAGATCCTAGCCCTTCTGTCCCTCCTGAAGAAACTGATGTTGAAGGAACTGATCAGCTTTTCCTCCGTGCGTTTCAACAACTTCCTGTTCTCCATCCTTTTCATTATGTCCGCGGGTTTAGAAAGCCGGGCACCGAAAGCAGCATTCTGGAGTACGCTCTTCTTTCAAATTGTCCTCCTTGCGCCTCTGCTTGTTACCTTTTCCGTCGATACACAGCATAGGTTGCCCCCGGAGCGAGTCGCTACGTGGCCGCTGACACGTACTCAAAGACTCTTGCTCAGTTCCGTAAGTTTTGCGTTGAATCCATTATTTATAGTGTTGTTTTTTGGCTACCTGTTCTGGATGGGCCTAGCCGCGGGTCTCTTTTTTGTTCTACTGGCACTAATCGTCCATGGGACGGTATACGCCGTTGGCCGTCTCCCGCTCGAGCTAAAGACGCCTGCAGGTCTCAACATCTCAAGGACGCCCTTGAAGGTCGGCGGAATCGCGCAAGAAATGTGGCGGGAGCTGCGGGGAACCCTAGACTTTTGGGCCGCGCTGCTTATAGCCGTTTGTGGAACCGTTTATCGGCTGTTTGGGCATGCACCGGAGCCCGAAGCATTTCCGGTGCTGTCGCTGTTCGTGGGTATTGCAATCAGCACGGTTGCGCAACGAATGCTCCGTTTGGATGAAGGGCGAGCGTTGCTGCGCTATCGTCTCCTACCGATAGCAGGGTGGAAGCTGCTCGTCACGCAAGACATGACTTTCCTGATCCCGCTTGCCATCATGGTTTCACTCCTGAGTCTACGAACAGGCATTGCATTTGGCCTGGTCGCTATTGCAGTCGGACGATACCCGTCTCTGAGGCAGCGGGCGAACCAGCGTAGATGGCGTTTCGTCGGAGGAGATCCACGTTTCGGAGTAGCACAAGTTCTCTTGGGTGGATTGGCTGGAATCGGAGCGGCAAGGATCGGACTCTGGGTCTTGGCCGTTGCGTTCGCCTTCTACGTGGTTTCCGTATTTTGGGGCGAACTGCTCTGGAAACGCTCCTTGACCGCTTAGTCGAACAACGCGCTTCTGGCAGGACTGGAGGGCACTGAAGGCCATTTTTGACGTTGATGCATTGAACGCAATGTTAAGGATCGTCGCCTTTTCGGAAACTGGACCATCGCCAAGAATTCGGCCAGCTATCTTCGCTGCGCTGCATCTAAAATAAGATCATGGTCTCGCCACTTTCTACCCGCCGCAAATCCAAGACGCCTCCGCCTGGCGAAACCGGCCAGGAGGCGCTCTACCTTCGCTCGCTCAGCGATCGCCAGATAACCGTTCTAATCAAGCTGCGTGACGGAGAGACGGTGCGCGGCTGGATTGAATACTTCGACGACTCGATGGTGCGGCTTACGCGCGAAGGGCATCCGAACCTGTTCATCTACAAGCATCAGATCCGGAGCATCTCGGAAGCCAGCAAAAAGCGCGCTCCCCGCCCGGCGGCCCTGCCCGGGCCGCCTTTGAATGGGGCAGCCTCTTGAGCGATTGGCCGGAAGACGGATCGGCAACGGAGTTCCAATGGGTTCCACAGGCCTCCGCTATTGCAAAGGAAGCCGGCGCGCGGCTGCGCGAGTTTTTTGCCCAGGGCGTGGAGACCGAATACAAGGGCGACGTTGACCTGGTAACGGTGGCCGACCGGACGGTGGAAAAGCTCATCCGCAACAGGCTGGCGGAGGCTTTTCCCGAGCACGGAGTTTATGGCGAGGAGGGCACGCGGGAACGGCTCGAGGCAGAGTTTCGCTGGTATGTCGATCCGCTGGACGGAACCACCAACTTCGCCCACGGCTTTCCGCAGTTTTGTGTTTCGCTGGGGCTGGAACAGAAACAGCTCGGCGGGCGAGCGGAACCGGACGAGGACGGAACGCTGGTTGCAGCGGTCATCTACGATCCCATGCGCGACGAGCTTTTTACCGCCGAACGCGACCGGGGCGCTTTGCTGAACGGCCGTCCGATGCGGGTTTCGCGCATCCCCGAGCTGGCGGAGTCGCTGGTGGCCACGGGTTTTCCCAGCCGAAAGCGGCACGACAACCCAAACATCCACTTCTATCAGGAATTCACGCTGCGCTCGCACGGGGTGCGCCGGGCCGGCTCAGCGGCGCTGGACCTGGCTTATGTTGCCGCAGGCCGCCTGGATGCTTTCTGGGAGTTCAACCTGAATCCCTGGGACACAGCGGCCGGGATTCTGCTGGTGGAAGAAAGCGGAGGACGGGTGACAGACTTTCAAGGCGGAAAGTTCAAGCTCGACAGCCGGGAGACACTGGCCTCGAATGGACTGATCCACGATGAGCTGATGGGCTTGTTCGCGGATATGTTTGCCGGGCGAAATCTGTCGCCCATTCCTACGCCCCAGGAGTTCGCACAGCGCCGTGCGGCGCGGGCGGCAACGGCTGGATAGCACTCAAGACTCACTCGCGGCTCTCAACCCGAATCGGGAGGATTGCAGGCGGGACTTCATTCTCCGCGGATGGCTTCCACTCCACTTGAAACCGGCCTGAATAGCCGAACAGCTTTCCCCATCGCCGATTCGTTGCGCTTACCTCGATGCGAAAGCACTTCTCGTGATCGTCGTACCACTCGCATACATCGGCAACGCCCGAAAAGAGAAGCGGGAAGCGAAACGCCGCCGGCCCCTCGTAGAACCGCTGCGCCCCGGATCGCAAGCGCAGGCCGCCATTCGGAGCGACGCTCAGTTCCAGATCGACGGCCAGGTGCTGATGGGTTCCCAGGTAGTCTACGATGCAGCCTCGCGTTTCGCTGTAGATCATGTAGGCATCGAATCGGCGAATTTTGGACGTGGAGAACGTTCGCACCCAGGTTACGGTCTCGCGTCCCAGCGAATCGCGATAGGCATAGTTCTGTATGGTGAACGGAACGTTCCGGCCCTGCTCCGGGAACATGATGCTGCGCCATGTTCCCACGTAAAGGAACGGCAATGTGTAGAGGGCTCCGTGCCAGAGCTGGTCCATGGTCCCGGTACCGATGGCCGCCACTCCGCTGTTTGAAGTGAGCGAAAAACGCCGTTGAATCTGCGGATGCAGCTGTGCGAAATCGGAGCCGAGCGCGCGCTGATAGATGGAGATCATGACTGGATCCTCGGCGCCCTGCGCAGGCACCTCCGGGACGACGGCAGGCGACTGGAGGCAATCCATCCGACCATGGAAAGTGCGATAACTGCCAGATTTAGGCTCACCGGGTTGAACGCGCTCTTGAGATAGGAGGGGGAATCTAGGGCTACAGCTATGAGCGCGGCGAACATGAGAACGATGTTCGCGCCAAACGCCGCTTTCCAATGCCATGCGTAGAGAAGGAACAGGCCGAAGAGGATTTCCAGTCCGCCAATCCATGGCAGAAACCTGAGAGAGACTCCGGCCTGCGCCAGCATGATTTTTTCATCGAGGTTGGGATAAAGGAGTTTGGGGACGAGACCATGCCAAATCCATATAGCTGCGCCTGCTATCCGGGCGGTTGCGTGGACTAGGGAAAGGGCGAGCGACGATTCCGGTGTCTGACCATTCTCCGTCCAGATACGCATACGGTCGAAGCTCCAGGCGGTCGCCCATCCCATCAGCGGCCTGAAAAACAACCGGTCCACCAGCCAGCCCACCCTGCCAAATCTCACGGAATAGTCGTACCAGGTGAAAAATCGCAACCCCCGTGGCGTGGGGACATAGCGCCAATATCCCGAGCCTTCCCGGATCAAGGACTTTGGATCGGCGGATGCAAACTTCAGCGAAGAGGTCGTATCGCCGTCGGCCGCCGAACGTTCGCCTACACTCTCTCCGGTGCCTTTGACGGCGAGGCCGAAGCCGATCCGGGTCTCGTAGAAAAAGCGCTGCGGCTCAGTCGCGATCGGCCGTGGGAGGTACTCGATCTTGCTGAATCGGAGATCCCAGCGCTGATGCAGAGCGGGGTCCTGCGTGAGCAGCCACACGTGCTCCAGTTCGTCATCGATCAGGATTTCGACGTAAATTCCGGGTGAGCCGTTCACGGGAAGAGAATAACAGAGCCTCGAACCGGCATTCGCCGGGTCAATTTCATTGGGATAATTCTCTTGATTCCCGCATCGCAAAACTCCGTTCAAGAACGGTGAGGCAGCCTTTGGGGTCGTGTGCTACTATCAGCGTCGAAGGTTAAGTTCCGCGGAGAATTCGTCAGATGGCATACATCATTGCAGAACCCTGTATCGGCACCAAGGACACCGCCTGTGTGGACGCCTGTCCCGTCGATTGCATCCACCCCAAGAAGGACGAAGACGGTCACGCCGAGGCGGACCAGTTGTTTATCGATCCGGTCGAGTGCATCGATTGCGGCGCATGCGTTCCGGCGTGCCCGGTTTCGGCTATCTTTGCCCAGGATGACCTGCCGGAAAAGTGGGCCCATTTTACAGAGAAAAACGCCGCTCACTTCGGACGCTAAGCAAACGCGGCTCGTGGAAGTCGGCGCGCGCATCCCGTCTCGCGGGATGCGCGTTTGTCGCTGCGCGATTATCGCCGCGGAGGCTGCACTGAGGGCTTGCTCTTCCCATGCGGGCCAGTTTGCAGGATTAGTTTTGGAATAATTTGGCTTGACTAGTCGTAGCTGGGAACATGGACCGTGTCGGGAGTGCAATCCTCAAGGTCCATGTTCGAACTGGAGCCGGGCGTGATCGCGAACCGTCCCTTTTCGATTTCCACGAAATCCACGCTGTCGCCGATCTTGAGTCCTAACTGTCTGCGTACGTGGGTGGGAAGTGTAATGCGGCCGTTGAAGGTGACCATTGCGGTGGGCATTTGGAACCTCTGATCCTGATTGTAACCTCCGATCGGGAGGGGGCGTCCCAAAATAAAGACAAAAAGGTTAATGAAACAACTCACACAATAAGTTGCATGCCCGCATCCCGCGCAGCGATTCGGTCGAAAGTCATTGTCTTGCCACACTCGCCTGCTCGGGCACATCCGGCAATGCGATGATGAAACTGCATGAGCGTACTCACCTCCGAAGCCGTGGTATTACGCACCTGGCCGGTGAATGAAGCCGACCTGATTGTGAGCTTTTTTACGCGCGATTACGGCAAGATCAAAGGAGTGGCCAAATCGGCTCTGAAGAGCCGCAAACGTTTCGGAGGCGCGCTGGAGCCAATGACCGTGGCCCGGGCCTGGTTTGCCGAGCGGCCCCGGCAGGAACTGGTGAGGCTGGATCAACTTGAGATCATCCGCTCGCCGCTCTCAGCTCCGGTCGATCATGCGCGGATCGCGGTGTTGAGCTTCTTTTCCGAGGTTCTGGAGGAAGCTCTGCCGGACCACGATCCGCAGGAGACGGCTTTCCGGCTCTTGCTTGCTGTTCTGGAACTGACCACGGTAGAGCAGCCCTGGATGCCGCTGACTTATTTCTCTCTGTGGATTACACGGCTGATGGGACTGCTGCCCGACATGGGCCGGTGTACGGCCTGCGGCGAAGCACTGGTGGCCGGCGAGACCAGCTTCAACACGCTCGGCGACGGGCTTTTCTGCGATCTTCATCGAGGCGCCAATGCGGGCGGGCTATCGGCGGATTCCTGGCAACTGGCACAGCGCATGTTGCGGGCTCCGGCAACCGCCTTTACAGGCGAGCCCTGGCCGCGCCGCCGCAGTCAGGATCTGCGCCGCTTCACGCTGCAGGCACTGGAGCGGCATTTGGAGCGAAAATTGCGCTCGGCGGAAGCGCTGGGGCGTCTCGGCGGGTAAACTCATCGAGTTTCAGTCTCACCCTTCGCTTCGCGTGCAAAACACTTTGCTTGGCACGTATCGTATATCTTGCACGCCCTATAGAATCGGTGCATACTGGCAATATGCGCACCAATGTCAATCTCGCTGACGACGCCCGCCAGTTTGCCGAAATCTACGCTCACGCAAACGGGCTCACCCTCGGAGACGCCATCACCGACCTGATCCGCAAAGGGGGCCACGCTGCAACGAGCGCATCCGAAACCCCGAAGTTCGGCCGGTCTGCCTCCGGTTTTCCCACTCTCCCGCCCAGGGACCGCATCCTGACCACCGAAATGGTGCTGAAAGCGCAGGAGGAGGATTTTGTCTGAGCCCGCCTACCTGCCTGATGTCAATGTTCTGGTCGCGCTCAGCGATCCCAGCCACATTCATCATCTGGCGGCAGACAATTGGCGCCAGCGAATCGGAACCGCCCGTTTCCTTCTCTGTCCAATTACCGAAGCCGGGTTTGTGCGCCTGATGGCCAACCCATCCGTCGCCGGTCTCTCGATGAGCGGCGCAACCCTGCTTCTACAAGAGATTGCCGCCCTTCCCGACGTAGCCCATCTTGCTGTGGCTCCAAGCTGGCTCGAACTCACTCAGCCCTTCACGCCTCGTTTGCACGGCTACCGCCAAGTCACCGACGCGCTCCTGCTTGGCCTCGCCATTCGCAACGGAGCCATCCTGGTCACCCTCGCCCCCTCCATCCAGGCCCTGGCTGGCGAGGCCTACGAGGCCAACCTGCTCACACTGGCCTGAACGGCGAAAGGCTCTCCAGCCCGGCTGATAAGATGTCTTTGAGTCCCGACAAGAGAGTGTGTCCAGTGTCTTTAATCGCGGTTTCGCCTCAATCCAAGATCGCCCCGCTCACCTTTCAGGAACTGCTGTTCCGCTTGCAGGGTTTTTGGGCGGCGCGCGGTTGCGTGTTGCAACAGCCTTACGACGTTGAAGTGGGCGCGGGTACCATGGCGCCGGAAACGTTTCTCCGAGTGCAGGGGCCAAAGCCATATCGCGTTGGCTACGCCCAGCCCTCGCGCCGCCCGGCCGACGGACGGTATGGCGAGAACCCTAACCGGCTATTCAAGCACACCCAGTTCCAGCTCATCCTGAAGCCGCCGCCGGCGAACGTGCAGGAGCTTTATCTGGAATCGCTGCAAGCTATCGGCATCGATCTCAGCCAGCACGATCTGAAGTTTGAAGAGGATAACTGGGAGTGGCCTGCCGGAGGCGCGTGGGGCGTGGGCTGGCAAGTTATGCTGGACGGGCTGGAGATAACTCAGTTCACTTATTTCCAGCAGTGTGGAGGCCTTGACTTGGACCCCATCTGCGCCGAACTGACTTATGGGCTGGAGCGGATTGCGGCGTTCCTTCAGGATGTGGACTCGATCTATGACATTGTCTGGGCGCGCGACCCGGAAACTGGAGCGCCGGTTACTTATGGCGATGTGAGGCTGGCCGAGGAGTTGCAGTTCAGCGTGTATAACTTCGAGTTTGCGGATGTAGGCAAGCTATGGGAGCACTTTAACCTTTACGAATCTGAAGCGAAGGAACTGCTTGAAAAGGCCAACGCATTGTTTGCAAACGCTGAGGAAGATGCGGTGGAAAAGCGGCGGTTTCCGCTGCTGGCCACGTATGAATTGGCGCTGAAATGCTCGCACCTGTTCAACCTTCTGGATGCGCGAGGTGCTATCAGCGTAACGGAACGCGTGGGTGTAATTGGGCGCATTCGAAATCTGGCCGTCGGCGTGGCAAAGGCGTATGCGTTGCAGGAGGCCGCCTAAGTACCACAGTTGTAGATCGGAGAATTCGGAGGGAGCAGGCGGTTTCAATTCCCTGACAGGCGCGAGATGAGTTTTGAAAGGGCACGGCTTCAGCCGTGCCGCTACAGCAACTACTGAGCTTTGTATCAGGGCACGACTTCAGTCGTGCCGGAAGACTGCATAAGTAACCTGGGCTTTAGCCCATGAGGGATTGTTGGCAGCGTAACAAAGAATTATTCAAGGAACTTGAGCGAGTTAGCAGAAAGAAACACAAACTATGTCTGACTTTATTTTGGAAATTGGGCTGGAAGAGGTTCCGGCCCGCATGATTGCCGCAGCCGAGGCAGAGTTAGGCCGCCGTGTGAGCGAGTTACTTACTCGCGAGCGTCTGCTTGGGCCGGGTGCAAAGACAACGACTTACTCGACGCCGCGGCGTTTGGCTGTGGTTCTTGAGGGTGTGCTGACCAGCCAGGCCGACACCGAAGAAAAGTTGACTGGGCCATCCTGGAAGGTAGCCTTCAAGGACGGCGCGCCAACAGCGGCGGCAGAAGCTTTTGCCAAAAAGGCGGGCGCGCCGGTCGCGGCTCTGGAAAAAGTCGTCAACGCCAAGGGTGAATATGTGGGCGCGACGGTAAAGCGGTTGGGCCGCGCGGCCGCCGAGTTGCTGGCTGCCGGGTTACCCAGAGAAGTTCTGGGACTTTACTGGGCCAAGAATATGTACTGGCGCGCGGGCAAGCCGGAGCGCTTTGTAAGGCCGCTGCGGTGGGTAGTGGCGCTGCTTGACGAGACTATCGTTCCGCTGGAGATTGCTGGGATCGCGGCCGGCAATGTGAGCCGCGGACATCGCGTGTTGCACGGCGAAGCGCCTGTCGTTATAGGCCATGCGAAGGACTATGCTGATGCGTTGCGCAAGGCATTTGTGGTGGCGGATGTAGCCGAGCGGAGGCATTCGATCCGCAAGGCTCTGGATGCGGCAACGCGAACCGTGCCTGGCGCGCGCTGGCGCGAGGATGAAGCGCTGATAGAGACCGTGGTTCACCTAACCGAATGGCCCAGCGTTGTGTTGGGAAACTTTGAGCCCGAATACCTGGCGCTGCCGGAAGAAGTGCTGGTTACGGTAATGCGCGACCATCAGAAGTACTTTGCGGTTGAGGGTGCGGACGGCAAGCTTGCGCCGCATTTTCTGGCAGTGCTGAATACACAGGTTGACGATGAGGGGCGCGCGATCATCCGGCACGGGAATGCGCGAGTATTGCGCGCGAGGTTCAAGGACGCTCAGTTCTTCTGGGACTTCGACCAGAAGACGCCGCTTGTTGATCGTGTTGAGAGCCTGAAGGCAGTTACATTCCAAAAAGAGCTGGGAAGTTATTACTGGAAGACAGAAGCAAATTACGAAGTCGCTAAGTTACTGTGGGAAAGACTTCAGGTAGTGAGCTATGGACGGCCGCAGGAGTTGCCTAACTGGAACGCACTCTTTACAGCAGTCAGGCTAGCCAAAACCGATCTTACTGCTGAGTTAGTGAAGGAGTTTACCGAGCTACAGGGCATAATAGGCGGCCTCTATGCTGAGGCGCAGGGAATGGGCGAAACGGTGGCGGCAGCCATCTACGCGCAATACACGCCCGGATCTACGGGTGACGACATTCCAGGGACGGTCGAAGGTCAACTGTTAGGGCTTGCGGACCGGATTCAAACGATTACCGCGATGTTCGGGATTGGCAATGCACCCACGGGGTCGAAGGATCCGTTTGCTCTGCGTAGAGCGGCAAATGCGGTTGTGAAGATATTGGGTGAATCAACCCTCCCATTCTCGCTGAGCGATGTGCTCGGATCAACTGATGTCGGTCAAGAAAATCAGAAGCAGATCGTTTCGCTCTTACGCGGTCCTATAAACTCATTGCTAATGTTGGCGAAGGCTGGCGACACGGCCAGCGTACAGGTTGCGGCATTTCTCGCCGAACGGCTGCAGTTCTACCTGAAAGACGTGCGCGGGTTTGCTTATGACGTTGTGAATGCCGTGCTGGCTGCCGGAGCAGACGATGTGCGCGATGCGATTGCGCGGGCGGAGGCGCTGACGGAGGTCCGCGGCTCGGAGGACTTTGCGGCGATATCGGCGGCGTTCAAGCGCATCAAGAATATTTTGCGCCAGGCGGAAGAGAAGGGATTCGCAATCGGTTCGGCGCAGGACGTTGCGCTGTCGCCGGAAACGCAGCAGCTTGCCGATGCAGCCACCGCGCTGGCTCCGGAGGTGGCCTTACGCCGTCACGAGCGGGCATACGGCGAGGCGCTGGGGCTGATTGCCACGCTGCGCCCTGCGGTGGACGCTTTCTTTGACAAGGTGATGGTGCTTGATCCCGATCCAGCCATCCGCAGCGCAAACCTCGGTCTGATCAACGAAGTGCTGCGGGAGTTCTCAGGCATTGCCGACTTCTCCGAGATGGTTACCGCTTAGTCGTCCACCGTCTTCGCTGACCCGCGTGGAGATGAAGCTGGTGCCCCACCCTCGCCACGTTCTTGTTTTTGTGGCTAGGGTGGGTTGGCGCCAGCCATCGTGCCAAAGTTGAGAACTGAAGGCTGAAGGCTAGACGCTAGCAGTGCTAGCACTGTCTCGTCCCTCATAGGCATTTTTGCGCACAGAAACGCATCGAAAAATGCTTATTTGTGCGCTGATTTCGCACAAGAACAGCGATAGAACGGCCTTTTTGTTCACTGTTTATCTCACTCTTGAGTGCGCATAATTGCGAACCCTCGCGAGCCCTTTTCACCATCTTTGCGTACGCATTGAACAAAAGGCGTGGAGGTGCGCCCTCGCCGAAACTCCCTCGCCTGCCGAAGCAGTATAGATATTCATCTCGCGAAAAATTCCAAACGCGAGAGGCTTATCGCCGGAGTTTGCGGCGCACCAAACCAACCAGCCCCAGAAATCCGGTGCCCATCAATACCAGAGATCCCGGCTCGGGAGAAAGCAATCCCAGAGTCCCCGGCTGTTTGGTCAGTGAAATCTCTACGAAGCGCTGCGAAGTCGAGCTATTGGGCGTGAAAAACACGCTGTCTGGCTGGTAGCCACCATCCACCGCATTCACGGCATCGGTAATCCAAATCTTCGCTGCCGGATCAATCGGCATAGTCCCGCCTTCGGAATCGGTCGAGGAGGGAAACTCAAGCTGCCAGATGGCCATTGAAATGGCCCCGGTGTAAGTCAAGGGGTTATTGGGAGTGGTGCCGGCCAATTGGTCGGCTAGCCACGACACCTCATCGTCGGCGGTAGTGACAGCGTACCCGAAGGTGCCGCTGTAATATGTGCCGACCTGCGTCCCGTTATTGATGTCCAGGCACGCGAACTGAGAGGGTAAGGTGACTCCGTTAATCGTGGAGGTTGCGGAGTAGGGAGAGACCCACTCTTGGACGCTCTTGCCGGACACCTGATCGGTGAATGTGTAGGAGATATAGGTGGGGCTGGAGAGGTTACCGTTGAGGGTGATTCCATCGGCAAATGCGGTGGAAGCGAAGGCCAAACCCAACAACGCTGGACCCAGGATGCGAGCTGTAGACTTTACCATTTCATCTCCTTGGCGTTCACGATCCGGCATGGCGCTGGAGCGCGTGCAGTCAACACTATCTCTCTATCCGTGCGGCCTTGCCGCATGGGCTCAGAAGCTGAGAAGTTTTAAATGCTGTAGTTATAGTTGCGTATCGGCTGCAACGATACAATGCCTGTTATGTGTAAGATAGGCCAGACGTTGGTAATGCACTTCAGGTGGATATGGGTAACAAATACTATGTAACTAAACTCATCGCCCGGTAACACATCTCGGTTGGGAAAAGCCTCCGACCATTCGCCCAGGTCTTTTTTCCAGGAGAATATATTCATGGGAATGGGCACCGACTGGCGGCGAGGATGCCGCCAGGACCGCCGGTTTCCACCCAGCGACGAAGACCTGTCGTGGGAGACCCCGATCTGGAGACCAGCGTTACGCTTCGGCGGGGGAATATTATCAAAAGGGGGACGACGAAACAATTGCGGGCTCAGGCAGCCGCGAGCTTATGCTGTGCCAGCATTTTTCCTGCCGCCGACAGCATCTCATCGCTTGACACTGGCCGGGAAAGAAACCGCACGAACTCCCCGGCGTAGTCTCCTGCCGCCTCGCTTGCGCTGCCCAGCACAAGCACCGGTACCTTGGGAAGCCGAGTGTGCAACTCAGCTACAAACGCCGGCCCGCCAATCCCATGCATGTGCAGCCCGGAGATGACCAATCCAAGACTCTCAGCAAATTGCGGCTGCTCCACAAGGCAAAGGGCCTCTGCGGCGTCGCCAACCCGCTGCACGTCGTGAAAGCGCCGCTCCAGAATCGACTTCCGCAGGAACGCTTGGAGAGGATCGTTGTCCACCAGTAGAATTGTCGCCATGCGCCCCTGAACTCAGATCGCCCCGCAAGTGGCCCGGCCATCTAATATTTCTAACTAAGTTACTATGATGTTACTTAGCCCCATTTCAGTTGCCCGCGCGGGCGCCTTTCTGTGTTTGCGCAAGTTGGGCGCGCGATGCCGGCGCGAAACCAACCACCCGAGGTCATTATCCGAACAGAAACTCCTGCTCCCGCAGTTCCTTGATCGAATCCCTCAGCTTGGCGGCTTTCTCAAACTCGAACTTCTTTGCCGCCTCGCGCATCTCAGTCTCCAATGTGGTGATATAAGCATCCAATTGTGCCTGAGAAGTCAGCTCCGGCAACCCCGCCGCTTGCTCCACTTCCAGGTCGCCGTATTCGGCCTTCAGAATTTGCGCCAGTCCCATGTCGATGGAATTGATAATCGACTGCGGTGTAATCCCATTCTCTTCGTTGTAGGCGCGCTGCACGGCCCGGCGCCGGTCCGTCTCGCCCATAGCACGGCGCATGGAGTCGGTAATCTTGTCCGCGTACAAAATGGCGCGCCCCTCGATGTGCCGCGCAGCACGCCCCATGGTCTGAATCAGCGACCCGGCCGAGCGCAGAAAACCTTCCTTATCCGCGTCCAGAATCGCCACAAGCGAAACCTCCGGCAAATCGAGGCCCTCCCTCAGCAGGTTGATTCCGATCAGCGCGTCATATTCGCCCTTGCGCAGGCCTGCAAGCAGACGAACCCTTTCCAGCGTTTCAATCTCCGAGTGCATATACCGGCAACGCACGCCGACTTCGGTGTAGTAGCCGGCCAGGTCCTCGGCCATGCGCTTGGTCAGGGTGGTTACCAGCACTCGCTCATTTCGCTTGGCGCGGTCGCGAATCTCGGCCAGCAGATCGTCGATCTGCCCCTTCACCGGGCGTATTTCCACCTCAGGATCTACCAGGCCCGTGGGCCGGATTACCTGCTCGACGACGACTCCGGCGGAGCGTGTCAGCTCATACGGCCCCGGCGTGGCGGAGACGTATATGGTCTGGTGGATGCGGTTCTCGAACTCCTCAAATTTCAGTGGGCGGTTGTCGCGGGCCGAGGGCAACCGGAACCCGTAGTCCACCAGGTTCTGCTTGCGGCTCTGGTCGCCGAACCACATGCCATGAACCTGCGGAATGGTGGCGTGACTCTCGTCGATAAACAGCAGGAAATCGCGGGGAAAGTAGTCCAGCAGGGTTGGCGGCGGCTCACCCGGCAATCGCCCGGAGAAATGCCGCGAGTAGTTCTCAATGCCGTGGCAGTAGCCCATCGACTTGATCATCTCGAGATCGAAGCGGGTGCGCTGATGAATCCTCTGCGCCTCCACCATGCGGCCTTCGGACTCCAATTGCGGCACCCACTCGTTCAACTCCTTCACAATGGAGTCGACAGCCTCCGAGCGCCGCTCCGGCTGCACCACATAGTGGCTTTTGGGATAAATCGGCAGCCGCGAGTACTTCTGCTTCACCGTGCCAAACAGCGGGTCGATCTGCGAGAGCGACTCAATCTCGTCCCCAAACAATTCAATGCGATAGGCCGTTTCATCGTAAGTGGGGAAGACCTCGATTACATCGCCTCTGACTCTGAAAGTCCCACGCCGGAAGTCCGTATCGTTGCGCTCGTAGAGGATCTCGACCAGCCTCCGCATAATGTCTTTGCGGCTTATGCGCTGGCCTTTTTCCAGCAGCAGCAACATGCCGAAGTAAGCCTCGGGCGACCCGAGGCCATAGATGCAGCTCACTGAGCTGACGATGATGGCATCCCTGCGCTCGAACAAGCTCCGCGTGGCCGAGAGGCGCAGCTTATCCAATTCCTCGTTGATGGTGGCTTCCTTCTCGATATACAAGTCGCCGGCGGGAATGTAGGCCTCCGGCTGGTAGTAGTCGTAGTAACTCACAAAGTATTCGACAGCATTGCCGGGAAAAAACTGCTTGAACTCGTGATAGAGCTGGGCGGCGAGAGTCTTATTGTGGGCAAGAATCAGCGCCGGCCGGTTGGAGTGCTCAATGACCTTGGCCATGGTGAAGGTCTTCCCGGATCCTGTAACGCCCAGCAGCACCTGGTGCCGCTCCCCGGCAGCCAGCCCCTCGACCAGCTCTTGAATGGCCCGCGGCTGATCGCCACGCGGTTTGTAGCATGTCACCAACTGAAAGTCCATGCAGGAATTATACGCGAAGAGCGAAGATTGGGCGAAGAAAATTGCAGCAGATTGAGGGAGGAGCGCGGCGAAAAAGTGGTGCTAAAACCGGAGTGCAAATTGCTGTGCGCATATGGTTCAAACCCGACGAAAAATCGCGGTTTCGTAGTGCTATAGGCCGACGAAATGGCAAATTGAACTTCTGGGTGAGAAATGTTGGGTTTTAACCATAGAAAACGCAACGGAATGTGGTGCTATTATCGGAAAAAAACATGAAAAACAAGGTCGAATTGGATGCAAAACAGCATGTTTTTGCACGTTTTGGGCACGTTTTGGCGTACAAAACTGCTTGTGTGAGCCCTTTTGGGTGAGGAAAGTGCTAGCAATGATATCAGTCCATTGCCGGTTCCCGGTTATGGCACGGGACCTTGGAGCGCCTCTCGTATGTTCTCTATTAGAGCGTCGGCGATTTGACTGGAAGCGAGTTTGGGATATCCGTCGAGCCTATGGCCGGGGTCTGTGCTATCCCAGGTCTCAAATTCGAGACCTGAGGCACCCAATCTTGGTGCCTGATTGAGATGTGGGCCACCCCGCCTGAATTGTGTTAGTCTTGGCTGCAATATGCCAGACAACGAGGAATTGATCTCTGGAATTACAGGGGCTGCGCACGCCTCCGACGTGCCTCAGTTCTCAACGGCGGAATACTCACACATTCCCGGCACTGAGCGTTGTCGCATTTGCGGTAACCTCATCTCCGGCGAGTACTACCGCGTGAACGCGCAGATGGCTTGCGCTCAATGTGCCGGGCAAGCGCGCGAGGGCCAGCCCAGCGATAGCCATGCGGCATTTGCGCGCGGTCTGCTACTGGGGGCCGGGGCCGCTCTGCTGGGCCTCATTCTTTACTCCACCGTCGTAATTGTCACTGGATGGAGCATTGGCTACCTTGCGCTTGCGGTTGGCTGGCTGGTGGGAAAGGGGATGCTCAAAGGCTCAAACGGGATGGGCGGAAGGCGGTATCAGATTACCGCCGTGTTGCTTACGTATGCTGCCATCTCCTTGTCGGCAGTGCCTATTGGAATTGCATTGTGGATGAAGGACGGATCCAAACCGGCACGGCAAACCCAGTCCCAACAAAACACCGCCTCAACCTCCGATCCCGCCCTATCCAATCCGGAAGTGACGGCAACGAACGATGACGCCGACGCCACTGCTCAAACGACATCGAAACCAACGGAAAAGCCAAGCGCGGGCCACGCCTTCTTGATGTTAGCGTTGTTCGGTATCGCATCGCCTTTCCTTGAGTTGGCGGACCCGATCCATGGGCTCATCGGGCTCGTGATTCTCTTCGTCGGCCTCAGCATCGCATTCCGGCTCACAGCCAGCAAGCCGCTGGACGTTGACGGACCTTACAGCGTGACAGGCTGACGAGCGCAATCTAGTGTCGACCCTAAACCATTCCATGGTTCGCCAATGTTCCAACTGCGATTGCGAGTTGCCGCTGGGCTCATTGGCCTGTCCCCAGTGCCATACGCTGATTCACGGTGCTGAACTTGACGCACTGGCCAGGGAAGCTCGAGCTCTCGAAGCCAAAGCCGAATTTCCGCAGGCTCGGGAAATATGGAATCGAGCACTGGCATTGCTGCCTCCCGATTCCAAGCAAGCCGCCTGGGTCAACGACCGGCTCAGCGCTCTCGAAGCTTCGCTTTCCGCACAACAATACGCAAAGTCCCAGCCGGATCACGCCTGGGCGCGAAAGCTTGGTCCGTTGGCTCCTCTCGCCATAATCCTGGCCAAGAGCAAGGGCCTGCTGTTTGCAATCTTCAAGCTGAAATTCCTGTTCAGCTTTTTCACTTTCATCGCATTGTATGTAGCTATGTTTGGCTGGCGCTATGGCGTCGGCATTGCCGTAAGCATTCTCATTCACGAGATGGGCCACTTTATCGACATCAAGCGACGGGGACTACCTGCCGAGATGCCAGTATTTCTTCCAGGCCTGGGTGCTTACGTCAAGTGGAATGCACTCGGCGTAACGCGGCGCCAGATCGCACAGGTCAGCCTGGCTGGTCCGCTGGCCGGTTGGATTGCCGCTGCCTGCTGTTTTCTCCTCTACACCCACACGCAGGATCCGATTTGGGCGGCCCTGGCGCGGACTGGCGCTGTGCTCAATGTACTCAACCTCGTTCCCGTATGGATTCTCGATGGCGGAAAGGCTGTAAACGCTCTCGGCCTCGTGGAGAGAATGGGTCTGCTGGCGGCTGCGCTTGCAGTATGGCTCTTTTCCGGAGAGACCATCTTCTTTCTGGTTGCGGCGGGAATCGTGTGGCGGCTGTTCACCAAGGACAAACCAGCGAACGACGATTGGGGAACGTGGCTATATTTTGTTGCGCTGTTGGTTGCTCTGGGCATGGTGCTCCATGCCATACCGCAATCGCTCGCAGGCAAGGCTATCCGGTAGTAAGTTCGTTCTGAGCTGAAGCACATGTTCACCCGTCTCGATCAGACGGGAAGGCTGGGTGTCCTGTTCCCTCGCGAAAAGGCGGAAGCGTCCACACGCGGAGTTGATTCGTCCCATGGTCATTAGGGCAACTCCCCTTTACGATTTTCCTAACTGAAGCGGCGAAATCCGGTCTAAGCGCAAGGAGGACACCCATGAATCCAAGGGTCGGTATTGCCTTTGTTTGGGTTGCTCTGGCCTCCGCGGCACAGGCCGGGGCCACTACACTTCCGGACGCCTGCG
>Ga0302320_10001968_pt1 | contig 48987 bp, 47 predicted proteins | sample Bog_T0_3_FD_202130 | JGI IMG/M metagenome (GOLD analysis project Ga0302320, IMG submission 202130) | Peat permafrost microbial communities from Stordalen Mire near Abisko, Sweden - Bog_T0_3 | ecosystem: Environmental > Terrestrial > Soil > Wetlands > Peat | place: Sweden: Abisko, Stordalen Mire... | reverse complement strand
CCTGCTCAGCTTCCAGGGCATACCGCGGGCCATTTACGACGCACAGGCGGCCTACAACCTGCTCGCCGGCATGGGCGAGTCCTCCACCATCAGCCTGGGCGCAGCCGAGGCGCGCATTCGCCGCCACTATGAGGCGCTGGGCGGCGGACGCTGGCCAGCGCTCGCCCTTCAAGTGATCCACGCCCCCGTCTTCCACGGCCACACCTTCTCCATCGCCATTGAGCTGGAGCGCCCGGTGGACATCACGACCCTGGAAGAAGCGCTGGGCGGCGACCGCGTCGACCTGGTGCTGGAAGATACGGATTCGCCCTCGAACCTGGCCGCGACCGGCCAGAACGACGTGCTGGTCCGGCTGCGCACCGAGCCCGGCGCACGCAACTCCAGCCAGTTCTCCCGGCTCTGGCTCTGGGCCGCCTCGGACAATCTGCGTCTCCACGCGCAGAACGCCGTCGATTGCGCCCTGGACCTTCGCCGGCTGCGACCGCAGGGGACGGTGCAGTAGGGCTAAAGCGGCCGGGGTTTGGATTCTCTCCGCCGGCGCGCCGGGAATTGCGGTGTGCCGCCTGGGCAGACATGCGCGGCGAATGCGCGTAAAATTCCGGTTCGTGGAGGAACCCATGAAATTCAACATCAAAGCGCTGGCCCTGGCGTGCGCAATTCTCTGGGGTGGAGCGGTTCTGCTGGTGGCCGTGGCCAACCTGATATGTGGCGGCTACGCCCAGCGTTTTCTTGAGATGCTCGCCTCGTTCTATCCCGGTTATCATGCGGCACGGAGTATTGTGCAAGTGGCCATTGTGACGCTCTATGCAGTTGCGGATGGCCTGATCGGAGGAGCCGTCTTCGGTTGGCTTTATAACCGCTTGGCCAAAGCCGGCGCCTGAAAACCGGGGACATGCGGGGCTGAGACACTGCCGGATAGGGCTCCGGGGGAGTGCCCGGAAGTCGCAATGTGTCCGTGGAGCGAGGGGGGTGCCTGGCTTGCCGGGTGTAGGTTCAGGGTGCAGTTGGCGGACGGTGAGAGGAGCATCAGACAGTAAGACGGCTCAGATGAATTCTTACAACTGGTTCTAATCTTACATTTACAGGCACGTCTTACCCGCGTTACAATGGTTGCCATGGGACACCTTTTTACAAAAATCAGCAGCAAAGGCCAGGTTGTGATTCCCGCGGCCGTTCGGGTGCAGCTTGGCCTTGAGCCGGGAACCCGTGTCGGCGTGAGCGTGGAAGGGACAAAGGTGATTCTGGAAACAGACACCTTGGCTGCGAAGCTCCGCTTGATCAAGGAACTGCGCGGGATCACAGCCGGTGGGCCGTCCATGACCGACGCTTTGCTTGAAGAACGCCGCATCGAGCGCGAACGGGAATTAGCTGAAGAGGGCTGGTGAGGCGGTTCGATGATCGTTTACGTCCTGGACTCTTCGGCCGTGCTCCGATACGCCGACAGCGAAGCGGGCGCGGATAGAATCGAAGCAATTCTCAGAGAATGTGTCAGCGGCAAGGCGGAGGTCTGCATCTCCGCATTGCAGTGGGGTGAGATTGCGGGACGGCTCCGCCAGCGTCTGGGCGCTCAGGACGAAATGCGCATCCTGACCAGCCTCGTTCCAAGTGAGGTGCAGGTGATTTCCGCGACTGCCGAGTGCGCGGTGCGAGCCGCCCATCTCCGGGCTGATCGCAAGATCTCCTACGCCGACGCCTTCGCCCTCGATCTCGCCATGGATTCGCCCGATCACGTGCTCGTGACCGCCGACTACGGCTTCAAAGCTGTTGCCGATTTAGCGCGGATTGAATTTCTTCCCGCCAAGTGAACCCCTGAAGCGGCTCTGCAATCCCGGCCCAGCCTGCATCGATGAGCCCAGCCCGACCGGTGCCGGCGTCTCCTTGGCATAGACAATCGTGACCCCCGGATTGCGCAGGCTCTCTCCCGGCAAAAACTCGCCGAAAACTTCGTCGTGTGCCTTCAAAAACCGGCGCAGCTCCTCGCGAATCACCCCGCCCGTTCCGTTCGACCCATAGCCGTGGATCACCTCGATGCGCCCGCGATAGCCGCCGCGCACCTGGGCGTTGTAAAAACGGACAAACTCCCGCAGCGCTTCCGCCACCGTGAAATTATGCAGATCGATGGATCGGGATGCAGCCATGAGTCAGTCCTGCTCTCGTTCATGCGCCGCCTCGCGCCCGCGACACCGCGCCCAAAGCTGGCCAATAAAGCTGTCTGTCATGCCCGCGATGTAGTCGGCCACCGTACGAGCCATGCCCTCGGTGGGAATCTGCTCGCGGTGATCCTCGGGCAGCAGCCCTGGATCGGCCATCAGCGCGGCAAACAGCTCCGTCACCACCCTGGTGGCGTGCTCATGACCTTCGTCCATGCCTGGCGAGTTGTAGAAGTTGGCGTAGAGAAAGTTTTTGGCCGCGGCGCGATCGGCTTCCATCGGCGGGCTCAACGCCGCGAGGCGGCCCGGCGCGCGGCGCACCGCTTCCAGTGTGGTGGCGCCCAGTTCCATCACCTGACGCCGTGTCTCGTCCATCAGGTCGGTCACCAGCGCATTCAACATGCGCTTCAGAGCCTCGTAGCGAACCAGCTTTTCCGGCGCCGCGGGATATTCCCGGCGCACGAGGTCATGGAGGCCGCGAAACAACCCAACTCCTTCCCTCACTTGCTCCAGCGTGAGCACACCGGAGTCCAGCCCATCGTCCAGGTCGGCGGTCAGGTAGGCAATCTCGTCGGCCAAGTCGATCAGTTGCGCCTCCAGCGGCGGAAAGCGGTCAAGGAAATACCCGGCCAGCTCGGGGTGGGTGGCGGCGGAGTAGTCGTGCGAGTGCTTGACGATGCCTTCGCGCACCGCCAGGGTCAGGTTGAGGCCGCGAAAGCCCGCATAGCGCTCCTCGAACCAGGTGACAATGCGCAGCGCGTGCAGGTTATGGTCAAAGCCCAGGCCGTGGGCACGGAGCGCCTCATCCAGAGCCTTTTCTCCGGCGTGGCCAAAGGGCGGGTGGCCAATGTCGTGGGCCAGGGCCAGCGCCTCGGCCAGTTCCGCATTCAGGCCCAGCGCGTGGGCCAGGGTGCGCGCAATCTGCGTCACCTCGAGGGTGTGGGTGAGGCGGCTGCGGAAGTGGTCTCCGGGCGGGTCGCCGGGCAGGCGCGTGAACACCTGCGTCTTGCCCGCCAGGCGGCGAAAGGCGCGCGCATGAAGGACACGCGCGGCATCCCGCGCAAAGGGCGTGCGATAGGGGTGGGCCGGCTCCGCATGGGCGCGGCGGGTGAGTTCGCCGTCCCCCGGAACGCCGATTCCGCCGGGCAGCGCGAGTTGGGATTCCAAATTCGTCATCCAGGCTCAAGAACAAGCAGGCTTCAACCAAACCGGCTGAATGCAATGATTACTGTCCCGTTATACCGCAAGCAGAGACAGCGGCGCTCTCATCGTGGCTCTTCGGTGCTGTGAATCACCATGTTCGACCCCTCCGCGGTGCTATAACCGTTGCCATGCGGCAGGGGGGGCGACAATGCACCCCACGCCGGAGTACCATGCAGCCGATTTTTCCTGAGGGCCGGCGCGGTGACCAAATCCCGCGCCCGCTCCGCTGAAAACGATTTCAATCAAAGGGGGCGATCATGAAAATGCTGAAGGGAACCGCGCTGGCGCTGCTGGCGCTGGGGTTGCTGTCTACATCCGGGTGCGACCGGCACTCGACCAAAGAGGTGTATTACATGGTTGCTGCCAACCAGGCCTTGCCCTACTGGCAGGCGGCTGCGGCCGGCTTTAACAAGGCTGCCGCGCAATACAAGGTCACCGCCAAGGTGACCGGGCCGGACAACTACGATCCGCAGGCCGAGCTGGCCGAGTTGCAAAAAGCCGTTGCCGCCAAGCCGGCCGGCATCCTCATTTCGGTTGCCGATATCGGCGTCATCCAGCCCGGAATCGATGCCGCCATCAACGCCGGCATCCCGGTCATCACCATGGACTCGGATGCCGCCGGCAGCCGCAGGCTCTACTTCATCGGCACTAACAACCTTGAAGCGGGACGCCTTGGCGGCCGCCACGTCGCGGAGAAGCTCGGCGGCAAAGGCAACGTGGTCTTCTTCACCATGGCCGGGCAGCCGAATACCGAAGAGCGCCTGAAGGGATTCAAGGATGTATTCGCCGGCAAGCCCGATCTCAAGATCGCGGACGTGGTGGACGTGAAGGCCGACCCGCGCAGCGCCTTCGACAAAACCCAGGAGCTGATGGCCCTTACCGGACCCAAGAAGATTGATGCCTTCATCTGCCTGGAGTCGTCCTCGGGCAAGATTGTTGCCGATGCGGTAAGCCGCACCAAGGATGCCGGCCGCCTGGTGATGGCCTGGGATGTGAACCAGGAGACCCTGGACGGCATCAAGGCCGGCACCATCGACTCGACCATCACGCAGAAGCCCTTCACCATGGGCTATGTGGGCCTGAAGGCGCTGGACGAGATCTTCCATGCGCCGCCCAAGCTGCTCAACAAGGACTACAGCGCGGACTCGTTCTCGCCTTACCCGGTGTTTGTGGATACCGGCACGGCGCTGGTCGACAAGAGCAATGTGGACCTCTACATTGCCTCCGCGGCCGAGGGAACCAAATAGACCCAACGGCGGGACAGCACCCCTCCGACGGGGTTAACCCGCGGATCTGCCGCGCTCCTGAAAGCCCACGCGTCCTTTAAGGGGCGTGGGCTCTCTTCTGTTTCGTGCTGCCGCAGAATTGCGATAGGCAAACCCAGGGGCTACCCCATAGGGTGTCGCTCTCCTCAAGGAATCAATACCTTGAGCGATATTGTTTAGAGCGTTGGAATTGTGTTTTTGCTTTGCGCATTCTGTCCTGTAGACTCGATTTCGGAAAGAAAACAAAAGAAAAAGGAGTGATTGGAACGATGCAAGCATTCCATCGCCCGCTCGGAATTCTTCTCTTGGCGCTGCTGATTCCTGCTGCGCGGGCAGTCGGTCAGCAATCTCTTTACCCCTCCCTTGGCGCTGGGGACACACCCGAAACGGCCGGTCCGCTGGTAACCGATCTGTCGCCGGCGCTCAACCCCAACGCCGTTGCCAAAGCCATGCGCAAGGTAGGGGACTGGGAACTGGCCAAGGCGCGTCCCGATTTCAGCCAGGACTGGACCTTTGCCGCGCTCTATCGCGGTTTTCTGGCGGCCGCCGATTCTCTGCACGAGAACCGCTACCGGGACGCCATGGTCGCTGTCGGCAACAAGTTCCAGTGGAAGCTGGGACCGCGCGCAACCGAAGCGGACGATCACGCGGTGGGATACGCGTACCTGGCTCTTTATCGCCGCTATCACGACGCGAAGATGCTCGAGCCCACCAAGGCCGAGTTCGACCAGATCATCCAAATGCCTAACGTCTGCACGGAGACCTGCCCTCCATGGAGCGACCAGGGGAGCAACCAGACAACGCCCGTCTGGTGGTGGGCCGACTCCTTCTTCATGGGTCCGCCGGTTTGGGCCGAACTCTCCACCATCACCGGCCGCAGGGAGTATCTTGACCACGTCGATCGCGACTGGTGGGTCACCTCAAAACTTCTCTACGATCCCGAGGAGCACCTTTACAGCCGCGATGAGAGTTTTCTCGACCAGCATGAAGCCAATGGCAGAAAGATCTTCTGGTCGCGGGGCAACGGCTGGGTGATCGCGGGCCTCGCCCAGGTGCTTCAAGAGATGCCGGAGAACTATCCTGACCGGCCGCGCTTCGTGGCCCAGTTCCGCGAGATGGCAGCCAGCCTGGCGGCGGTTCAAGGCGCCGACGGCCTGTGGCGCCCCGGATTGCTCGATGCCAAGGCCTATCCGCTGCCTGAGGTCTCTGGATCGGCCTTCTTTGTCTATGCGCTCGCCTGGGGCATTCATCACGGCGTTCTCGATCGCGCAACCTACCTGCCTGTGGTTCAGAAAGGCTGGGCGGGACTCGTGTCGCAAATCTACGCGGATGGCCGCCTTGGCTCCATCCAGCCCATCGGCGCGGCGCCGGATGCATTCAAACCCCAAACCAGCTACGTCTTCGGCGTCGGCGCGTTCCTCATGGCCGGCGCGGAGGTGAGGGATGTGGCGCGCAGCAAGCCGTAAACTTGGAAAGCCGCGGCCTTCGGTTCAGAGGAACTCAAGGCCGACGATAGGAGGTCATTTTGAAAAGACGCGAATTCCTCGTTGGTTCCGCGGCGGCCGCCGGCTCGTTTGCCATCCTGCAAGCCCCCGGCAATCTCTGGGCGCAACGCCCTGATCGGGCAAAACTGGACCGCATTGCCATCATGAGCCGCTCCTTCAACCCGGCTCTGAAAAAGATCCATCCCAGCGACCCCAGCCTGACGCTGGAGATCCTCGACCTGCCCGGCATGATCGCCGAGCGCTACGGGGTTCATTTCATCGAGTTCCAGCACACCGACTTCGATTCCACCGAGCCGGAGTATCTGGCCGAATTCAAAAGCCGGATGGAGAAGGCCAACTCGCGCATCAATCAAATCAATCTGGAGTTCCGCGAACTGAATATTTCCACGCCCGATCAGGCGCTGCTGCTCGAAACCATCGACCTCACCAAAAAATGGGTTGACCACGCAGCGGCGCTCGGCTGCGCGCGCCTCATGGTCAACCAGGGGACACTCGGGCCTGAAGTGCAGCCGTCCGCAATCCAGGCCCTCCGGACCATCAACCGCTACGCGAAGACCAGAAACGTCTTCATCACCATGGAGAACAAGGAAGACGGCCACGCCTCCCGGTCGCCGCGCGCGCCCTGGGAGGTGGTGGTCGAAGTCATCAAAGAGGCCGGCATCTGGGCCAACCCGGACGTGGGCAATTTCCCTGACAACGAAGCGCGCGCCGCCGGCCTGCGCGCACTCTATCCGCTCTCCTCGGGCAGCAGCCACTGCCACTACAATCCCGCGAAGTACAGCGAGGCCGACGCGCTCAAGATTGCGCGGGAAACCGGCTACAAGGGCCTCTTCTCCATCGAGGCTGAAGCCGCCGACAACGGCCCCGATCCGTTTGTCTCCGTCCAGACCATCCTGGACGAATTGCTCAAAGACATCTGAGCGGCCTGTCCATTGAAGCGGCTCCAGTGCGCCGCGCCGCGGGCCTCATTCCAGCCGCCGTGAAAGCCCCAAGCAAACTCTCAGCGCCCCCGGGGGGGTAACAGGCCCTACTTTGCCGCCCGCATTTTCCCGCCCGGCAACAACTCATACACGCGCCCGCGCCAGAGCACATGGCTGCTCATGTAGCTGGCCGCCCAGAAGCCGAATCCCATCAGGTCGCGCAGCGGGTAAAGCACCAGCAGCCCGAACCAGCTTCGATCACGCACCACCAACCTGCCCACGGCAAGAGCCAGCGCCAGCCGCGTGGCCACGGCCCAGCCAAACAGCCCCAGCCCCCAGGCCGGATGCCCCAGCGCCGCCGCCGCGCCCCACGCCAGCAAGCCGAATGGCATGCTGAAGGTGAGCGCCGTGCCAAAGTGGCCCTTGGGCCGCGAGAATCTCGTCGAGCGCATCCAGCGCGCCTGGTGCTTCAGTGAAGCCGCAAGGCCCGAGTTGATCACCATGTGGTCAATGGCATGGTGGCTCAGCACCACCGTTTCGCCCAGCTTGTAGGTCTCGTGGCCCAGCACAAAGTCGTCCGCGCAGTAGTCGGCGGTGACGGCAAAGCCGCCCATCCGGCGGATCACCTCGCGCCGGAAAGCCATCGTCGGTCCCAGCACAAACCGCATGCCCTCCATGGCCCGCGCCGCCAGCACGCCGGCGGTCATCTCCACACTCATGCCCACCGCTTCAAGCCGCGCCCACAGTCCGCCCTCGGCCGCCACGCCGCGATAGGGGCAGGTCATGGCGCCCACGGTCGGATCGGCAAACGGCAGCGCCACGGAACGCAGGTAGTCCGGCGTCACGCGCACATCGCTGTCGCTGACGATCAGGATCTCGTGCGCCGCTTGCGCTTCCATTTTTTCGAGAGACGCGACCTTGGCATTGATATATTCCGGCTCGCCTCCGATGGCCAGAAAACTTACCGGAATCCGCGGATAGCGCGCCGCCACGCGCCGCGCTGTCTCCAGGCCGGCATCGTTCTCCAGGCGGGCGCAGAAGAGAATCTCGTACTCCGGATAGTCCTGCTCGAAGAAGGTGGCCAAGTGCGCATCGAGACCCGGCTCGGCCCCATGCACCGGCTTCAACAGCGATAAAGGAGGCGTGAATCCCGGCCGCGCCTCAAGCTGCCTGAGCGCCAACCGCCTCTCGCGCAGATAGCCGGGCACGGCCGCCAGCACCATGCCGGCAAATACCGTTGACGAAATCAGGCCGAAGACGGCCAATCCAACCAGCGCGAGTAACATGCAGCTACCAGAATACTCGGCCCGGACGCGGTGAGGGAGTGAAGATTCGGCGACCTCCCATCGCGGCGGCCGTATCGGCTTGCGCGGAGAAGAGAGCAACCGGCTGCGATGGGAAGAATTCCGCCGTGTTGTACCATGAATTGGATTCTTCTATACCTGACCACAGTTCCAGGGATAGCAGATGCTGTGCCGAACGGGGCCTTGAGATAGATCAGATCACGATGACATTTGGACCGATCGTTGCCGTCGCTCTGGGTGCGCTTGCAATCTTTGGAGTCACCACCTCGACCGTTTACAGCCTGATGGTTGCCGTGGGCGTGGTCCGCTTTCGCAGCCGTGCGGCTGGCACTCCATTGCCCGGCGCAGAGGCGGACGCATTTCTGCCCCCGGTGAGCGTGCTCAAGGCCGTGCATGGCGATGAGCCCCACCTCGAGGCCAACCTGGCCAGCTTCTTCGAGCAGGACTATCCCGAGTTCGAGATTCTCTTCTGCGCCCGGCACAGCACAGACGCGGGCCTGGCTGCGGCGCGCCGCGTGGCCGCGCGATTTCCCCACGTCAACGCCCGCATTCTCACCTGCGGCGAGCCGCTGTGGCCCAACGCGCGCACCTTCTCCCTCGAGATCATGCGCCGCGAGGCCCGGTATCCCATCCTGGTGGCCGCCGACAGCGATGTGAGCGTGGGCCGGGACTACCTGGCTGCCCTGGTGAAGCCGTTGCGCGACCCCAGAGTGGGCATGGTCACCTGCCTCTACCGGGGCGTAACCCAATTCGGACTCTGGGCGCAACTTGAAGCCATGGGCATGTCCGTCGAGATGACCTCCGGCGTGCTCGTCGCCAACATGCTGGAAGGCATGCAATTCGCCCTCGGTCCCTCGATGGCCATGCGCCAGAGTACGGTCGAGAAGATCGGCGGATTCGAGAAGGTGGCCCAGTACTACGCCGATGATTTTGTGCTGGGCAACTGGACCGCCGCTGCTGGCGAGACGGTGGTGCTGTCCTCTTATATCGTCGAACATCACGTGCTCAACGCTTCATTCAAGAGCAGCCTGGCGCACCAGCAGGGCTGGGCCACCAGCACGCGGTTTTCACGGCCCCTGGGGCATCTGGGCGAGGTGCTCACCTATGCCGTACCCTATGGCTTGCTGGCCGTGGCCACGCTGGGCGCAAGCCATCGCCTCGTCCTGGGCCTGGCGCTGCTGGTCTTCACCCTGGTTGACCGCGTGCTGCTCTGCCTGCTGGTTGCCGGCTGGGCCGTGGGCGACCGCGCCGCCGTCCGCAAGGCGTGGCTCTACCCGCTGCGCGACTTCATGGGTTTCTGTTTCTGGGTCGGCAGTTTCTTTGGCCGGCGCGTGCGCTATCGTGGCGAACCCTATGAGCTGCTCCCCAAGGGCCGGCTGCGCAAGCTGGTGGAGTAAGCAGCGCGCAAGCGCGGCCGGCGCCGTTAGGGCTTGCGGTTCGTCGTTGCTGTCTTGGCCACAATCGCCGGCTTGCGCAGGGGCACAATCGCCGCGCCGGAGTTGGGCGCGGCCTGCTGAAAGCGCGCCAGCATCTCTGTGCGCACATACTCCACAAAGCTCTGCATCTGCCGGTTCATCTCTTCCATCCGTTCCCGCATCTGCAGGATGATGGCGATCCCGGCGATGTTCACGCCCAGGTCGCGGGCCAGGTTCAGAATGAACTCCAGCCGCTCCAGGTCCTCGTCGGTATAGAGGCGCGTGTTGCCCTCGGTCCGCGACGGCTTGAGCAGCCCCTCGCGCTCGTAGAGGCGCAGCGTCTGCGGATGAATCTCGTACATCTCGGCCACCGCCGAGATCATGTACGCGCCCTTCGATTTGCGTTTTGCGGCCATACGTTTCTTCCCGAATCAGCTTACCGCGCCAACAGCGAGTCCCTAATCCCTAATCCCTGATCCCTAACCCCTAAATCTTTTCGAACAGCGCCGCCCGCGGGTCCACGTTGTTCAGCTTGGCCAGCTCGCGCATGATCTCGCGGCTGCGCTCGTCGCTCAGCGTGGGCACCACCACCTCGATGGTCACAATCTGGTCGCCGCGCTTTTCCGGGCTCTGCGCGTTCTCCACGCCTCGCTCGCGCAAACGCAGCTTCTGCCCGCTCTGCGTGCCGGGAGGAATCTTCAACTGCGCTCGGCCGTCAATCGTCGGGACGTCGACTTTCGCGCCCAGCGACGCCTCGGCAATCGTCACCGGGACGGTTAACTGAATGTCGTCGCCGGCGCGCGTGAACACCGGATGCGTGCCGGTGCGCACAATCAGGAACAGGTCGCCTGCCGCGCCGCCGTTCAGCCCCGCATTGCCCTTGCCTTGCAGCCGAATCCGCTGCCCGTCGCGCGTGCCCGCCTTGATGCGGAACTCCACCGGCTCCGACTTGCTCACCACGCCCTCGCCGTGGCAGGTCGGGCAGGCACTCGATGAGCGCCCCGTCCCGTTGCAGCGCGGGCAGGGAATGTTGAACTTCATGCGCCCGCCCATCTGCGTCACCTGGCCGGTGCCGTTGCACTCCGGGCACTGCGTCACGCCCCCGGTCTGTGTTTGCCCGTGGCAGGTGGGGCAGGTCTCATGCCGGTTCACCTGGATGCGCGCCTGTCCGCCGCGAATCGCCGTCCAGAAGTCCACCGTGGCCTGGTACTCAAGATCGCTCCCCGGCTGCGGCCCGCGCGGACGCTGCGGCTGCTGCTGCCCGCCAGAGAAGATGCCCGAGAAAATGTCTTTGAAGCTACCCCACGACTGCGAACCCGCCCCCGCCTGCTGGCCTGGCGGCTGCCCTGGCCCGCTCTGAAAACCGGAGAAGTCAAACCCGTCAAAGTCCACCGGAGGCCGCCCGCCCGCGCCTTGCTGCCGCGAATAGGCCTCGGCCGTCGCCGGGTCAATCTGATCCGAGTAGAAGCCCACCTGGTCATAGATCTTGCGCTTCTTCTCTTCGCTCAGAACATCGTTGGCCTCTGAGATTTCTTTGAACTTCTCCTCGGCCTTTTTATCGCCTGGATTGACGTCAGGGTGATACCGCCGCGCCGCCTTGCGGAAAGCCTTGCGGATCTCCTCCGGTGTGGCCGTCTTCTTCACGCCAAGCGTCGCGTAATAGTCCTTTTTGGGGGTGGTGGGCATAGTTTCTCTGGACTCGTTTCTTCGTTAGACGCTAATCTTCGGCGCCTTCAACGCGCCAGTCTTGCGGTCCCTGGGATGCATGGGAACCTGCTTGCAAATCTCTCGCCAACCGCGCCTCGCCGTCTCCAACTCGTAATCTTTCTGCATCTTCATCCAGAACTCCGGCGTCATCCTGAAGAACCGCGCCAGGCGCAGGCACAACTCAGCATCGAGCCCCAGCCTTTCCTTTACGATACCAACCACGCGCCGTTCCGGCACCTTGATTTCGCGGGCCAGCATCCGAGCCGTCATCTGCAAAGGGATAAGGAAATCCTCACGCAGAAATTCGCCTGGGTGAAGCGGCGGCATCAGTCTTCCGGCCTTGCGCGGGATCGGCGCGCGCTTCGCGGGAGAGTGGTGGACCACATAGTGGCTTTCGTCCGCGGTCCCCTCGGCGTGCGCAAGCGCTTGCTTAAGTCCTCGGAGAATGCCCTCGCCAACTTTACTCATCGTGCTGACCCCGCCTCATTGTTGAGCTGCGATTTCCTGCAAGCGCTCGTAGAACTTCTTGCCCTCAAGGAGAAGCTCATAATCGTGCATCGTAGGTCCCCGTAGGATTGTCTTTGTACCAATTGAACCGATCAACCCAGCGGATTGGAGTCGAGAACACGAACTATTGAAGGCCAAGCCGCGAGCCCCTTGATGGCTAGCACGGGCCTGATTGTCCCAATGCTGCTCCCATAGCGACCGTATCGCGCTTAGCCGCCAACGGTATTCCTTCTCCATCTCTTGGGGTGAAAATAGATGCTTCTGCATCTGATGGATCGATCCCAGAACGTCGATGTCATGTTCAGTCAACTCGACGGTAGCCCGCATCATGTCATCGAGACTCTCCGGGTCAAGATCGTCTTCTTTAATGCCATTCACGACGATCCGAGCGAGTCGTTCCAGCCTTTCTTTCACGGAAGTTTGCATGGCGCGAAGAGCAAGCGCCGAAATTGCCTCTGCAAATTTCGGGTCTCCCTGGAGGGCTTCGACTCGCGCGCGAAGGTCATAGCTTCTCTCGTAAAGCGTCGCAAGGTCATTTCGCACTGCCGATATTGCGTAGATCAGGTTGCTTCCATAGCTGGCGCCGGCGAGTTTCCGCACCTTCAGCGCAAGGTTTGAAGCCCCGCCTGCGAGACCCCATACCCCACCTGTACCAATTAGCTTGAGAAGGTCACCGACGATCTCGACGAACTCCCCGCCGGGAACCTCGGAGAGCGCTTCGTAATTCAACTGTGCCAGTGCTGCGTCGGTCTCTCGATCAAACACTCCCATCTCAAGCCTCTTACCTTGAGGTATTCGGAACAACCAGCAAAATGCTGGTCCTTCGACTCCACTGTAAAGCGCTTCGCTCCTAATGAACGGGAGCGAAAGGGTTGTAATTCGCAGCGCCCCTACGGGGCGCTTGACCAATTTCGGCATCTTTCCCAAGGCTGCGCTGCGCTTGCCCTGGGCTATTTTCGCGCACCCCTCCGGGGTGTATCTTGAAGCGGCTCGATCATTCCAGTTGTAACTTGACGCGGCGAGTCGATTGCTCAGGATGACAGCGTTTGTGGGAGAACAAGTCGGGGTGAGCGACAATTCGTCACCCACCCCGCTCACTCACCGAAATCCGCTAACACGCGGGGAGCGCGGCTAACTCCGCTAGCTCCGCCTATTTTTTGTCGTCCACGTCTACATACTCGGCGTCGATCACGCCTTCGTCCTTCTTCTGCTCCGCGGGTGTCTCCGCGCCCGCGGCGCCGGGACCGCCGGGCGTGGCAGCAGCAGCATTCGCCTTGTAGAGCACCTCGGCCAGCTTGTGGCTGGCGTGGGTCAGCTTTTCGTGCGCGGCCTTCAGCTCGGTCGAGGTCGGCGTGCCTTCCAGCACCTTCTTGCTCTCGGCCAGCACCTCTTCCACCTCGGTCTTGTCCGCAGCCTGCACCTTCTCGCCGGACTCCTTCAGCATCTTGTCGATGTTGTAGACCAGCCCGTCGAGCGAGTTGCGCGCCTCGATCTCTTCGCGCTTCTCCTTGTCCTCGCTGGAGTGCGCCTCGGCATCCTTGGCCATGCGCTCAACTTCTTCCTTGCTCAAACCGGAACTGGAAGTGATCGTGATGCGCGTATCTTTACCCGTGGCGTTGTCCTTGGCCGTCACGTTCAAGATGCCGTTGGCGTCAATGTCGAAGGTCACTTCGATCTGCGGGATACCGCGGGGCGCCGGCATGATGCCGCCCAGCTTGAACTTGCCCAGAGTGCGGTTCTGCGCCGCCAGCGGCCGCTCGCCCTGCAACACGTGAACCTCAACTTCGGTCTGCGAATCGGCAGCCGTCGAGAACGTCTCCGTCTTCTTGGTCGGAATGGTGGTGTTGCGCGGAATCATGGGCGTGGCCACGCCGCCCAGCGTTTCAATGGCCAGCGTCAGCGGCGTCACGTCCAGCAGCAGCAGGTCCTTCACTTCGCCGGCCAGCACACCTGCCTGAACGGCGGCGCCGATGGCCACCACCTCGTCCGGGTTGACGCTGCGATTGGGTTCGCGGCCAAACATCTTCTTGACCATCTCCTGAATCTTGGGCATGCGCGTCTGCCCGCCCACCAGCACTACCTCGTGAATCTGGCTTGTGGTCACACCGGCGTCGGCCATGGCCTTCTTGCAGGGCTCGAGCGAGCGGTCCAGCAAGTCTTCAACGAGTTGTTCGAGCTTGGCGCGGGTCAGTTTGCGCACCAGGTGCTTCGGTCCGGTGGCGTCGGCGGTCACAAAGGGCAGATTGATCTCTGTCTCGACGGTCGTCGACAGTTCGATCTTGGCCTTCTCCGCGGCGTCCCTCAGCCGCTGCAGGGCCATCTCGTTACCCTTCGAGGCCAGGTCGAGCCCCTGCTCGGTCTTGAACTCGGCAATCAGCCACTCCACAATGCGCTGGTCGAGATTGTCGCCGCCCAGGTGGGTGTCGCCGTTGGTGGACTTGACTTCGATGACGCCTTCGCCCACTTCCAAAATCGAAATATCAAAGGTCCCGCCGCCGAAATCGTACACGGCGATGGTCTCGTCTTTCTTCTTGTCCAAGCCATAGGCCAGCGCGGCGGCCGTGGGCTCGTTGACAATGCGCTTCACGTCCAGGCCGGCGATCTTGCCCGCGTCCTTGGTGGCCTGACGCTGCGCGTCGTTGAAGTAGGCCGGAACGGTAATCACGGCCTCGGTGACGGTCTCGCCCAGGTAGGCCTCGGCGGACTTCTTGAGCTTTTGCAGGATCATGGCGGAGATTTCGGGCGGGGTGTACTCCTTGCCCTGGGCAAGCACGCCCACGTGGTCGCCCTGCGCGATCACCTTGAAGGGGACCATCTTCATCTCGTCGTTCACTTCGTTGTAGCGGCGGCCCATGAAGCGCTTGATGGAGAAGATGGTGTTCTCCGGGTTGGTGATGGCCTGGCGCTTGGCCACCTGGCCGACCAGCCGCTCGCCGGATTTGGAGAAGGCGACGATGGAGGGCGTGGTGCGCGAGCCCTCTTCGTTGGGGATGACTTTGGGCTCTCCGCCCTCGAGGACGGCGACGCACGAGTTGGTGGTGCCGAGGTCAATGCCGATAATCTTTGCCATGGTTTCCTGCCTATCTCAAGAGAATTTCCGACCCTCCGAGAATCTCATGTTGAGTGAGATATTGTCAAGTTTTGTTGATGGCATCTCCATAAACAAACAACCACTTCCCCTCTCGGCTCCGATTCCCACTTTCGGTGGACCCTCCACCGCGCGCTCGACAGCGCTTCTCTTGCGCTCAATATCAGACTGATTTAGTCTTATATCGAAAGCCGACCAATTTAGTCGTATTTTGGAGGACCCATCTTGCTTCCCAACTTTTTCAAGACCCGGCTCAGACCCGCTCAACGCATGGCCGTCTGGCTCACCCTCTTGATCGCAACCCTCGCCCACGCTCAGGACAAGCCCTACTTTGTCACCTACTCCCAGGACCTGGAGGAGCCCGGAAACCTCGAAATCGAGACCAAGACCGCGCTCGCCACCCCTAAAGGCGGCAACGGCTACGGCGCGACGGCGATGGAACTGGAGTACGGTACGCGCGCCTGGTGGACGACGGAACTCTACCTCGACGGCCAGGCTACCGCCCAGGACTCCACCGTCTTCACCGGTTTCCGCATTGAGAATCGCGTCCGCCCTCTCATGCGCGATCACGCCGTGAACCCTGTCTTCTATGTCGAGTACGAAAACATCTCCGGCGCGGACAAAACCATCCTCGAGGTGGTGGGCCACGACAGCCAGGCCGACCTCGCCGCTCCCAATGGCGACCTGCGCCGCGACCATCAGCATGAGGCAGAGCTCAAGCTGATTCTCTCTTCCAACGTGAAGGACTGGAACATCAGCGAGAACTTCATCTCAGAGAAAGACATGAGCCATTCCCCATGGGAGTTCGGCTACGCCGTCGGAGCGGCCCGCCCCCTGCGCGGCGCCGCCAGCAGCCGGGAATGTACCGTGTGCGCGGAGAAGTTCATTGCCGGCGCTGAAGCCTACGGCGGACTGGGAGACACCTTTGCCCTGACCATGCGCTCCACCTCGCACTACCTGGCGCCGCTCATCGGCTGGCAGTTGCCCAAGGGCTTCCGGCTCAGCTTCTCGCCCGGCTTCGGCCTTACCGGCACAAGCCTGGACAGGATTTACCGCGTTGGCCTGGCACGCGAGTTCGACCAGGTGGGCAACTGGTTTCACGCTTCAAAGGGAGGTGCGCAATGATCCGTCGAACTCTTTCGGTCTTCACCATCACACTGGGCCTCGCGCTTTCACTCGCGGCCGTGTCCAGCTCCCGGTGGCAGCAGGTTCCCTCCAGAGACCGGGCCCGTTCCAGCCCCCTGGCCGGCAATCCCGAGGCCGCCGCCGCAGGCGCCCTGGTTTACAAGGATCACTGCCTGCAATGCCACAAGGCCAACGCAGCTGGAGATGGCCACAAGCGGCCCTCGCTGCGCAGCGAACGCATTCGCCATGCCAGCGACGGCGCCATCGAGTGGTTCCTGCGCCAGGGCGACCTCGGCCACGGCATGCCCTCGTGGGCCAGCCTGCCTGAGCAGCAGCGCTGGCAGCTCGTGGCCTACCTCCGGTCCATCCAGTAAGGCGGCTCACCGGAACCCAGACTGCGCCCAACCCCTTCGCGGGGCAGGGCACAGTCTGCGTTTTGGCTCTTCGTACTCCGTCCATCTTCCGGCTTTGTCTTACGAGGCGTCTTACGCGTCCCGGCCTGCTCCCTGCCGGTCTTACAAAGCGTCTTACAGCCGCTCGCCCACCCCGCCCGCACGCCCTCACCCGCCCCAATCGGCTCCCACCCAATCGCAAAGGTAACCTGTCACTGGCGGCAAAGCCTCCAATCGTTTACCCTCAGAACGTTCCCACACCATGACCACCGACGCCGCCCATGCCCGTTACCCGCTCACTCAGGGTGTCAACCCGTGGCTGGTGACGCTCTCGGTGATGCTGCCCACCTTCATGGAGGTGCTCGACACCGCCATCGCCTCGGTGGCCCTGCCTTACATCGCCGGCTCGCTGTCGGCCTCCAACTCCGAGGCCACGTGGGTCCTGACCAGCTACCTGGTCGCCAACGCCGTCATTCTGCCCGCCTCCAACTGGTTTGCCCGCCGCTTCGGCCGCAAGCGCTTCCTGCTTTTCTGCGTCTGCATCTTCACCATCGCCTCGTTCTTCTGCGGCGCCGCCCCGTCGCTGGGCGTCATCCTGCTGGCGCGCGTGCTCCAGGGCGCAGGCGGCGGCGCGCTCCAGCCCCTCTCCCAGTCCATCCTCCTGGAAAGCTTTCCCATCGAAAAACGCTCCATGTCCATGGCCGCCTACGGTCTGGGCATCGTCGTCGCACCGGTCATCGGCCCCACGCTGGGCGGCTGGCTGACCGATACCTTTAGTTGGCGCTACGCCTTTTACATCAACATCCCCGTCGGCCTGCTTGCGGTCTTCATGATCACCCGCTTCGTCCACGACCCACCCTACATCAAGAACGCCAAGGTCGGCCCCTTTGACAACATCGGCTTCGGCCTCCTCATGGTCTGGACGGGCTCGTTGCAAATCGTCCTCGACAAGGGCCAGGAAGACGACTGGTTCGGCGCAACCTGGGTGCGCTGGACGGTTGCGGCCCTGGTGGTCTCGCTGCTGCTCTGGATCTGGCACTCCTGGACCCACCCCAACGGCCTGCTCGACCTGCACGTGCTCAAAGACCGCAACTTCCGCACCGGGTGTTTCTTAGTCGCCATGCTGGGCATGTGCATCTACATCACTATCGCCATCCTGCCCCTCTACTACCAGGAGATCCTCGGCTACACGGCCTTCACCGCCGGCATGGTCGTCGGCCCGCGCGGCATCGGCTCCTTCATCGGCTCGCCCATCATCGGCATTCTGGGCTCGCGCATCGACGGCCGTAAACTGCTCACCGCCGGCTTCCTCGGCTTCGGCGTCTGCTCGCTCATCTTCAGCATGATCAACCTCGACATCGGCCCTTACACGCTGCTGGTTCCCATCACCCTTACCGGCTTTGCCCTCAGCTTTGTCTTTGTCCCCATGGCCACGCTGATGATGGCCACCATCCCCAGGAAAGAGATGGGCAATGCCACGGGGTTGTCGAACATGCTGCGCAACATCGGCGGGTCGATCGGGATTTCGATGGCGACCACGGCGCTGATCCGGAGGGCCGCCCTGCACCAGACCGAGCTCGGCGCAAATCTTGGCCCGTCCAATCCCGTCTTGCAGCAGAAAGGCGCCGCCATTGCCGGCTATCTCGGCCAGCACCTTGGCCGCGCCCAGGGACGGCCCGGTTCCATGGGCCTCATCTACGGCCTCATGGAGCAGCAGTCGGCGCTCATGGCCTACGTCGACGTCTTCCGCTGGACCGCCGTGCTGGCCTTCTTCTGCGCCGCCGCCGCATGGCTGTTCAAAAAGCCGGCGAAGGCTGTGGAGCCGCCGGTAGGGGTGCATTAAGGCGCGGGATCAACTCACCGCTGTCCCCGGTTCGCTTTCTCCACAGTAGACCTCAGTTCCGCAAGCATTGCGCCGGCGACTCGTTCTGCGAACATTGCGATGCGTAACTGAAGAACACCGGAAATGGAAGGAGTTATCTCACTGACTCGAGCTACAAATGACTCCTTGCCGTCTGCACGTTCTAACTGAATATCGTCATCGGCGTCCGCGTCTTTCGGCAAGAATAGGTGGTAGGCTCGGAGCGACAGCGCCTTGGCAGGCACAGTGGTGTCAAGACGTACCTCAAGTCTTCTAGCACCACTGAACGGCAGGCGGTGCGCCGGGTCGGAGGGTCCCCTTCCGCTGTCAACGAAGCTAGCTTGATAACGCACATTGGATGAGGAGTGCTTGGAGAACACTTTAGTGAATTCGTCCATAGCGAGTTGCTGGAGCCTCGCCCCGCAGGCATCAACATCCTGCTGACTGTAGCCCCCCTTAGTCGTATACAGCCTGTCTATCGCTTCTACTCCCTGCTCCGGAGTTGGGGAGAGTGCGCCAAGCACACTTTCATTGACCAGCGTGATGGTGTCGAGCGAACGCCCCAGCATGAAGTCGACAAACGCCTGAAAGGCGCCGCCATCGGCACTCTCCAGCGCATCCAGGTAGTCGCTCTTCTGCTCGGAGAGAATCATGATGGGCATCGAGATCGCCCGGTAGGTAAAAGCGGACGCCAGTGCACGAGCCACACGACCGTTCCCGTCCGCAAAGGGATGGATAACGGCAAGGGCATAGTGTGCATATGCTGCTTGGAGAACTGGGTGTGCTGCCCGGAAAGCATCTGTGCGCATCTCGGCAACAAGCCGCGCCATCTCCGGAGGAGTCACATCCACGGGCGCGTAAGAGTGGTCTGCTCCGTCTCTGGTGCGGACATGATTTGGGAGCACCTTGTATCGACCCTTCACAAGTTCCTGCTCCTGAGGTCCAATGGCCGTCATGACTCTATACGTTGACTGCGCGCCGCAGACGACGTCATGAAGCTTGCGGATTGCAGCCTCGGAGATCGGCTCTGCCTTTGTCGCAAGGTCGAGCACGTAGTCATATGCATGCAATTGCGCATCGAAGAGGGGGCGGACATTCTCACCCTTCTCGGCGAGTTTCAGCTCCCACGCCGCGGTCTCTAAAGCAACCGTGAAAGTGAAACCGCGGTCGACCTCGTACAATCCCTCGATAGCACCCGTATCTAGAGCAGCGGCACGTTTCACAATCTCGCTCGCCCGCTTCAAAACTTCAGGAGAAAGCCCAGACCTGTCCTTCAGGGACGCGTTGTAGCGATTCCATCGGACAGTATCGACCGAGGTACGGGAGGCCCACTCTGCAAACGTGGGAAACGGCTTGTAAGCCGCATCGAGAACATGGATATTGGTTTCCGGCTCGCTCATGGTAATGCCCAATCTTCCTTGAAGGCGATGATAGCCCAAAGGGTTCCTGCCGCGAATGGGAATGTGTTCATTCCCGCCCTTCACGAATTCACTCGATGACCGTTTCGCCGGAAACTCCCTCGATGCAGCGCATGCTCCGCAGATCCTCGATGACTGCAGCCACCTCTTCAGCAGAACGCTTCTCTGCTGTGGGCATTAACTGTGCCACAGCCCTCCCGTCGGCAGTGATGACCAGCGTCTCACCCAGTTGCACCCGCTCCAGATACTCGAAGAACTGGGCGGCCAATTCTTCGGCACTTATCTCGATTAGCATTCGTCCTCCAATCCGGGATATCCCGTTTATTTCCTTCACCGGCTGAGTGAATCATCGGCACAAACGCGAACCAGCGCTATACCCACAAACTCTACACCTCGCCATTTCTACCCTCTTCGCTGTTAACCATCCCCTGCTCCCGTGTGTTCTACCGGTGAAATCAAATCTTCGCCTCGGGAGGCACCTATGCAAGACTGGCTCGTTCCATGCGCCGTATTCACGATGATCGGCTTCGTCGTGTGGGTCATCTTCTCCACCATCCGCCGCTACAAAATCGCCAGCGTCCAGGGCGAAGTGGCCAGAACCATGCTCATGCGCTTCGATTCGGCGCAGGCCATGCTCGCCTACGTCGAAACCGACGGCGGCAAGAAGTTCCTCAACTCGCTGGCCCACGAGGCCGGCACCAGCTACGGCGGCATCCTCGATTGCATGCGCTGGGGAGTCGTCTTCCTCATCATTGGCGGAACGCTCTGCTGGATGCATGCCGCCCAGGTGGTCGACCACGACGCCCAGATCGCCGGCATTCTGGCTGTCGCCCTCGGCGTCGGCCTTGAAGCAGCGGCCGTGATCTCCTGGTTTGCCGCCCGCGCACTCGGACTGGTCGGAACTGAACCCAAGGGCAGGAACTGAACCCAAGCCTTGATCGTAGGTCTCAGCATGGAAGATGCACCCACCATGGCCGCCTGGGTCACACCAGGCCGCGAACAAACAGCAGCGGGCGAGGAAGGCTTCAGGCAGCTCTATGAAGCCACTTCCCGCCCGCTGTGGGGCTATCTGCACCATGCCACCGGCCGCCCCCATGTGGCCGACGACCTGCTCCAGGAGACTTATTGCAAGTTTCTCCTGCACCCAATCCCCAAAATGGATGAGGCGCAGACCCGCTCCTATCTCTTCCGCATCGCCACCAACCTGCTCCACAACCGGTCGCGCAGCCGCGACGATGCCGCCTGCGAGGAGCCCGCCGACTCCGGCATGGAGACGGACGAAGCCGCCCGCCTCGACGTGCGCGAGGCGATGCGCCAGCTCAAGCCCCGCGAGCGCCAGTTGCTGTGGCTGGCTTATGTTGAAGGAATGAGCCATGCTGAGATTGCCGCCGTCACCGGCCTGGGCGCAATGAGCATACGCATCCTGTTGTACCGCGCCCGCCAGAAGGCGAGCCGAATCCTGCGCCCGCAAAGGACAGAGCCATGAAAAAGACAGGTTGCGAGCACGAAGAGGTTGTCCTCCGCGCAATGCACACCGGTGAATGGACAGACGCGCTGCGCCGCCACGCGGCCCAGTGTCCCGATTGCAGCCAGGCGCTCGAGCTTGCCGAAGCGCTTCGTCAACAGGCCCGGCGCGCGGATCGCATGTGCAGCCCGCCCGATCCCTATTGGATTCTGCAACGGGCCCGCCGCCAGGCTCGCGAGCTCACCCTGCGGCGCGTAGGCAGGCTGCTCGCGGCCATGCGCATTCTGGCGGCGGTTTACGCGGTCGCCGTGGCCGCGTGGCTGCTGCGTGGCTATGCGGCGCTTCAGTACCGTGAAGTCGCCTCCGCGCTTCCCGGCACATCCAGCGGATATGCACTGCTGGGAGCGGCCGTTGCCGCAGCCTTTGCGATCGCGGGTCTTTGGCCCATTCTGCGCCAGGACACACGCCGCGCCGAGCCCGGTCGAATCCGGCCCGCCCATGCAGCCCATCAGCCGCCAGGCGCCTGATGCCCGCAATGCCGCGCGCTTTTTGAAAGCTCTCTTGAAATGCAAGCCAGTCACCGGGTGCAGGCGTTCAAGTTCTCATCCCACCAGCGGCAAAAATCTCTTCGCCTGTTCGTCGTACTGCTCAATCCGCCCCGACAAAATGTCGTAGTACCACCCATGCACCAGCAGCCGTCCCTCGGTCTCAGCCTGCCGGATATACGCGTGCGTGCGCAGGTTCTCAAGCTGTGCCAGAACGTTGGCGTGGGCCAGCGCGGTGTGGCGCGTCAGTTCGCCCGCGTTGCGCTCCACTTCGTCCACGTGTTCCCAGGCGGGCTCCACGTGTTGCAGCCAGTCGCGCACGCTCGGCAGGCCCTCCAGCGCGTTGGGCGACATCAGCGCTCGAATCACGCCGCAGTCCGAGTGGCCGCAGACAATCAAATGCCGCACCCGCAGCACCTGCACCGCGTACTCAATGGTGGCCGAAACGCCTCCGGCAGGCTCGCCGGCTCGCGGAATCACGTTGCCGGCATTGCGGCACAGGAACAGGTCGCCCGGCTGGGTTTGCAAAATCAAGTCGGGCACAATGCGCGAGTCCGCGCAGGTCACAAACAGCGTCTCCGGCTTCTGCCCTTCGGCCAGCAGGTGAAACTGTCCGCGCCGCGCCGGAAACGCCTCGGCCAAAAACCGCTTGTGCCCTTCGATCAACCGATCCATGATTGTTGCCGCCTCCGCGGGCGCTGGGAAAAAACCGCCGGTAAACTCCAGCCTATCGCACCTTTGTTGCGCTATAGTTAGCTCGATGCTCGCCCACGCCCGCCTTGGTCTCGCATTTCTGCTGTTTGCCGGCGTCTGCGCGCCCCTCGCAGCCGCCCAGCCCCCCCACCCAGCCCGACCCCCGCAACGTCGACGTCACCCAGTTCGGCGAGCGGGTCGCCCTCGGTCCCCGCTGGCTCTTCGCCCCCGGTGACAATCCCGTCTGGGCCTCGCCAACCCTCGACGACAGCGCCTGGATGACCGTCTCCACCGAGAAGAACCTCGTCGACTACGGCATCCACGATATCCCCTTCGCCTGGTATCGCCCCCATATCCATCTGCGCCCCGGCACCCGCAACCTCACGGTCGCCACGCTCAACATGTTGGGCAGGTACGAGATCTTCGCCAACGGCGTCCGCATCGGCGGCAACGGCGCAATGATGCGGCCGCTGTTTCTCCAGGAAGATGCGGTGCTCGCCTTTGCCGTTCCTGACAATCTCCTTGCTCCGCGGGGCGATCTCGTCCTCGCCATTCGCTACGCCCGCAACCGGGCCGCGCAAAACGGTCTCGGCAAAAGTACGCCCCTCTATGCCGGCTCCGTCCACCTCCTCAGCCAGGACTCGGCCCCCCGGGAAGCAAGTTATCGAGCCGCCCACAGCGGCAGCCCGGCGCTCATCGCCTGTGGCCTTGCCTTCATCGTCTGCCTCATCTCCTTCGCCCTCTACTTCGCGCTCCCGAACAACAAAGAGTATCTGGCCGTCGCCATCCTGCTTCTGGCCGCCTGTCTTGCGGCAGCGATGGTAACCTGGCAGCGCATGCAGGCCAGCACCTTCCCCGCATATCTTGCCCTCTTTGTTTTTGTGGGTATTGAAAACTTCGCGCTCATCGAGTTCGTTCGCCTCATTCTGCATCTGCCCCGCACGCCCTGGCTCCTGGCCCTGGAAATTGTCTCCTCCCTCGCTTTCGTCCTCGATTCCACCGAAATCCTCGGAATCCTTCCGCCCTATTTCTACCTGGTCTTCTACTTTGCCCCTGTCTTGATCGTCAAAGTCCTGCTGCCTGTGATGCTGGTCACCGGATGGCTGCGCGGCAACAAAGAGGCTCTCCTGCTTCTGCCCGCGATCCTCCTCGGCTCCTTCGCCGACTACTGGAACTTCGTCCGCGATGTCGCCTCTCTTTTCCGCCTGACCGCGCTCTACCCCTATCTGCGCTTTTCTGTCTCCGTCGGCAGCTACCAGGTCGATTTCTGGCGCCTCGGCGACTTCGCCTTTTACCTCGCCGTGCTACTCTTCCTCATCCTGCGCACCGTCCGAATCGCCCATGAGCGTGCCCTCGCCGCCGCCGAGCTTGAAGCCGCCCGCACCGTGCAGCAGGTGCTCATCCCGGAAGAAATTCTCACCGTTCCCGGCTTCGTTTTGCAGAGCGTCTACAAGCCCGCGGGGCAGGTGGGCGGCGACTTTTTCCAGATACTGCCCGTCAAAGGCGGCGGCGTCCTCGTGGTCATCGGCGACGTCAGCGGAAAAGGGATGCCGGCCGCCATGACGGTTTCGCTGCTGGTGGGCACAGTGCGCACCCTGGCCCACTACAGCCAAAGCCCCGGCGAAATCCTCGCCGCCATGAATCAGCGGATGATGGCGCGAAGCAACGGCGGCTTTACCACCTGCCTGGTGTTGCGCGCCGATGCGGACGGGACGCTCACCCTCGCCAACGCGGGCCACATTGCGCCTTACCTCGCGGGCCGTGAGCTGCAAATTGAAAGCGGCCTGCCGCTGGGGCTTGCCGCGGAGTCGGTCTACGCGGAATCCACCTTCCAACTCGCGCCGGGCCGGCAACTGACACTGCTCACCGATGGCGTGGTGGAAGCCCGCGACAAGGCCGGCGCGCTGCTGGGTTTCGAGCGCTCAGCCGCGCTCAGCCTCGAGCCCGCCGAAGCCATCGCCACCGCCGCCCAGGCTTTCGGCCAGGACGACGACATCACCGTCCTCACCCTGGTCCGCACCGCCTGATTTCCTTCGTTTCAAACCGACAGGGAGGCGCGACGCCGGCGATCACGGCAGACCCTTGCACCCTTCCGCGCCTGCCAGCGAAAAGAGCTTCAGCCCAGGCTCTCGTTCACCAGTTCCCGGATCTTCGCGTCCACGTCCTCGGGCTTCACAAAGAACGGCGCGTTCAGGCATTCGATCGTCAGCTCCTGCGTTTCCGGCGAGTAGTTCCACTCGACCTCCACGCCGAACTTCGAGGTGGTTCCGCTGTTGCCGTTCAGGCCAATGCCGGCCGCCTGCGCCTTGACGGACAATCGCGCAAATTGTTCGGACGAAACGCCCATGAAAACTTGCGGCTCGCTCTGTGCCACGGTTGTCTCCTTTGCGCGGTTCTGGAACCGGGTTCATCTCCGGATTTCAGGAACACTGCAATCGAATCGTACCAGCAAACCGCGAGATTCCCTGGAACTCGGGGACTGGCCGGATCTCGGTCAGTAGGTCAATGCGATTTTCGAACGGATCGCTGCTTCGTCGTTGAGGCGGCCGCGGATGTACCGGGCAGTACCTGCCCTGAATACTTTGCCGACGGTTACGCCTGCCAGGTTGGTGAGCGCCTTCACCTGGCCGGTGCGAACGCCGCTGGTCAGCGATCCGGGGCGGCGGATTACGCTGAGGAGGATCCCTTGGGGATGGTTCGATGCCTCTGCGGACGCATGGATGGAATTCCAGGCCTTGGGAATTGCGCTGGCGTAGAATGGGCACAAGTCGAAGAGATGGGAGACGAGGGAGGGAAGATGGCGACCGCGGCACAGATTTCACTTGATACCTATCTGACCACCTCCTATGAACCGGACGTCGATTACGTCGATGGGGTGCTGGAGGATCGGAACGTGGGCGAATACGATCACAACGTTGTGCAGCAGGCGATCCAGATCTGGTTTTACCAGCACGGGAAAGAATGGCGCATCCGGTCGATCCAGGAACAGAGAACGAGGGTTGCTTCTACGAGGGTCCGCATTCCCGACGTATGCGTCTTTTCCCGCGATGTGCCCATCGAGCAGGTCTTTACCAAGCCGCAGTTGATTGCCATCGAGGTTCTATCGCCTGAAGACCGCCATTCCCGTATCGAGGCGAGGATGAAGAACTTCCGCGACTTCGGCGTGCCGAACCTATGGGTTGTGGACCCCGAAACCCGCTCCGGCTGGGATTTGAGCGACGGGAACTGGGTACGCAAGGAGCGGTTTGAAGTCGCAGACTCGCCGATCTGTCTTTCGCTTCCGGAGCTCTTCCAAAAGATCGATGAAGACAACGCCGATTGACGGCGTTCCTTTTCCAGGTCTAAGAATCGCAACCTGAGGCGCCCTTTCATCCATCGCGCTTCAGTCCGCCGCGTCCGCCCTTTTCGCGCCCGCCCTGGCGGCCGGTTTGGCGGCGCCGGGCTTCGGAATCGCGTCCAACTCCACCTTGCCCTCCGCCAACTGCATCAGAAAATCCTGGCTTGAAAAAGGCTTGGCATCCTTCAGCACTTTGCTGGCGCGCACATAGCTCCCATCCGCCTGTTGCAGGCGGGCCTTCATGGTGTCGGCCAGGTAAGCGGGCAGAATCTCGTCGTGAATCCGCGCCTTGGCCGCCGGGTCGCGCACCGGAAAGACCACCTCGCAGCGCTCGAAGAGGTTGCGCGGCATCCAGTCGGCCGAGCCAAGGTAGATCTCGTCGTCGCCGCCGTTGGCAAAGTGGAAGATGCGCGAGTGCTCCAGGAACCGGCCCACGATCGACCGCACGCGAATCCGCTCCGAGAGTCCCTTCACGCCGGGCCGCAAAATCGAGAGCCCGCGGACTATCAGGTCCACCTCGACGCCGGCCTGCGAGGCCTGGTAGAGCGCCTCGATCACCGACGGCTCCAGCAGCGCATTCATCTTGGCCACAATGTGCGCCGGTTTTCCCGCCTGCGCGTGCTCCTGCTCGCGGCGAATCAGCCCCAGAAAGCTCTCCGCCATGGTCAGCGGCGCCACCAGCAGCGGGAGATAATCGTCAATCTCCGCGTGGGCGGTGAGATAGTTGAAGACCATGTGCACCTTCTCGGTAATCTGCGGACCGCAGGTCAGCAAACTCAGGTCGGTATAGAAGCGCGCCGTGACGGGGTTGTAGTTGCCCGTGCCCATGTGGCAGTAGCGCCGCGTCACGCCGTCTTCGTCGCGCCGCACCAGCATGGCCAGCTTGCAGTGAGTCTTCAGCCCCACCACGCCGTGGAAGACCTGCACGCCCGCGTCCTCCATGCTGCGCGCCCAGCGGATATTCGAAGCTTCGTCGAACCGCGCCATCAGCTCCACCACCAGCGTGGCTTCCTTGCTGGCCGCCGCCTCAATCAGCGCGGAGAACACAGGCGAATCGTGGCTGGTCCGGTAGAGGGTCTGCTTCATTGACACCACCGCCGGGTCTTCCGCGCCCTGCTGAATGAAGTCCACCACCGGGTCGTAGGAGTCGTAGGGATGGTGTAGCAGCACGTCGTGCTGGCGCAGCTCGTCGAAGATGGTTGCGGACTTGCGGCTCAGATGCAGGACGCGGGGCGTGAAGGACGGGAACTTGAGGTCGGGCCGGTTCACGTCGCCGTAGAAGAAGATCAGCCGGGAGAGATTCACCGGACCGTCGCCGCGAAAAACCTGGTCCTCTTCGAGTTCAAAATTGGTGCGCAGACGTTCCACGATCTCCTGGTCGGCGCCGGTCTCAATCTCCAGCCGCACCGCGTCGCCCTTGCGCCGGTTGTGCAGCTCGACGCGAATCGTCTCCAGCAACGAGCGCGCCTCTTCCTCCTCGAAGTAGAGGTTGGAGTTGCGGGTCACGCGGAAGGCCGCCCGGCCCAGCACTTCGTAGCCGCGATACATGCCGCCCAGGTTCTGCGCAATCAGGTCCTGCAAGAGCAGGTAGTCGTAAGACCCCTCTGCCGAAGGCAGCCGCTCAAAGCGCGGCAGCGCCCGCGGCACCGTCACCACCCCCAGCACCTGCGGGCCCGAGCTGCGCCGCTTGCGCCGGAGCAGCAGCGCCAGGCAAAGCGCCTTGTTCAGCACCCGCGGAAACGGATGCGCCGGGTCAATGGCGATGGGCGTCAGCAGCGGGTCCACTTCGCGCTGAAAATAGCCCTGCGCAAAGGCTCGCGCCTCTTCGTCCAGCTCGTCCCAGTCCAGCAGCCGAACCCCCTGCTTGCGCAGTTCCGGCAGCAGGTGCTCGTTCCAGCAGCGGTACTGGGCGCTCACAAAGTCATGAATATCGGCGGTCAGCGCAACCAGCGACTCGTCCGGCCGCAGCCCGTCGTAGCCCGGCTCGCGGTAGCCGTCCTCAATCCGCTGCATCAGCCCGGCCTGGCGAATTTCAACGTACTCGTCCAGGTTGCTCCCCGTGATGGCAAGGAACTTCACCCGCTCCAGCAGCGGATTCCCGGAGTCCTCGGCTTCCTCGAGAACCCGCCGGTTAAACTGCATCCAGGATTGGTCCCGGCCATTAAAGAGCTTTTGTTTCTGTGTAGTTCTAGCCATCTTCTTCGTCCACTGCCGTGTTGGCAAGTCTACAGCGTTTTGCCGGTTTTCCGCACCTGGCCGGCCAATTTCAGCACAAACCCATCCGGCAATTCGTACAGGATTGAAACCGGAATCGTGTGAACGTCCTCAAAAAAAGCTCGCGCCGCAACCGCCGCGCTTGCCGCCGGCAGGCCGCGCTCTTCAAAGCGGACCCTCGCCCTCTATACTGACCACTTGTCAACCGGAGGGGGAAGCAGAGATGAACGAACGAATGGTCAAGGCAAACGGGGCGGACCTCTGTACTGGGGCTTTTGGTTCCCCCGCAGATCCCTGCGTCCTGCTGATCATGGGAGCATGCGCTTCCATGCTGTGGTGGCCTGAAGAGCTGTGCGCACGAATAGCCCGCGCAGGCCGCTTCGTCATCCGCTACGACCAACGCGATACCGGCCGCTCAACCACCTGCCCGCCCGGCCAGCCCAACTATTCGCTGGACGATTTGGCTGAAGATGCAATGGGCATCCTCGATGCCTATAAGATCGTCAAGGCCCACATCGCCGGCATGTCGCTGGGCGGCATGATCGGCCAGATCCTCGCATTGAGCCACCCGGAACGTGTCTTGAGCCTTACCCTGGTCAGTTCCGGTATCTTTGCCCCGCCCAATCCCGAGTTGCCAACCATCGATGAAAAGATTCTTGCCTATCATCGCTCAGCCACGTCGCTGGATTGGTCTGACCAGGCCGCTGTGATGGATTACATGGTCAACGGCTGGCGGCTGCTCTCAGGCAACGCGCGGCCGTTTCAAGAGGCGGACATACGCGCCATCGGCGAAGCTGAGGCGGCGCGCACCGTCAACCCCATGAGCATGTTCAATCACGCCCTGCTCAAGGGTGGCGAAACCTGGTATGGCAAGACCGGTCAGATTGCAGTTCCCACCGTCGTCATCCACGGAACCGACGACCCGGTGCTCCCCTACCCGCACGGAGTCGCTCTCGCCGCCCACATTCCCGGCGCACGCCTGCTCACCCTGGAAGGAGCGGGCCATGAGCTCCACCGGAGCGATTGGGACAGCCTGGCAGCCGCCATCTTGAAACAGCCCGCGTCTTGCTAAAAGCAATCTCCTGAACCGGCTTTGAAACGGCACGGCCCCACAGCGTGCGGAAAATGCATCCGGAGCCGCACGAAGTGCCGGGTGCTCCAGGTCCCTTTTTTTGCCTGGAATAGCACGACCTCAACACACGAAATCGCGCTGTCAGGGACCTTGCGCTGGCTTTTTCAGATTGCGGCTCCTGCAACCCGATCGAGGCGCTGTTTACCGTCAGATGAGAATTGAAGTGAGCGGCGACCTCGGAACCGCTTTAAGCGCGGTTGGCCGGCTTCGATCGAACACGGGGAGTCGCTGAACCGGGAGGCCTCTCCGGGTTATGCTCGGTGAATTGATCGTGCAGAACCACATTGAGAAGCGACTTATGCACCCGGATGCGGCCGTTGTATTCAATCAGGCCGAGCTTGCGAAAGCGATTCATGAAAAAGCTGACGCGGGACCGCGTGGTGCCGACCATCTCTGCCAGAGTCTCCTGCGTAATGGGAGGAATCAAGTGTTCCGGTTTGTCCGGGTCGCCAAATTCTGCCAACAACAGCAGAATCCTCGCCAAACGCTTTTCGCTGGAGTTGAAAAGCTGATCGACAAGATCGGCCTGGCCGCGCATGCTCCGGGCCAGGAGAAACTTCAGGAACATCTCGGAGAACGCGTGCTCTGTGTGCATCACGCGGACCATCTCTTCCCTCTCGATCTTGAGCGCTGTACAGGCCCCAATGGCGGTCGCAGTGGCCAGATGGAGCCCACCCACGCTCGCCAGCGACTCCTCTCCAACGAATTCTCCGGCGGAGATAAGCGCGGTGGTGGCTTCCCTTCCGTCGCTGGAAACGACAGTGACTCTCGCGCGGCCGGCCCGAAGATAGAAGATTGCGTCAGCCGAATCTCCCTGCGAAAAGAAGACCTGCTTGGGCAGCAAGTGAACAAGCTTCCGTCCCACCCCTGCTTCTTCAAGAAAGCTGGCCAGTTCGAAGGTCATGCGCTCACCCCGAAGGAGAACAATGAGAATCCGACAAGATTGTACTCGCTTGATCGGGCGTTATCTCGTACGGTTACCGACATAGCCCGGAGCTTCTCTGTACGGTCCATGACATAACAGGAAATTTCTTTGTACGGTCTCTGACATAGCAAGACTTTGTCAGGCCATCATGGGTCTTGTGAATACTAATTATGATAGGGTTTTCTCTGAAAGTGAGGATTCCTTGCACGCGAGCGGCTTTAAGAACACTCTTTTGAAGGCCCTGGACCGGGCGATCGTTGAGCGCCTTCGTTTACAGCCGGTCAAATTCGAGTTGAAACACGAAATCGAAAACCCGGGCGACCCGATCGATCACCTCTATTTTCTTGAAGAGGGGATGGCGTCGATGACGACAACCTTCAAGGATGGTTCGCAGGTCGAGGTCGGGATGTTCGGTTATGAGTCTGTCATCGGCGTCTCAGCTCTGATGGGAACAAAGAAGAGCCTGAATCGCGTCTATACCCAGATTGCCGGCCATGGCTATACCTGCCAGGTGGAGGACGCGCGAAGAGAGTTTCATCTTGGTGGCGCCTTCCAGTCTCTGGCCCTGCGCTATGTTCAGGCGCAACTCGTGCAGGCAATGCAATCGGCTGGATGCAATGCGAAGCACAACTTCGAACAGCGGCTCGCCCGATGGCTGCTCATCTGTGCCGACCGCGCGCATATCGACACCTTCAAGCTCTCGCACGAGTTTCTCGCGGACATGCTCGGCGGTCGCCGTCCTACTATTTCCACCACAGCCAGGATTCTCAAGCAAAAAGGACTTATCGATTACACGCGCGGAGAGATCCGCATACTCGACGTCGCCGGGCTCACGAAGGCCGCTTGCGAGTGCTATCCGATTATCAAAGATTACCTCGACAATTACACAAAGTTCGACACCGCAATCACCGCTTAGCCGATTTGCCGGTCGCAACCGCGGATGCGGACAGGCTTTCAACCAAGTTGGCCCGCCACCCGCATTGACCCGCTCGCCCCGATGGGTTGAGGATAGAGAGAGAGCCAGCTTGCTTCATCCCCCGGTCCCCATCCCCCTGAAAGGAGCCGTCTCTATGCCGCGGAATCCCGTGCCGCCGAACCAAAGCCCGATCCCGCCTCACCCGATCCCTGCCGGCGCAGAGGCCTTTTCCCGGCAGGTCAGCGGCCTTCTCGACGGCCAGCCGAAAGACGACGCCACCGTCGCCAAGGCCTTTGCGGGCATGGAAGACATGTTCGACCTGATCGCCGCCGGTCTTTACTCGCTGGCCTCCATGCTGGTGGGCGAAGGCGAAGACAGCGCCCGCCTGGTGGAAACGGCAGTGGCCACCGCTGAGGTTTCAGCCTGCCACGATCCGGAGCAGGCGCGCAAAAGCAGCCGGCGGACGCTCTCCACCCTGGCGCTGGACCTGCTCGAAGCCCGCAACCCGGGCTGCCTGGCCGCGCCCCAGGGGCTCACCCCGGCAGAAACCTGCATTGAAGACGACGACCTCTCCGCGGCCGGCGTCTCCAGCCAGGAACTGGAGAGCATGATCGCGGGCCCTGACCGCGACCGGGTCCGGGCATGGCTCTCCAGCCTGCCCGCGTCCCTGCGCACCATCTTTGTTTTGCGCGCCGTCGCCGGCTTCACCACTGCGGAAACCGCCGCGCTGCTGGCAGCCCACGGAGGACCTCAGGCGGCCGGATGGACCCCGAGCGCCGTCAGCGAAGTCTTCCGCCAGGGGCTCTGCTCCCTGGCTTCGCAACTGATTCACTCCACCGCCGGCCGGTGAGGCGCGGCCTCCGGGCGCTCCGGACGAAGCTGCGAAGAAGGCCTGTTTTGCGGCACAATCCGCCGCGGCGGATCTTGCCCTGATGCTTCCCGCCCTCAAAAACAAGCTTCTGCATGGTCAGGTCCGCGGTCCTTGCGGCGATCTGTCCCTTTGCTTCATCAGCAGACGGGCTTACTCGTAGGCCAGGGCGTCGATGGGATCTTTGCGGGCGGCCATCCAGGCGGGGTAGAGGGCGCCGCAAACCGATCCGACAAAAGCGATGGCCGCGCCCCTGGCCACCCAGGCCGCGTTCATATCGAGGTAGAGGGTGGGGAATCTCTGCGCCAGAAAGGCCTTGACGGCAAAGGAGAGCGCCACTCCGACGATGACCCCGGCCACGGCCAGGGCCGCGGTCTCGCGCAGTACTGCGCCCACGATCGTGAGCTTGGATGCGCCCATCGATTTGAGGATCCCGATCTCGCGGGTACGCTCGAGCACCGAGGTATACATGGACTGGAAGATGACCAGGAATCCGATGATCACCGCGATTCCGATCACCACGTCGATCGCCGTGGTCAGGGCGGGGATGCGTTCCGGCGTCATCAGCGAGTACCACTCTTCCATGGTCATGACCTGGTAGTTTTCCAGGCCCTTGGTGGCGAGGATTTCGTGGGTGACGAGGTTGAGATGATCGGGGTTGTCGACTTTGAGGTAGAAGGCGGAGGCGTGGCCTTCGGCGCCCATGAGCTCGCCGAGGGTGGCGATGGAGATCAGCTTGCGCCCTCCCTTGCCGTGTTCGAAGATGCCGGAGATGCGGAAGGGGTGCTTCTGGATGAGGATGGTTTCGCCCACATGGTGGCTGGCGCCGGAGGCGGCAAAGACGTCGTCGACCATCACGTCGTAGGGATCCTGGATAGGCCCTCCGGAGAGGAAGACGAAGGGGCTCAACTTGCTGTAGGTGGCGTAGTCGATGCCCCAGAGCACCTCGACGCCATCGCTCATGGAGAGGTTGGTGATGACCGGCGAGGCCACGGTCACGTGGGGCAGGGTAGCAAGAAAGGGCGCCAGTTTCGCGGTGATGGGCGCGCCACCCACCCCGTTAAAGACGATGGCGTTGCTGGGCCGGACAATCAAGTCCGCCCCGATGCCGTTGTTCATCCTCTTCTGACCGGTCAACTGCCCCATCATGATGGCGATGATGGTGAGCATCATGATGACTTCAATAGCCACGGCCAGCACGCTGATGAGGGAGCGGAGGGGGCGATGCAGCAGATTGGCAATGATGAGCTTATTCATGCGTGAGCGTGGCTCCGGAAGACGGGAAAACCGCAAAAACCCTTCCGTATTCAGGGTAACAGCACGGGGGGCGGGAGCCATGCTGCCTCCGTTGCATGGGTGGTTCCAGGTTAATGATAAGAAAGGGAAAAGCCGCTTTTGTCTTTGACCTCGGGCGCAGAGCAGGTTTATTGTTGTGGTTGAAAATCCTCAGGGCCTTTGCCCTTTTTGTGGTCGCCGATGGGAAGTTTTGGAGAAGACCTGCGGATGGAGCGGCTCTCGCGCGGCATCGCGCTGGAGGAGATTACTGCGGTCACCAAGATCAGCCGGCGGCATCTGATCGCGCTGGAGCAGGAGAAGTTTCGTCTGCTTCCCGGTGGAATCCTGAGCAAGGGCATTGTGCGCGGCTATGCGGGCGCCATCGGCCTTGACCAGAACGACTGGACCGAGCGATTTCTCAAGGCGTACATGGCCTCAGGGCAGACCATGGACGATGACCACGACTGGACCTTGTTTGCCTCCAACGTGGGCAAGGCGCGCATCCTGCGCCACGATGAAATGGCCGTGCGGCTGCGCTGGGCGGGAGCGCTTCTTCTTCTGCTGCTGGTGGCCGCGGGCGGCTATGTGACGCTGCGCTATTATGGCTTCCGCGCCGGTTGGTGGCCCACGCTGCTGCCCATCCAGGAAGTTCGCCACCAACTCCACGGCTTCTGGACGTCGATCTACGGAATCTGGGTCCACGTTGTCGCCTGGCTCAACCGCTGACGAGGCGTTCGCCGCTTAGGGCAACTCCGCTTCACCCCTCTTAAAGCGCCCTTTGACTCCCCAGACTCCCCGTTCGCTCCACACTCTTTGCGCCCGGCCGCCGGGGGCAATTACCATGGATAGACGCACCCCCAGGTTTGCGCCCGGCGGTGCAGGCGTGTCCCGATGCGGGGAAGTGGCCGACGCGAAGAGAGCAATTCGCGCTCTCTGCACCGGCGCATCCTGTGCGAACCGATCGTCGCGGCAAGCCACCAACCGAAAATCCCTTCAATGGGGAGGAATCTTAAGTTGAGCGACCGTTTTCTGTTTACCTCTGAGTCCGTCACCGAAGGCCATCCCGACAAGATTGCCGACCAGGTTTCCGACGCCATTCTCGACGCCTGCCTGGAGCAGGACCCCTATAGCCGCGTCGCCGCCGAGACCCTCACGGCCACCGGCCTGGTGGTCATCGCCGGCGAAATCACCACCAAGGCCTATGTTGACTTCCAGTCGCTGGTGCGCGGGGTGATTGCCTCCATTGGCTACGACAACGCCCTCTACGGCTTCGACTCGAACACCTGCGCCGTGATCTCGACCATCAACAAGCAGTCCGGTGACATTGCCCAGGGCGTGGACACCGGCGGCGCCGGCGACCAGGGCATGATGTTCGGCTACGCCAGCAACGAGACGCCGGAGCTGATGCCTGCGCCCATCTCGCTAGCCCACAAGCTTTGCCGCCAGTTGACGGCGGTGCGCAAAAGCGGCAAGCTGCCCTATTTGCGCCCCGACGGCAAGAGCCAGGTGACGGTGGAGTACGACGAGAACGGCAAGCCAGCGCGCATTGACGCCGTGGTCATCAGCAGCCAGCACGCTGAAACCGTCAGCAACGAAGATCTGCACGCCGACATTCTCAAGCACGTGATTCAGGCGGTGCTGCCGGCCGCGTGGCTGGACGAGCACACCAAGTACCACATCAATCCCACGGGCCGCTTTGTCATCGGCGGACCCATGGGCGACACCGGGCTGACCGGCCGCAAGATCATTGTGGACACCTACGGCGGCGCGGGCCGTCACGGCGGCGGGGCTTTTAGTGGAAAAGACCCGACGAAGGTAGACCGTTCCGCGGCCTACATGGCCCGCTACATCGCCAAGAACATCGTCGCCGCAGGCTTGGCCGACCGCGCCGAGGTCCAGCTCGCTTATGCCATCGGCGTGGCCGAACCGGTAAGCGTGCGCATCGAGACCTTTGGCACCGGCAAGGTGGGTGACGCCAAGCTGACCGAGCTTGTCCGAAAGAACTTCTCGCTCACGCCCAAGGGCATCATCGAGAGCCTGAACCTGCGCCGGCCCATCTACCAGAAGACCGCTGCCTACGGCCACTTTGGCCGCAACGAGCCGGAGTTCACCTGGGAAGCCACCGACAAGGCAGCCGCGCTGGCCGAGCAGGCCGGGCTCAAGGCCGCGGCGAAGTAACTCGAATCAACGTAGAGCGAATGGGACCCCTCGCCCCCGGGGTCCCATTCTTTTTTCGTGCGGTCGCGTCCATGCACTAGAATTCTTCGGGGACCTTGCCCGCCTATTCATCGAGGAGATACACATGCGTTTTGCCGTACTTGCCGCGTTTGCACTTGGGGCTGCCGCCACGCTGGGGGCCGCGCAATCGACTGCTCATTGGGATTACCAAGGGAAGACCGGCCCGCTGCGCTGGGGCAAGCTGGACCCGGCTTACCAGGCCTGTTCGCAGGGGCGCGAGCAGTCGCCGGTGGACATTCGCGGCGCCCGGCTCAATAAGGGGCTGGAGCCCATCGAGTTCCACTACATTGCCGGACCCATCACCGAAGAGAACAACGGCCACACGGTGGTGATGCACGTGGACCCGGGCAGCTACATTGTCTACGGCGGCGTGCGCTACGACCTGGTGCAGTTCCACTTTCACCACCCCGCCGAGGAGCCGGTAAAGGGCAAGCTCTCCGACATGGTGGTGCACCTGGTGCACAAGAGCGCCGACGGCAAGCTGGCGGTGGTGGCCGTGCGCCTGGCCGAGGACGCGGGCAACCCGAATGCCACCCTGGCCACGCTGTGGGAGCATCTGCCCGTGAAAGCCGGCGCCAGCGAAAAGGTGACCGACATGGTCAATCCCGGCGGCCTGCTGCCGGCCGACCGCGGCTACTGGACCTACATGGGCTCACTCACCACACCTCCCTGCACGGAGGGCGTGCGCTGGTTTGTCTTTGAAGAAGAGCTGAGCCTGAGCCGAGACCAGTTGCGAACCTTTGCCGCGCTTTACCCGATGAACTCGCGGCCGGTGCAGGAGCTGCATGGGCGCAAGATCGAGGCCAACGAGTAAAAACAGGGAACAGGGGTCAGGGAACAGGGAACAGTCCGAGAAGCCTTAGAGCGCGAGCGGGGTGAATTCGAGCAGCAGACCCTCGTCGCCGGGCAGCGGCTTGACGCTGACGCCGGTCACGTCTTCCACCAGGTAGTGGGCGGCATCCAGCGTGTCAATGGGATGCGAGAAGGTAGTGGCCACCACGGTGCAGCCGGCGGCGCGGCCGGCCTGCGCGCCCGAGGACGAGTCCTCGAAGACCACGCACTCCTCGGGGCGGAAGCCCAGCAGCACGGCGCCGGCCAGGAACGGGTCAGGGTGCGGCTTGCCCTGCTTCACCTGTTCGGCGGCCACGATGCGCTCCGGCGCGGGAATGCCGCCGGCAGCCAGACGGACGCGCGCCAGCCGCTCGGTGGCGCTGGTGACCACGGTCCAGCGGTTCCGCGTGGCCGGATTCTCATTGAGAGCCCTCAGCAGAGCCAGCACGCCGGGCAGGGCGTTCACGTCCGCGGTGTCCACCATCTCGTGGTCTTCAATGATTTTGACTTCGACGGCGGGGTCCAGATCGGGGCGCAGCTTGGCCAGGGTGTCCACGGCGCGGCAGCCGTGAGCGGTCTCGCAGGCCAGAGCGGGGTCAATGCCGCGCATCAGGGCCCAGTTGGTCCAGCTGCGCTCGACGGATTCAAGCGAGGAGATGAGAATGCCGTCCATGTCGAAGAGAATCCCCTGGCAGCGGATCTGGACGGCGGGAGAAGCGATGGATGAAGACATGCCTCTATTGTAACGGGTGAGTTTTGAGGCATTTCTCCTTCATATCTAGCCCTTGCTTCATTGTGCAAGGGGTCAATTTCTTGAGGAAATTGACCCTTCCCAGCACCGGCTCCGGGGTGCAGCGGAAGGAGAAATGCTTTATCGTTTTTTCGGTGCTTCTTTGGCCGGCGCGAAGGTCATATGCGGCGGGGTGTCGAGGGTGATGGTGGCCTCGGCGGCCCGCTTGCGCGCGCCCTGCTGGACTTGATTCTCTTTCACCGTAATCGCGCCGTCGTCGATTTCGGCGTTGCCGGTCCAGCGGTCGAAGCGTGCCAGCGCGGGGGGAACGGGAGCGGCGCCGGAAACCGCGCCGATGGAGCCGTGACGCCAGTCGAAGTGGAGCGCGCCTTTTGCCGAGGCCGCCAGATCCTTGCCGGTGTAGCCGGAGAGCTCGATTTTGCCGTCCGCGTCCAAGGATGTGCCGGTGAAGCGAATGTGGAGCAACTGGCCGGCTTCCACGGGGTTGAGTTTTTGAAACGCGGCCGTGACCGTCCAAGCGGGCTTGTCTCCTGTCTCCAGAGAGCCGGTTGCGTGGACGGTTCCACCTAGGAACGCGGCGTCGAGACTCTCGATCTCGGCCCCGGCGGCGGTGGTGCGCACTGTGGCCGTTACGTCGGTGAGCGTGACCGGATCAAGGGTGAGGGAGCCGGCCGTGATCGTGGCTTCGGCCCGCGGCCACGCCGGAGCTGTCGTGGGGCGCAGGCGCTGGATCAGCGTGGAGAGCAGTGTGCCGCGCTCATGCGCTCCCAGGATCGCGGACTCGATAGCGGTGGCGTCCAGCGCGTCGAAGTGAAGGGCAAAGTGCGGCAGGCAAGGCTCGGGAGTCGCGCAGACTTCAGGCGTTGCCAGGGTGGCCGTCCCCTTGACCGGGCCGTAGCTGAACTCGACCGGGTCCCAGCGGATTTCGCCAGGCCCCAAGTGAAGCGTAGCCTGCGCGATCTCAACGTGGTTGGCCAGGTAATCGGTCTTCCAGTTGGCGTTGTGGAGTACCAGGGTTCCGGTGAGGCGTCGGGCGTCTCTCTGTTCGATTACCGGGGCTGTGGGCAGGCTGGCGCTCTTGGCCTGGGGCGCCGGCATCCAACGGCCCGCGGCGGTCAGATCCACGGTCATCGGCTCGCCGGCCAGGCCGTCCAGCGCGGCGGCATTCCTCATGCTGGCCACGCGCGCCAGCTCCCGGGCGCGGGCCAGGCCGGCCTGGCCGCGGAGCGCGAGCTGGTAGCCGGAGAGCGCGAGCCGAGCGGAGACAGTGAGCGGAACGGGTGCGCCGGCGGGCAGGTCCACGGTGGCCACCAGGGCCTGCGGCTGGGCCTGGCCGGGCAGGGCGGCTACCGGCTCCAGCACCAACCTGGGCAGGCGGATGGGCGTGGTGAGCTGGTCCTCAGAGAGTTGAAACCCTTCAACCGTGAAGCTGCCGGTGAGCGGCGCTGCCGGGGCTGGATGGGCCTTCGCGTTGGGTTTCTGGCCGGGGCTTTGCGGCCGGTTGGCGTCTTCGGCGTAGGCGATTTTGCCGCTGACCGTTCCGCGCGCCTCAAGGCCGGGGCCAAAGCCGCTGCGGACGGTGCGCAGCGCGTCCAGGCCGGCCTGCACGGGAATCCCGGCCAGTTCCACGGAGAGGCGCGCCGGCGAGCCCTGACCCGCCAGATTGCCGGCCAGGTGAATGCGGCCGGTCCCGAGAGGCGAGTCGCAGGCCAGATTCTCCAGCGCGCGATTCGTGTAGTGGTAGACAAATGCGCAGTTGGCGTCGAAGTCCATGGGGGTGGCCGGGGCAAACTCGGCCCGGTGAACCCCCTCGGCGCGCAGCCGGGCTTTCACCTGGGCGGCATCGGCGGTGCCGTCCAGATGCATCTCTCCGGTCAGGTCCCCGCGCCATCCCGGATCGGCGCCGAACAGCAGCCGGGTGAGCTGGCCTAGTTGCGCCTCGCGCCACTCCAGGTCAAGATGCACCGGCATCTGGCGCAGTTCCGGGGCGCGGCCGCCACGGGCCTCCAGCCGCACCACGCCGGTGTCGGCCAAATCCAGGCTCAAGTCGGTGCGCGCGGGCTGGCCGCGGAGACGCATGCCCCATTCGCCGGGATTGTCCTGCCAGAAAGACAGATCGGTGGAGAGCAGCGAAAACGGCAGCTTCTCCGCGCCGTTCTTGATGTTGATGCGGGAGTTGGTGGCCTCGAGCGAGGGCAGTCTCCTGGGGTTGCGCGAGCCAGCCTCTCCCGCGCCCGCGCCAGGCTGTGCCTTGGCGGCCACGGAGCGGAAGAGCGGGTCAAGATTCCAGCGGCCCTCCGGCGTGCGCACCAGGTTCAGGCTGGCCTCGTCCACGCTGACGGAGCCGATCTCGAGCCGCCCGCGCCACAGCGACAGAAGGCGGATGGAGGCGACAACGGAACTGGCGTGGAGAATCGGCTCGGCGCCATAGGCCGGATCTTCTTCCACGGTAAGGTCGGTGAGCACAAAGCTGGGCCAGGGCAGCGCCCGCACGCTCACCGACGAAAGGCGCACCGGCCTGCCCAGGGAGGTAGACATCAACTGGGTAATGCGGCTCTTGTAGCGGCTGACGCTGACCAGCGGAGGCACAATCAAAACCGCGGCGACGAACACCAGCAACGCCAGTGCCAGCCAAAGTTGCTTGATTCTGCGCCGCCGGCGATCTATCTCTTCCGTCATGGTTTTAACAGTGAACAGTGAAAAGTGGACAGAGAACAGCTTACAACCTATTGCCGTCTTGCTTCTAACTGTTCACTGTAAGCTGTTCGCTGTTCACTGCGTCAGGTGCAAGGTGCGGTTCCAGCGGGTATCGGAAAAGAAGTGTAACGCTACGTGGCCTAGCCAGGCGATGGTGTTGCCCATGCCGGTTTGTCGATTTTGGTCGTCTGGGGTTTTGAAACTCCAGTAGTTGAAGAGCGGGCGGCCTACAATATTTTCGCGGGGAACAAAGCCCCAGTAGCGGGAATCGAGGCTGTTGTGGCGATTGTCGCCCATCATGAAGTACATGCCGGGAGGGACGACGAGGTCTCCGTTTTCGATGTGGCTGGGGAAGGAGGTGGCCCAGGCTGCGGGAGTTCCTGTGCCGGGATCGTCGGTAGCTTCTGGCGCGACGGAGGGGAACTCGTCGAGAAAGTCGGTGTGGTTGTCAGGCGTCGTGGGCTGGGCATGGGGCTGGGACTGGGCCACGCCGTTGAGGATGACGATGCCATTGCGCAGGTGGATGTGGTCGCCGGGAACGCCGATGAGGCGCTTGACGAGGTGGTCGACATTTGAATCGGCGACCGGCTTGTGGAAGACGACGATGTCGCCGCGGCGTGGCTCGCGGTAATGGACCAGGGGCATCCAGGGCGAGGGCGGGGCAAAAGTGATGCGATCGACAACGAGGTGATCGCCGACGAGGAGAGTGTCCTTCATGGAGCCGGAGGGAATGAGGAAGTTCTCGCCGAGGAAGGTGAGGATGAACAGACCGACGACGAGCACCGAGCAGATGCTGGCCAGTGCTTCCCAGGGCGTCTCTTCGAGGGGAGAGGCTTCGCGAACAGGTGCGGGCAGCGGTTCGGACGGCGTTTTGGGGGTGGGAGTTTTTTTCTTCGTCATCCTGGGGCTCTTTATCAGTGAACGGTGAACAGCTAACAGTGAACAGTGGTCAGCAGACAGCTATCTAAAGCGCTAAGAGCTGACTGCGGGCAAACACAAACTGTTCACTGTCAGCTGTTCTCTGTTCACTGTGTCCGGTGCAGGGTCCGCTTCCAGCGCGTATCGGTAAAGAAGTGGAGCGCGACGTGGCCCAGCCAGGCCACGGCGTTGCCCGCGCCGCTTTGCTCGTACTGATCCTCCGGAGTGACAAACGACCAGTAGTTGAACAGCGGGCGGCCCACGATGTTTTCTCTGGGCACAAAGCCCCAGTAGCGGGAATCCAGGCTGTTGTGCCGGTGATCGCCCATCATGAAGTACTTGCCCGGAGGGACCACGAGGTCTCCGTTTTCAACGTGATTGGGAAAATCCACCGACCAGGTTTCGGTGGCGCCCATATCGACCGAGGGCGGAATGGAAGGGTACTCGTCGAGAAAGTCGCGGTGATTGTCCGCCGTGGTTGCCTCGGCATGGGGCTGCGACTGGGCCACGCCGTTGAGAATCACGATGCCGTCGCGCAGATGGATGTGGTCGCCGGGAATGCCGATGAGGCGCTTGACCAGGAACAGGCCCGGCTCACCGGGCTTGAGAAAGACCACGATATCGTTGCGGCGGGGCTCGCGGTAGCGCACCAGCGGCATCCACTTCGCGGGCGGGGCCAGCGTGATGCGGTCCACCACCAGGTGGTCGCCCACCAGCAGCGTCTGCTCCATGGAGCCGGAGGGAATGACAAAGTTTTGCCCCAGAAAGGTGAGGATGAACAAGCCCACCACCAGGACGGAGCAGATGCTGGCCAGCGCCTCCCAGGGCGTCTCGTCCACCTGTGCCTGGACGGGTCCCGGAACGGGCTCGGCCGCGGGCGGCGTCTTGAGGGGCGGCGTTTTTTTCTTGGTCATTCTCTCGCTCTTTATCAGTGAACAGTGGACAGTGAACAGTGAACAGTGAACGGTGGACAGTGAACAGTTTCTGCTTGCCGGGAATCAGCGCCGCGGGGCTTTAACTGACAACTGTCCACTGTTCACTGACCACTGTCTTCAATGCACCACGTGGAAGATGCGCTTCCAGCGCGCAAAACCGGAGAGTCTGGCTGCAAGCACCTTATCGTGTCCGAGTCTATCATCAGCGGCCGGTTGCGCGGCCTGTTGCGCGGCCGGGTCCACATCGGTGGTCGAGGGGCGGGTGAGCGAGAAGTAGACAACCAGCGGCCGGGCCACGATCTGCGACTGCGGAACAAAGCCCCAAAAGCGGGAATCCTTGCTGTGATTGCGATTGTCGCCCAGCACAAAGTACTCACCGCTGGGAACCACCAGCTCTCCGTCGCGGGTGAGGCTCTGCATCTGCTTCCACCAGACCGGATCGACTTCGGGATCGGTGTAGAGGGTGGCGGGAAACTCATCGCGAAATGGATTGATGGCGGCCGGCTCGAAGGAGACGTAGGGCTCCTCCAGAAGCTGGCCGTTGACGGTCACCCGCCCATCTTCAATGCGCAGCCGGTCGCCGGGAAGGCCTACCACCCGCTTGACCAGCAGCGGCGGCTGGGGGTGGTGAAAGACCACAATGTCGCAGCGGGCCACGGCGCGGTAGGGCAGCAGCCAGCGGGTGAGCGGGCCGGCCGGAGCATAGATCTGCTTGTTGACGAGGAGAAAATCACCCACAAGCAAGGTGTGCTCCATGCTCTCGGAGGGGATGAGGTAGGGTTGCAGCACAAAGGTGAGCAGGAACAGCGCCACCACGATGGTGCGCAGCAGCGAGGCCAGCGCCTCGGGCACCGTGGGCAGATGATGCCACAGGGCCGGGCGGGTCGGCCGGCGGAGGTCAGCGGGTTGGGAGGGGGTACTCATTCAACTGAGGGGCTCCTCTTCCTGTTCCCCGGTTTTTTCGGGGCTGGCCTTCGCGAGCTTCTCCAAGGCGCGCCGCGCGGCATCCTGCTCGGCGAGCTTTTTGGTGCTGCCCATGCCGCGCGCCACGGCCTTTCCCGGTTCGCCCTCGCCAGGCTTCACGCGGACCTCGACCAGAAAACGCTTGCGGTGGTCGGGCCCGCTTTCGCTCTTTACCCGGTAAACCGGCGTGCCCGCCCGGGTGGCTTGCAGGTGTTCCTGGAGCGCCGATTTGTAGTTGCCCAGCGCCGCGCCGGACTGCAACTCCCGGGCCAACTGCTCCTCGGTCTCGCCCATGATGCGGTGACGCGCAAAGGCTCTCACCGGCTCCAGGCCTCCGTCAAGGAATAACGCTGCCAGCACCGCCTCCATGGAATTGGAGAGCACGGTGCTCTTGCGCCGCAGGCCGCCGCGATCCTCTCCCCGGCTCACGCGCAGATGGCTGCCCAGATCGATGGCTTCGGCCACCTCAGCCATATGCTGGCGGCTGACCAACTGGGCGCGTACCCTGGTCAGCTCGCCCTCCTGCCACTCGGGATGCGCCAGGAAGAGCGCTTCGGCCACCACCATGCCCAGCACCGCGTCGCCGAGGAATTCGAGGCGTTCGTTGTCGCCTGCGGGCGCGACCTTCCTCTTTTCCGGCGCCTTTTCACCGCCGTTCTGTTCGCTTGCCCCCAGTTCGTTGGCTAAAGACTTGTGGGTCAGCGCGCGCACCAACAAGTCGCGCCTGGCAAAGCCATGCCCGAGTGCGGTTTCCAGTTCGGCCAGATCAACTTCCACGCGCGCCTCGTTCGGTCCAGGTTTCCTGGAGGGGGGCAGTCAGAACGGTGGGAGCCCGAAACTCCCGTCTTCTGCCGGCTACCGCCAATCTACAGGTTAGACGCAGATCGCGCCCGTCGCGGTCTCACGATGCGGACTATTGCGGCTTCGGAGTCCCGGTTTGCCCGACTGCGCCTGCGCCCGGCCTGGGAGCGTCCGCGCCGGGGGTGTCGTCGGCATCCTCGTCGCAGCTGTGTCCCTTCACGGCATAGGCCGTCTTGACGCCGCGCTCGGCGGCCAGGCGGGTATCCTGCTGGCCGTCCCGCGCTTCCAGGGCCTGCTTGTACTCGGCCAGAGCTTCGTCGCGCTTGCAGTCCAGGTCGAGCATCCGGCCCAGGTAGATGTGCGACCAGGCCAGCAGCCGCGGCTCCTTGCTCGCGGCCAGGGTCTTCTGGAACTCGTCGATGGCCTCCCCGGGATGGCCGGTCAGGATGGCCGCCCTGGCCAGAATAAAGTTGGCGCGGGCGCTGTCGGCCGCGAATTGGAGCGTATCGGTGGGCGCGGCCAGCGCCTGGCGGGCCAGGGAAGTGGCGGTCGCCGTGTCGCCGGCGGCCAGGCGCGCCTCAGCCAGATCCAACCCCTCCAATTTGCGCGGCTTGCTGCGCTGCAACACGTCGCCGTCGGCTTCCTTGTCGAATTCGATATCCCGTGCGCGATGCACCTGCTGGTCCACGTCCATGGTGTAGACCATTTCACCGATAGTGTCGCGCAGGCTGGCCGGGTCTTTCTCAAACTGGATCAACTGCTCATAAAAATACTGGGTCAGCACAAAGCCCTGCGTCATATCGTGGCGCACAGTGGCCACGCGCACGGCGTCCACCTTCTGCTGGTAGACCTGCCGTTCGTGCTCGTATTGGGGCAGATCGGACCGGGAGACGCCGGCGGGAATCTTGTACTCGGGAATCCCGGTATTCATGGTGCGGGCCTCGATGGCCTTGATCAGGCACTCGATGGTCAGGGGCACGCTGTCGGACCGATACATGAACTCCAGCGGCGCATCGTGCACTTCCTTCAGAATCGGTTGGGTGCGGTCAATGGCGTTGGCGCGGGCATAGAGCAGCGGCTCAATCACGTAATGCAGATAGATGTGGCGAACATCCGTCAGGCGAATCTGGCCGTCGACCGGCGAAACCACCACCACGTAGTCGGCGCCGTAGACGCGGGCGTTGACCAGGTGCGGCGAGAGCATGGGCTCGAAGACCACGATGAAACGCCGCCCGGTGTACGTCGAGGCCGGCATCTTCAGGTAGAGATTGGTGGCCACAATCATCTTCGACAGCGAATCGTGCAGTTGATCGGCTTCATGGTCGTAAATCAGGCGTACCGAAAGCCAGATTCCGTGCAGGTCCGAGGCGGCGGCAAAGTCATTGAGCAACGGCACAATCTCGGCCACCTGCGTCGAGTCGGGAGGCATCTCGGCCAGTTCCACCGAGGTCTCCATCTGCGGCGGCGGGGTCAGGTAGAGCGCCAGCGAGACGTACTGCGAGATGTCGCGCTCCGTGCCGGTCATGCGGTGCTGGGCGATGAACAGGCAGACGGCATCGCGCTTCTTGCGCGCGTCCTCGCTTTTGGCCACCGATGCGTTGATCTCGTCGCGCACGCGCTTGCGCACAGGCGCGCTCTCCTCGAGACCCTCGTTGTAGCCGCAGGCATTGAGCGCCGCGGCCATCACAAACACCGGCTCCGCGCTGATCAGTGAGACGGTGGGTCCGGCCGGATCGACCAGCGACGGCGCTTTCTCCTGCTGGAAGTTCTGGCCGGAAGAGGAACTCTGGCTCTTGTTGGAACTGCTGTCGCCGGACTGGCTTTGCGCCGCGGCCGGGCCGCTGCCGGCCAGCAAACCGAGCGCTGCCAAAAGAATGAGTGCCGAAGATCGAAACGGACCAAAAGTCATGAATGAACCTGCCCTTGCAAGTCTATAGCGGTTCTCCAATTGCTGTAATCCGAAAGCACAATGCCAAGTGGCTTTTTTCCGCCCGGGGCCCCCGGCGACAGGTCTTCGTTGCTGGGGTGGAAGCCAAAGCCACACTGCACAGAAATAGTCAGGGCACGTTGATTGGAGAACCGCTCTTGTTAGACGCATCGGCAGGGTCAAACGGGAGGGATCGGGATTCAGGAGGGGCCTTCGTTTAGACTTATTCTCACTTTGCCGCTCTTTGCCGATGGCCTCACGAAAATACGCAGCAATCTTGCGCTTGCTCAATCCGGCGAGAGGCCGAGAGTGGTAAAGGTTGGCTTCTTTACCGGGGAGCAACTTGCCCAGATCAATGAGGGCCGGGCAGCGAGAGGATTCTCTCCGTTGCTTCCTGAAATTGTGTTTCACGGTGCGCATCTGTACAGGAGCAGATGCATGAAAGACGGGTATTCAATCGACCAGGTTCTAGAGCAGATTCAGAGCGCCTTCTCGGACGCGTCCGTCGTCGATTTCTCAACCTCGTCCTCTGTCATGCGCAACCCAAACCAGAGAGCCGACCACAAAGGAAATCTGGTCAACGACGAAGCCGTGTTTGAATGCACGAGCCGCTACCCGTATGCGGATCTCTACTCGGTCATTCCAAGGGGCGATGGAAGGCCTGGCGTCAGAAAGGAGAAAGGGCCACTCGAAGAGTGACCCTTTCAAGGTGTTCGGGAAGGATATATGTGCCTGGGTAGCGTGTTCTTTCCGGGCCTCAACCCTTCAACCGGATTATCGCACATTCTAGGGCACTGGTCAACCCCTCACGGAAACCCCGGAGAAGGAGAGCACGGCGAGACCGCGGACGGGCTGGCCAAAGCGGCGGGCGGGTTCGAAGACGCTCCACAGCAGCAGGTTCTCCACCTGGGCGCGGGTGGCGCTGTCCGTGGGACCGGCCACGATGCGATAGTCGTACACCTGGCCCTCGCCGTTGACATACGCTTCCACCACCACCGGGCCGGAAGCTTCGCCGATCTGGTTGCTGTTTGCGCCTTCAGACAAATAGAGCAGGTGCGGTCCGGTGGCCATCCCCAGCGGCTCATCCGCGTTGGCGCGCGCCGACTCCGGCCGGGTAAACATGGTCACTAGCAGGATGACGGTGCCCATCAGCAGCACGGCGCTGGCAAAGCCGGCCGACGCCTGCAGCAGGAAGGGGCCCACGGTGTTCTGCCAGGCGAGGCGCAAGCCGTGGAAGGCTCTCTGGCGCCTGCGCGCGCGCTCCTGGCTCAGGGCGACACGAATCCGCAACAACAAATCCTCCGGCTCCGGCACCGGACCCAGCCCGGCCAGCGAGGCCTGCACCTGGCGCAGGGCCGTCCACTCGCCGGCACACTCCCGGCAGCGGTCCAGATGGCCGGCCACGCGCTGCATCTCGCGTCCCGTCAGCCGGCCGTCCAGATACTCGGAAAACCTTGCCTGCATACTGCTGCAGCCGTTCATTGTGCCTCCTCTCCCAGGGGCATCTCAAATGTGGTGCGCGCTGGAGAGAGAGCCGGGCGTGCCGGGGCCGTGAGGATCGCTTTCAACGCCATGCGTCCCCGCACCAGCCGCGATTTCACCGTGCCCAGATTTACGCCTTGCATCTCCGCCACTTCCTCGTAAACAAAACCTTCAATGTCGCGCAAAACCAGCGTGGTGCGGAACGGTTCCGGCACCTGCTCCAGCGCCGCTTCCACGCGCGCCCGGTTCTCTGCGTGAACCGCCATTTCGTACGGCGATTCAGCCGGGTCGACCAGCATGTCGACCAGGCGGGCCGGGGTCCCGAAGTCGCTCTCCGCCATCTCCTGCTCGAGGGCGATCTCCTGCTGCTTGTGCCGCATCCACCAGCGCCGCTGGTTCGATGCCTCGTGCAGGGCGATGCGGTAAATCCACGTTCTCAGCGACGACTCGCCGTGAAAGCTGCCTACGCCCCGGAAGACCTTGACGAAGACCTCCTGGGTAAGATCGGCGGCGTCGCCGCGGTCGTGCACGGTGCGCGCCAGCAGCGAGTAGATCGGTTGGTGGTAGCGCTGGATGAGCCACGCAAAGGCCTCTTCCGAGCCGGCTCGCAATTCTTCCACGAGTGCCGATTCCTCGGATTGGAGCGTCAGCGCGCTGGCAAGATTGCCCATGGTGAGGTCCGCCTGCATTCAGAGTCCTCCCACGTTAACGCAACAGACCCAAACTTGGCAGCACCGAAATGCACCGAAGTGCAAAATATCCGGCGTTTTGTTGCGCCCACTCGCCCCGGCGGCTCAAAAATCGCTGCCAGGATTCCAATAACCCTACCGAGTGCGCGGGAATACGGAACACGGGCGATTTGCCGGGTGCCCCGCGCACTCTATTGTCTTAGACACCGGATACCCCCTCAAGTGTTCCCGGTCACGGAGGTTTTTGTCGCCCGTTCCGCTCCAGCGTAGCGCCGCCGGCCGGCAGCGCGGGGAGCCGTCCCAGCCTGGGAAGAGCCGGCAATCCGTCCCGATTCCGGTTCAATCACTTCACCCGCGCGGGGTTTGACACCTGCCGCCCCAGCGGAGACAATAGGAGAGTTGCATCCGTACAACACGTGGGCCTGTGGCGCAGCTGGGAGCGCGCTTCCATGGCATGGAAGAGGTCATCGGTTCGATCCCGATCAGGTCCACCAAAAAATCAATAACTTACAGAAGTTCCATCCGCCGCCTTGGTAGCATATAGTAGCAAATTTCCAAAATCTATTTCCAAGACCGGCGCAGACACTTTTGATTTTCCTCCTCTCTCCCGGCCTACGACCTTTCAATCACCCACAAGTTGAAGTCCGATCATGATGCCGAGTTCGATGCCGGTTAGCCTGGAGAGGCCTCTCCAGATGACAATGTTGCCTGGCGGAGGGCCGTGAGCGCGTGCGAGGTATGCCAGGCAGACTCAGCACAGCTATATCTGCGCCGTAGCTCACTTCGCGCGCTGGCTCAGTCTGGAAAGGGTTCGCTTGCCGGACCTCAACGATCAAGTTGTCAGGCAGTTTCTTTCTGTCCACCTGCCTCACTGTAGCTGCCCTTATCCGGTGCTCCGGACCAAGCACGAGATCCACGCCGCATTGCGTCACCCGCCGGCGGAGCTACTTGCGACCGGTGTGATGCCGCAGCGTCAGGACGCCGATCCGATCTCTCTGGAACTCGCCCGTTTTGATAACTACATGCTGCACGTCCGCGGTCTTGCGATCGGCACCCGCCGCCAGCGCGCACTCGTCATACGCAAGTTTCTTCCGGCACAACGGTGGGGTAAGCACTTCGAAAGTGGACGGATCAGTGTCAACGGCGTCGGCGCGTTCGTCCTTTCTGGATATGGGAAGTGCAGCGCTGGAACCGTTAGTGTTGTTGGCGGAGCCTTACGTTGCCGCTTGCGATGCCGCGCCCTGGAGGGCGACAACATTGAACACCTTCGGGAAGCTGTCCCGAGTGCGACTCACTGGCGCCTGGCCGGTTTGCCAGAACTGCTCAGCGGCCAAGAAGCCCACACCTTGCTGAACTCTTTTCGCGTTGGATTTCGGCCAATCCGTGTCATTTTAGGTGAGGATGGGTATTTACTTGACTAAGGTTACCCCAACCTGTAGTGTTTTTTGCGATGGAGGACTATCCGCGAGACCTGCTGGAATTGGAGGCGCGCTTCTCGACCGAGGAGGCCTGCCGGGAGTATTTG
>Ga0302320_10001967_pt1 | contig 48998 bp, 43 predicted proteins | sample Bog_T0_3_FD_202130 | JGI IMG/M metagenome (GOLD analysis project Ga0302320, IMG submission 202130) | Peat permafrost microbial communities from Stordalen Mire near Abisko, Sweden - Bog_T0_3 | ecosystem: Environmental > Terrestrial > Soil > Wetlands > Peat | place: Sweden: Abisko, Stordalen Mire... | reverse complement strand
GATCGGTAAGGCGTTGGGGGGGGGGGCCGGGGGGGGGGGGGGGGGGGGGGGCAGGGGCTGGCCGCCGCGGCCGCCGGGCCCCCGCCCGCGGCGCCAGGCGCAGATCTGCCTCGCAACGCTACCCGGTCTAGCGAGGGCTCTCCCTGAACCAGGGATAGCCCGCACACCCTTCAGCGCTGATTCGAGCCCAGCGGAGCGCGCTCACGGCACACCCCCCAGGTCCTTCAGCAGCTTGTCTAGGTCGGGATCGCCCGCCTTCGGGACAGCAGAGCCGCCCGGCGCCGGCATCCCCGGGATCGGGCCGCCTCCGGCCCCACCGAGCAGCTTCATGATCTCGTCGATCTCCGCCTGCCCCGGCATCGCTCCCCCCGCGCCCCCCGCGCCGCCGAGCATCCCCCCGAGCATCCCGCTCAGATCGAGCTTCCCCAAGTCCTCATCGCCGTGCGCCTCATCGAGCCAGTGGTGCTCGAGAGGGCGCATCTTCGCCGCTCCGCCGGCCGCCGCGAAACGATCGGCCAGCGCGCGCGCGGGAGCCTCGCGAAAGCGGTACTCCGCCACATAGCTTCGTAGCGCCGCGAAGAACGCCGCATCCCCCAGCGCGGCGCGCACGGCCTTGTAGAAGTAGGGCGCCTTGCCGTAGACGACGCCTGCATACTGCACGCTCGTCGCGAAGTCGGACACCGGGCGATCGGCGGGAGCATCGGGGGTGCCGAGCATCCGCATCGACTGGAAGTTCATCTTCGCGTTCATGTCGCCGATCTTGTCGGCCTTCGCCGGCCCGTAGCGGTCCAGCAGGTAGAGGAGCGCGCTGTACTGCGCGAGCGCTTCGTCCTCGTATGGGTGGTCGCGCGAGTCGCTCCCGACGAGGCCGTGCCACCACTGGTGCGCCACCTCGTGCGCCACCACGAACTCGAGCATCCCATCGGTCATGCCGCCCCCTGCGCCCCCCGCACCGCCGAGCTGCCCGAGGAGCGCCGCGAGCCCGTCGGCGTCCCCGCCGCCGCCACCGCCACCGCTCGCCGGTCGGTAGAACATGCTCGCCGCGGTCACGAGGCCGCTGAACTCGACGCCGCCAGCCCCTTCCACGACCGCCGCCTCGGAGACCGAGAGATCCGCGTACGGGTACGGGCCGAAGCGACGCTCGAAATCCTCGAAGGCGTGCGCTGCGACGTCGAGCACGCGAGCCCCGGCCTCGTGGTCGGCCTTGAGGTGAAACGAGTGGACGTGCACGCCGGTGACGTCGCGCGACTCGGTTTCCATCGCATCACCGAAGAGGAGCGCGAAGTCGCGGATGGCGGCGGCGGCCACGCGAACCTCGCGCCGGTCGGGCTTTCCGGCGATCGGCTGCTCGGACGTGACGGCGCCCGTGACCGCCAGCTTCGCGTGCACGGGGAGCTCGAGGCGCGCGCGGAAGCTCGCCATGCGGTCCGAGCCGAGGTCCCCGAGCTTGCTCGCCTCCCCCGTCTCCCACGTGCCGGCCACCCGACGCGCGAGCACGGCGTAGAAGTTCCCGAAGGAGACGATTCCGTCGCCCACGCCGAGGATGCCGTAGTCGCCTCCCGAGGCGCCGCTGCCGCCCCCCATCATCGCCATCATCCCCTCGAGCCCCTGCGACATGAGGTTCGTGCGCGACGAGTCGATCCGCGTGAGGTTCCCCTTCAGCGCGAGCGAGATGCGCAGGCGGTCCCCCGGAGCGAGCGCGCTCGACGGCTGGATGCGCACGGCGCTCGGGTTGGGCGTGGTCACGACGCAGCGCGAGTCCGTCGGGCACGTACCGGAGAGGAAAACGACGAGCGGCCCGGAGTCAGGGGGCGAGGCGTTCGCGTAGATGCGGAAGACGAGATCGGCGAGGGGCTCGCTCGTGGTGTTCGTGAACCAGACGTCCTCGGAGAGCGTGAACGCGGCCGCCGGCGGGTCGTAGGCGAGATCGAGGTCGTAGAGCGTGAGATCCTCGGTCCGCGCGACCCCCAGCGCGTGCGCCATGCCGGCGCGCGCCTCGGGGCGAAGCGAGACGAGCAGGGGTGCCGCGTCGTACCAGCGCTCCCCTACGACGCGCGAGGCGCCGTAGACGACGCCGCCCACCGAAAGGACCGCGAGGAGCCCCACGGGCGCGAGCTTTCGAGAAAGGGGGGAGCGTCCGGTCATTGTGCTCGAGGCCTCCGTGGGCCTTCTCAGTTCATAGCCGGATCGACGGGCGACGCCGGTCTCGTCTCGCGCCAGTGCCCGGTGCCGCCGTGCTCGCTGAGCTTCGCCCGGTCGTACCAGGCGATCGTGTTGCCGTACCCGAGCCGGACGATCAGCAACAAGAACAGAGCGCCCGTCACGCCGAGGATCACGCCAAGCAGGCTCACCGAGGGCTCGTCTCCGAGATAGCTCGCGTAGCTCCAGTCGAACGTCCGAAGGATCGGCACCTGCACGGGTGCCCCGCCGTAGGCGCGGACGCGCCCCACCTCCGTGAACGCCACTTGCGGCACGTCGCTCACGAGCGCAAAGCCGTCGGCCGTCCGCGCGCTGATCACGTAGTGCGTCGTCGTGTTCCCCTTGTTGTGCGTGAGGTACGTGGACGTCCCGGTGACGTCGGCGGCGGTGACGGTGCCGAACAGTCTGGCCGCGACGAACGGAAGCGTGACGAGGCCGTGGAAGATGCAGAACCCGACGGCCAGCCAGAGGGCCGACCTGCGGAGGAAGAGGATCCGGGGCGCGTAGCGATCGCGAATGGCCTGGGTCGCCAGGAGCATGCGGTCGGTCCGCGGCGTACGCAGGATCCATCCGAGCCCGTCTCGGTACCCCTGACGCGCCCGCGGGTGGAGCCCCTCCACGAGATCGCCGTAGGCGAAGAAGCGCTCTCCCCTGCGAACGTCCGCCGCGCGAACGCGCTTCCGCGCGAGCTCCGTCGGGTACCTGGTCTCGAGCGAGTCGACGATGAGCGCCCCTTCGCTCGGCTCCACGTAGACCTGCTCGCCGTCGTCACGCACGAGATAGAAGGGGGCGGCGCGCACGCTGCGGGAGACCTCCTTCCACGAGTGCGAGGTCGAGTTCTTCGTGGTCACGTCGATGACCGACTGGATGATGTCGATCTCGACCGCGACGTCCTCCGCGCCGTCGAGATCGACGCGCCCCTCGACGACCCGCGACGGACCGCGCGATAGGGGCTTGGCCGCGCGCTCGAGCAGAAGCGCGTGCTCTCGCTCCTGCGCCTGCGCGAGCGCCGCCGCGCGAACGACGAGGTAGCCGATCAGGAACGCGATCCCGAAGCCGAGGAGGCAGACGCAGAAGACGACCGCCGTGCCGGGCCCGCAGGCTGCCGGGGGGATGAGACTCGAGGAGACGAGGTGCGGCGAAATCACGTGCGAGGCACACGAACGTATCGGGTCTTCGCGGCGAGCTCCATCCGCGCGCTCGGAGCGACGGCGAGGCCTGGGCCTCGCTACCCTTGCGCGGCCGGCAGCGCGCGATCGTCTCGCGAGCGCGCAGAGTCAGCCATCGTCACCCGCATTCCGTCGAGGATGTGCCGGTGCAGGCCGTGCGCGAGGAAGTGCTCGAGCGGGCGCCAGAGCCACCGCGGGCGCAGGTGCCCGGAGTAGTTCGTCGTGAGTACGACGTTGGATCCGCCAGTCCCGTCAGCGGCGATCTCGTACGAGCCCCCCTGCATCGAGATGCAGTCCTCCACGCCGAGCTCCTGCTTGATGACGTCGAAGCGGACGGAGTTCGGAGGGTCGGACGACGTGATCGTCTTCTCCAGATACCCCCCCTCGTACGTGCACTCGATGACCGAGCCTATGCGCGTCTTCTCCCCCTTGGTGCGGACCGGCGCGGGCAGGAACATGCGCAGGATGAGCGCCGCCTTGTTCGGAACCTCCTCGTAGAAGAGCATCCCGTCCCAGACACGCTCGGGCGGCACGTCGAAGTGCATGTTCGTATGGACGGCTTCGACGGTGGGGTTGCGTGGAAACAGCCGACCAATACGCGTCACAAATCGCATGAGCTCCCCCGCGTGCACGCACAATGCCGTCGCAGCCGGTGCGCGACGCTGCGCGGTCGACCTTCGCACGAGCGCGCAGTCTTTGCATCCAGCCGCTCATCGTGCGCGCTCGGATCTGGACGCGCGGCGCCGTCCGTGAGAATCGCGGGGCATGACCCGTGCTCCGGTCGCCGCACATGCATGACATCGCGCTCGCTTTCCCCTCGCTCCCCCTCGCCCGCGGAGCGGTGGCCGCCGTCTGGCTGTACGAGGGGCTCTGGTGCAAGGTCCTCGGACGCGAGCGGAACCAGGTGGTCGTCGTCGAGGCGGTCCCGGTGCTCGGGCCGAAGATCGGCCGCCACTTCCTGCTCTTCCTCGGCGTCGTGGAGACGGCGCTCGGGCTCTGGGTGCTCTCGGCGACGATGCCGGGGCTGTGCGCCGTCGCGCAGATGGTGTTGCTCGTCATGCTCAACGCCAACGGGCTGCTCTGGGCGAGGCACCTCATCCACGACCCGGGAGGGATGGTGGTGAAGAACGCCTCGTTCCTGATCCTGGCGTGGATCGTCGCGGCGATGAGCGGAGGTGTTTCGTGACCGCGGCGACGGCGTGGCGGAGCGGCCGGTTCGATGCGCGCGTGGGGCCGAAGCGAATCCTGTTCGGCCGCATGTACGAGGACGTCGAGATCGAGCGCACGGCGTTCCGGGAGGGGGCGCGCGTGTTCTGCATCGCGTCCGCGGGGTCCACGGCGCTCGGGCTCTGCGATCGCCACGAGGTCGTGGCGTGCGACATCAACCCGGCGCAGCTGGCCTACGCCGAGCGCCGCATCGCGGGAGCGCCCATCGAAGTGGGTACCGCAGAGAAGGTCATGGGCTTCGGTCGGTCGCTGATGCCGCTCGCGGGGTGGCACCTCAGCGTGGTGCGCGAGTTCCTGGCGCTCGACGACCCGGCAGCGCAGACCGCCTTCTGGCGCGACCGGCTCGATACCTGGCGTTTTCGCACCGGCTTTGGCGCGCTCATGTCGGTGACCGGGTTGCGTGCGGTGTACGCGCCCGCGTTCCTCGACTTCCTCCCGCGCCACTTCGGCGCCGTCCTTCGCGCGCGCCTGGCGCGAGGATTCGCGAATCATCCCAACGCGAGCAACCCGTACGCGCACGCACTTCTGCTCGGCGAGGCTGCGGAGCGCCCCGTCGCTACGATCGACGCCTCGCGCATACATCTCGTGCTCTCCGACGCGGCCTCCTACCTCGAGTCGTGCGAGCCCGGGAGCTTCGACGCCTTCACAGTGTCGAACATCCTCGACGGCGCGGAGCCGTCCTACCGAGAGCGCCTCTACGCAGCCATTCGCCGCGCGAGCAGCCCTGGGGGAGTGCTCGTGCTGCGGAGCTTCGGCGAGCCCGCCGCGCCCATGGCGACGAACCATGCGGAGCGCGATCGCTCGATGCTCTGGGGCATCGTCGACGTGCGCCCGGTCGTGGAGCTCGGCTTGTCGTGAACTTCGGCGCGCTCGTCGACGGGCTCCCGCGTGTCACGTTCGTGCTGGGCAAGGGGGGCGTCGGGCGCAGCACGGTCGCTACGGCTCTCGGCGCCACGCTGGCGGAGCGCGGAGAGCGCGTTCTCGTCTTCGAGTGGACGCTCGCCGAGCCGATCGCTCCATGGTTCGGTTTCACGCCGGCGGGGATCGAGCCGTGCGCCGTCCAGACGCGCCTCTGCGTCGCCAACTTCGCGCTCGACGACGCGCTGCAAGCGTTCTTCGTCGAGCACATGCACATGGGCGCGTTCTACCGACACGTCGTGCACGGGCGCGCCATTCGCCGCCTCGTGGAGGCCGCCCCCGGCATCGCCGAGATGATGTTCCTCGGGCACATCTGCTGGTTGACGACCCTGGCCGAGAAGGAGGCGGGGCTCGCGTTCGATCGCGTCCTCGTCGACGCTCCCGCGACCGGGCACGGCGCCTCGCTGCTCGACCTCCCGGCGACGATCGCGTCGGTGCACGCCGCGGGCCTCCTCGGCACGGAGATGTCGCGCGTGAACCAGATGATGGCCGATCCCGAGTGGACGGGCGCCATCGCGGTGTCGATGCCCGAGGAGCTGGCGGTCGAAGAGACGCTGGAGCTCGTGCCGCGCGCGAGCCGGAGCCTCGGCCGCCCTCTGCTCGCGGTCGTCGTGAATCGAAGCGTCGCGGGCCTGCTGAAGGAGGACGCGAGCCCCGCCTGGCTGAGAGCGGCGCGCGCGCGCCTGCCGCCGGACGTCGCGACGGGGCTCGAGTCGATCAGCGCGGATCTGAGCGGACGCCTCGCGTTCGAGCGAGAGCTTCGCCACTCGCTCGAGGGGGCGACGAAGCTCGGGTGCTTCGCGCTCCACGAACAGCTGGCCCTCGGCGTCGACGCGTCGCCGCGCGGTGTGGTGACCGCGCTGACCTCGGCGATGCGATCCGACGGCGCGGTGCGCGCGTGAGTCCCCGTCTGCACGTGCTCCTCGGTGCCGGCGGGGTCGGCAAGACGACGCTCGCCGCCGGCTACGCGCTGGCGCTGGCTCGCGTGCCGGGGCGCCGGGTGGGCCTGCTCGGGATCGACCCCTCGCATCGACTCAAGGACGCTCTGGGCGTCGCGCTCCACGACGTCGACGCGCCCGTCCCCAGCGCAGGCGCGCTCCGGGCAGCGGTGCTGCACCCCGAGGAGGGCGTCCGGCGGTGGGCCACCGAAGCGTGCTCCGATCCCGCGAAGCTCGCGCGTCTGTACGCCAACCCGTTCTTCGCCGCCCTCGCCGATCGCCTGGCCACGGCCACCGACATCTTCGCGGCCGCGCGCGTCGCCGAGTGGGTGGAGCACGACCCCGCGCTCACCGATCTCGTCATCGACACCGCGCCCGGGCTGAACGCGATCGAGTTCCTCACGCGGCCGGAGCGGGTCGCCGCGTTCCTCGGCGGGCGGCTCGTCGAGTGGCTGCGCTGGTTCGCGCGCGAGGAGCCGACGGGCTCGGCCGCAGGCTTCTTGCGCGGCGGCGCGCGGCGCGTCCTCGGCAGCCTCTCCCGCATCGGCGGGTCGCGCATGCTGGTCGACCTGGCGGACCTCTTCTCGCTCGTCGACGAGATGTTCGCGCGCATGCTGGTGCGCGTGCAGGCGACGCAGCGCTGGCTGCGCGACGCGTCGACCCAGCTCGTCGTGGTGACGTCGGTGCGGTACGACGGCGCGCAGATGGCGTCGAGCCTCGTCCTTGCGCTGTCGAGCGCCGGTCTCACCGCGCGCGCCGTCGTCGTCAACCGCGCGTTGCCGGTCGGATTCGCGGAGCACGTCGCGCCGTTCGAGTCCGAGGCGATCGCGAACGACGCCACGGCCAGTCCCGTCATCCGCTATGCGCTCGCGTACGCCGCGATCCAGGCGCGCCTCGTCGGGGCCGTGCACGACCTGACGTCGAAGACGATCGTGCTCCCGGTCGCGCGGGGCCTCGACGGCGACGCCCGTCTCGAAGCGCTGACCTCGATAGGCGAGCTGCTGCGCGTAGGCCTCGACTGAGGGGCGCCGGGATAGGCGCCACGGTATGCGCTCTGAATACTTCGACGCTGGATCGGCTCGAGGCCAGGCGCGGTCCCGAATTGCGGGGCCCGTAGACCAGGGCCGGTCGCCCCGCACGTGAGGCGATCCCGCGGGAATCGCGTGCGTCCGACCGTCCAAGCGGTTGGCGCGCCTGTTGCTGAGGGAACCGACGCGGCGGCTCGCGCTGCTGCGGAGGAAACATGGTTCGTCGAAGCGTCGTCGTCGCGCGTCCCGTCCGGCAGGTCACCGCACCGTTCGCATCGGCGCTCGTTCTGCTGCTCTCTTCGGGCTGCAGCAGCGCGCCGTCGGGATCGAGCGGGAGTGCGACGTCCGATGGGGGCTCGGTGTCGAGCGACGGCGGCGCATCGAACACGCTTGGCGGAGGAGGCGGAGGCGCCAACACGGACGACGGCGGCGCGAGCGACGCGACGGACGGAGGCACCTCGGGCGGCAGCGACGGCTCACCTTCGAAGCCCGCCGGAGACGGCGGCGCGATCACGCCGGGGCTCCACGTCGTCATGGGCACGGGCGGCTCGCCGGGTCACATCGTCGACGGCGCGGGGAACGTCGTCCAGCTTCACGGCGTCGACCGTTCGGGGACCGAGTTCTCGTGCCTCTCCGGCGGCTTCTTCGACGGCCCCGCGGATCAGACGGGGATCGACGCCATGAAGACCTGGAACGTCAACGCGGTCCGCGTGCCGCTCAACGAAGACTGCTGGCTCGGGATCAACGGCGTCGCGACCGCGTACGGCGGGACCAACTACCAGAGCGCGATCGAGGGGTGGGTGAATCTGATCACGCAGAACGGCATGGTGGCGATCGTCGACCTGCACTGGACCGCACCGGGGAGCACGCTGGCGAACAGCCAGGCCCCGATGGCCGACGCGGATCATTCGGTCACGTTCTGGTCGCAGGTCGGAAAGACGTTCGCGGGCAATGGCTCGGTCATCTTCGATCTGTTCAACGAGCCGTTCATCACCGACTGGAGCTGCTGGGTCAGCGGGGGAGCGTGCGCGACGCAGAACGGCGCGACGTACACGACCGCGGGCATGGCCGCGCTTCTCCAAGCCGTTCGCAACGCGGGGGCCCAGAACGTCGTCATCATGGGGGGCCTCTCGTACTCGAGCGACATGTCCCAGTGGGCGACGTCGGTGAACGGCATTCCGAGCCTCGCGGCCCCCCTGAACGGGATCAGCATCGCGAACGTCGCCGCCTCGTGGCACGCCTACGACTTCAACTCCGAGCAGTCGGGCTGCCCCAGCCAGTACAACGGATACTCCGCGTCGCTCACGTGCAACTCGGGGCAGACCACCGCGACGAACACGTCGGCGACGAGCGTGCTGGCCGCGGGCTTCCCGCTCATCATCGGCGAAGCGGGGATCTCGGCGTACAGCACGTCGAGCGCCGCGTCGTTCTCGTCCACCCAGATCACCGACATCGAGGGGTGGTTCGACAACCTCCTCGACTGGGCGGAGACCGAGGGGCAGAGCTACCTGGCGTGGTCGTGGAACACCGACACGACGCCCGTGCTGATCACCGACTACACAGGGACGCCGACGGTGGACTTCGGGCAGACGTACCAGGCGCACTTGAAGAAGTTCTGAGAGGGCGGCGCGCGGGTCCGCTGTCCTCGCGACGGAGAATCGTGCGACGCTCGGCTCCGCGATGCTCCGCGCCGAGCATGTGAACCCGCTCGCGGACGTGGGGACGAGCCCGTGAGCGACGATCGCTCGGCCGTTCGCTTTCGCCTCGTGGCGGCGCTCGTGGGCGTCGTCGGGCTCGCCCATGCCGTGCTCTACGACGCGCCGTTCGAGGACGCCTTCATCACCTACCGGTACTCCGAGCACCTCGCCCACGGGCTGGGGCTCACGTACAACCCCGGCGAGGTCGTCGAGGGGTTCACCAGCTTCGGGTGGACCATGCTGCTCGCGGGCCTGGCGTGGGTCGGGCTGCCGATCGTCTTCGTGTCGCGCGCGCTGTCACTCGTGGCCGCGATGGCGCTCCTCTGGTGCACGTCGCGGTTCGCGCGGCTCGCCCTGCGGCGGGAGCGACACGATCTCTGGACGCTCGCCCCCGCGCTGCTCCTCGCCGCGGACGGGACGTGGGCCTTCTACGCGATGACGGGAATGGAGACGACGCTCTTCGCCCTCTTGGTCGCGTGCGCGGGTCTCGTGGCGTGCCGCGACGACGGCGCCACGACACCGGCCGCCCTCGCCTCCGCGCGGCCCCTCGCCGACGCCGTGCGCGTCGCCCTCTTGCTCGCCGCGGCCGCGATCGTCCGTCCGGAGGGGGCGGGGTACTTCGTCGCCATCACGGCCGCCTTGCTCCTCGACGCGCGCGGTCGCCGTGCCGCTCCCGCGATGCTCGCCGCGTTCGTGGTCGTCTTCGTCCCCGTCTTCGCGTGGCGATGGCACCACTTCGGCTGGCCCGCACCGAACACGTACTACGCCAAGGCGTCCCCTTCCGGCGCGGTCTTCGCGGCCGGCGCATCGGCCGTGGAGGCGTACTTCACCGCGCACCTCTTCTGGCTGGTCCCGGTCGCGCTGGCCTACGTCGCGAGGGACGCGAGCGACGAGCGCAGCCGGTGGCGCCCGTCTCGAGCGTGGCGCGTCTCCACCTTCGTACTCTTCGCAGCGGTCGCCAACAGCGTCGCCGTCGGGGAAGACACCTTCCTCTTTCATCGCTTCCTCCTCCCCGCGATCCCGTTCGGCGCCGTCGCGCTCACCTGGGCGCTCGCGAAGCTCGCGTCTCGCACGCACGCCGGCGGCACGCCGGTCCCCGTGCGCGCCGCTCTCTTCGGAGCATGCGCCGTGGTGCTCGCATTCGGGACCTTCGCGGTGGAGCTCTTCCCGCTCGCGACGTTCACCACGGCAAGGCAGCGCAAGAGCGACTACGCGCGCTTCGAGGACGTGCGCGCGATCGACGACGACTACTTCCTCGTCGGAGACTGGCTACGACGTGCCTTCCCGGGCTCGACGACGCTCGCGACCAACGCCGCCGGGATCATCCCGTTCGTCTCGGGGTTCCCCACCATCGACATGCTCGGTCTGAACGACGTGCACATCGCGCACTTGCCGATCGTCCTCGGTCGCGGGACCGCAGGCCACGAGAAGCACGACGCGGCGTACGTACTCTCGCGGAAGCCCGACGTGATCCTCCTCGGGCTGCCGCTGCTGATGAAGCGCCCTCTTCTCCAAGGTGAGCTGGAGACCGCCGTCGCGCGCTGGTTCCCGTTCCTCCCCGGCGATCGCGATCTCTTCACCGACCCGACGTTCCGGCGCGACTACGAGCCACACGGCGTCCGCGTGACGGAGCACGGGTACGCCCTGCTGTTCGTCCGGATCGACTCGCCCGCCGCCGCCACCTTTCGCTGAAGACCCGAGTCGCCTTCCACGCGCGGTCCGGCTACACGATCCCCATGCGCGCCCTCATCGCCCTCTCGCTCGTCCTCACGGCCTGCGCGACCCTCGCGCGTGGCGCCCCCGCGGGGAGCTCGTCGGGCTCCACCGCCGCGAATTGCGAGGACAACCCGCACTGCCTCACGAGCCCCGACTGCTCGCTCGACCAAGCGCGGGGGTGCCTCGCGTGCCGCTGCTCCGACCCCATGGGGCCGAACCCCGGCATCGTGAACTCGGAGAGCATTCCCCCGCTTCGGTGACGGTCGGTGACGGGGGAGGGCGGTTGGGGCGGCTGGGCCGCGCTCAGCTCAGCCCTTCGTCGGCGTCGGGAATGCGGCGAGCTGCGGCGGGGGGGTCGTGTACTCGATCTTGTCGTACGTCATGACGCCGTTCGCCGGATCGCTCACCATGCCGGTCGACGACTTGGTGAACGTGTAGCCGTACTTCCCGGTGACCTTCACCTGCGCGTCGGTGTTCGGCAGCGGGAACGGGATGTCGACGCTCCACACGTCGTCCTTCAAGGCCTCCTTCGGCGGATCCTTGAGCCCCTTGTACTTCGTCATCGCGTCGAAGATCGTCGCCCAGTTCTTCGACCAGCCGAGGACGCGGATCTTCTGCCCCTTGGTGTCGCCCTTCGCGTCGGCGATCCAGAACGAGGGGATCTCGTTGGTGGTGCCGGGGGGCGGGCAGTTGTCCGGGTCTTTCTTGCCCGTCGGGTGCTGCAGGCACTTCGGCGCCGTCGCGTAGTTCACGTCGACGATGTAGCCGGCGATCGTGATCGGCTTGGCGGTGATCTCGCTCGAGTGGATGCGGCTCTTCAGGTCGTGGATGGCGCCCGAGATCGTGTACGCATCGCCCACCTTCTTCGGGGCCGAGCTGAGCGTCGGCACGGGCGGCAGGTTCGCCTTGCGACCGGTGAACGCCGGCAACGGCTTGTAAGGCTCGTCGTTGGTGTTGCAGCCGCTCGAGGCGGCAGCGAGGAGTACAGCGGCGAGGAGCGGGCCAGACGCCAGGCGCGTGTGCATGTGGCCTAGGGACGTAGCACGGGAAAACACGGCGAGACAAGGCGTCGTGAGGCCCTCGAACCGTGCAAGGATGCCCTCCGCGTGCGCCGTTCTCCTCTTTTTCCAATCTTCCTGATCGTCCTGGTCGACGTTTTCGGCCTCACGCTCGTGATCCCGCTGCTCGCCTTCTACGCCGAGCACTTCGGCGCTTCGCCCATGGTGGCGACGGCGCTGGTCTCGACGTACGCCGGCTGCCAGCTGGTTTCCGCGCCCTACCTCGGCGACGCTTCGGACCGAATCGGACGGAAACCGATGCTGCTGGTCAGCCAGTTCGGCACGTTCATCGGGTTCCTCGTGATGGCGCGAGCCGAGGCGCTCTGGGTCGTGTTCCTCGCGCGGGCCATCGACGGCGCCACGGCCGGCAACCTCACGATCGCGCAGGCGTACATCTCCGACAACACGACGAAGGAGAAGCGCACCACCGCGTTCGCGCTCATCGGCATCGCGTTCGGCGTCGGGTTCTTCCTCGGCCCCGCCGTCAGCGGCTGGCTCTCCACCTACTCGCTCTCGGCCCCGATCTACCTCGCCGCCGCGCTCTCGCTCACGAGCATCGCCTGCACGACGTTCCTCCTCCCGCGCGACGGCGGCAAGCGCGCACCGGCCGACGGCGCCCCCGGTCCCGGTGGTCGTCGCATCTCGCCGTTCCGCGTGGCCACCTACCGCGCCTACTTCGCGCGCCCGATCCTGGGGGGGCTGTTCGTCCAGTTCCTCTTGTTCTCGATCGCCTTCGCCACGTTCACCTCCGGGTTCGCCCTCTTCGCGGAGCGCCGCTTCACGTGGCAGGGGCACCCGTTCACGGCGCGCGAGGTCGGACTGGTGTTCGCGTACGTGGGTTTTCTCGGGATCATCGTGCAGGGGGGCCTGCTTCGAAAGCTCGTGCCGCGGTTCGGCGAGCCGTTGCTCGTCGCCCTGGGCTTCGCGTCGATGGCGTTGGGCTATGCTGCGCTGGGGAACGTGGGGGCCATCTCTTCGCTCATGGTCGTCTCCACGGTCTCGTCGTTCGGTAACGCCATTCTTCGCCCCGCTCTCAGCGGCCTCATCACGCACGCCGCCGACCGCAGCGAGCAGGGACTCGTTCTCGGGATCACACAGTCGCTCGGGTCGATGGCGCAGATCACGGCGCCGCTCCTTGGCGGGTATCTCATCGGATGTGGTTGGCTCTCGTGGTGGCCGCGCGTGGCGGCGTTGGCTGCGGCGTCGGGCCTCGTGGCTGGAATCTGGGGATCGCAGCGCATGCCCAAGCACGTGGGCTCGCGCGCCGAGGAGGTTTGATGGACCCGCTCTACATCGATTCGACGTTGACCCTGCCTGCGCTGTCCATGAGCTGGACGGCGGTTCGCGCGTCGGGCCCCGGAGGGCAGAACGTGAACAAGGTCTCCACCAAGGTGGAGCTGCGGTTCGAGCCCGAGCTGTCCACCATGAACCCGGTCGCCATCGCCCGGCTCCGCGCCCTCGCGGGAGCCGCGCGGCTCGATGCGGACGGGAAGATCCTGCTGGTCAGCCAGAAGACGCGCGAGCAGCCGCGAAACCTGGAGGACGCGCGTGAGAAGCTCCGGGAGCTCGTGACCGACGCGCTCGTGCGCCCCAAGAAGCGTCGCCCCACCAAGCCCTCGCGACGCGCGCAGGCGCGCCGGCTCGACTCGAAGAGCAAGGAGTCGAAGAAGAAGAAAGAGCGGCGCGGGAGCGGCGAAAAGGACTGAGAGTGCGGCTTCTGGCGCCCGCTCGCGTCGCGCGCGACCCGCGTGCGTGGCTCGTCGCGGCGGCCGTAGTCTTCGCGTCCGTCGGGCTCACCTGGGGCCTGCCGGGAAGCGACACGTGGGCCGAGGACGCGATCTCGCCGCGCTCCTGCGCCCTCTTCGCGATCGCGCAGACGTACCTGCCCGGTCACTACCATCAGTACCCGCCGCTCCACATGGCGCTGCTGACGCTCACGTCGCTCCCGTGGGTGGCGCTGGCCGCGGCGCGGGTGGGCATCGATCGCGCGACGCTCGAATCCGCGCTGATCGAGCCGCGCACGATGACGCCCGTCGAGATCTGCGCGCGTCTCGTCGCGCTAGCGATGTTCGCGGGCATGGTGTGGAACGTGACCGCGCTCTTCACGCGCATCGCCGGGAAACGCGGCGGTCTCGCGGCCGGCGCGATCGTCGCGACGAACGCGACGCTCGTCTACTACGCGCACACCGGGAACCTGGAGGTCCCCTACCTGTTCTGGGCGTCGTGGGCGCTGCTCGAGCTCGACCGCGTCCTCGCCGGCGAAGCGCGCGAGCTCCGAGCGATGGCGGCTGTGACGTGCGCCGTCTTGACCAAGGACCAGGCCGCGGGACTCTTCGTGCTCACGCTGCCGGCGTGCCTCATCGCGCGCCCTCAACTGCTACACCGCCGTCGGACGTGGATCGCGGGGGGCGCGGCCGCCATGACTTACGCGCTCGTCTCGGGGGCCCTCGTGAATCCCGCCGGCTTCGCGAAGCGCGTCGCGACGCTGTTCGGCCCCGCGAGTGAGGACTGGTCGTCGTACCCGAAGACGTTCGATGGCCGCGTCGCGATCGTGCACGACACGCTACTCGCCGTGCCGCGCTACGCCTCCTGGCTGCTCGCCGTGATCGCATGCGTCGGCCTGGCCGTGGCGGCAACCCGGCCGCGCGGCCTGCCGCGACTGCGCGCGCTGTTCCCGCTCCTCGGGGCCGCGTCGTTCACGCTCTTCTTCACGCTCGGGGCGCGGCGCACCGAAGACCGCTTCCTTCTCCCGCAGAGCGTCCTCTTCTTCCCCTACGCCGCGTTCGCGCTCGAGGCCGGCCTAGCGCGCGTCGAGCGGCGCGCGCATCTCTCGAACGCTGTCGTCACGGCGGGCTGCGTCCTCGTCCTGGTCCCTTCGCTGCTCGCGGTCGCGTCGGTGGACGCGACGCTCCTCGTCGACGCGCGTTACGCCGCCGAGCGTTTTCTGGCGGCGCTCCCCGCCGGAACGCGGCTCGAGGTCTACGGTGGGTCGCACTTCCTCCCGCGCATCCCGGCGTCGCTCGCCGCCGCGCGCGTGGGCGACGATGATCCCGCGTCGCGCAGCCACGTCTCTGGCGTGAGCGACGTGCGGGCCGATCCGAACGACATCGATGCGCGCGCCCCCGAGTACGTCGTCCTCGGCGCCGAGCACAGCCACCCCTTCGCCCCTTTCGAAGTTCCCCGCGCCCGCTACGGCACGTCCGAGTTCACCGACGCCGCGTCGTTCCGGTTCTTCATCGCCCTGACCTCGAACGCGCTCGACTACGCGCGCGTCTTCCGGGGAACCTGCGAGCTCCCCTGGCCGCTCGAGTGCCGCTCGATCCACGCATCGACGGCGCGTGAGCTGTGGATCTATCGTCGGATCGCTCCGGCCGCGCCGGCGAAGAGCGAGGGGGGATAGATGAACGCGCCGTTCCACGGATCGATGACCATCCTCGGCATCGCGTTCGAGGTGATCGCGTTCGCGCTGATCCCGTTCGTGCTCATCCGGCGCAAGGAGCCATCGAGCACGATCGCGTGGATCCTCGCGCTCGTCTTCTTGCCCGCGGTGGGCGCGATCCTCTTCGTCGCCTTCGGTCGCGATCGCATGAGGCTCCCGGCGCGCCGCAAGCGCGAGCTCGACGCGCTGGTCCTCGCCGAGCTGGCCGCGCACGCCCCGTCGGTCGTGGCGGTCCCCGGTGAAGCGCTCCTGGCCCCGGGCCTCACGGAGCTGGAGCTCTCGCTCTTCCGCGTCGGTGCGCAGCTCACCCAGGGGCGCCCGAGCGGCGGCAACTTGATCACGCCGCTGTTCGGCGGGAACGAGACGTACGACGCGATGACCGTCGCCATCGACGCCGCGCGCCACCACGTCCACGCCGAGTTCTACCTGATCCGCAACGACGCGACCGGCGAGTGGTTCAAGGAGCGTCTCGTCGCAGCGGCCAAGCGCGGCGTCGAGGTACGCCTCCTCTGCGACGCGTTCGGGTGCTTCGCCCTCCGCGCCAGCTACGTCCGCGAGCTCCGGAGGGCGGGGGTACATGTGGCCACGTTCCTCCCGATGCGCTCCTTGCTCCTTCAGCCGGTGAACCTGCGCAACCACAGGAAGATCGTCGTGGTCGACGGCGAAGTCGGCTTCACCGGCGGGCTCAACATCGGCGACGAGTACCGCGGGCAGATGGCCGGCGTGGGCGCATGGCGCGACGTGCACGTCCGCATCGAAGGGCCCGCGGCGCGCGACCTCCAGCGCATCTTCATCCAGGACTGGACGTTCGCGTCGAAGGAGACACTCGTACCGAGCTCTTACTTCCCGGCGTCCCCCCCGGCACGCGGCGACGCGATGATCGCAATCGTCCCCAGCGGCCCCGACACGCGCGCCGAGGCCATCGAGCGCCTCTTCTTCGGCGCCATCGCCGGCGCGCGCGATCGCGTGTGGATGACGACGCCCTATTTCGTCCCCGACCAGGCGATCACGGTAGCGATGGAGCTCGCGGCGATGCGCGGCGTCGACGTGAAGCTCATCCTCCCTCACCACTCGAACCATGCTGTGACTTTCCACGCGGGACGGAGCTTCTACGACCCTCTGCTCGAGGCGGGCGTGAAGCTCTACGAGTTCCTGCCGGGGATGGTCCACGCGAAGACCATGCTCATCGATCGCGCCGTCTCTCTGGTCGGGAGCGCGAACATGGATCTGCGCAGCTTTCGACTGAACTTCGAGGTGCACGCGCTGGCGCACGACGCTTCGCTGGCCAATCGCCTCGAGCAGACGTTCAGCCGCGATCTGGAGGAATCCAGGCTCGTCGCACTCGCCGATTGGCGGAATCGTCCCGCACGTGCCCGTATCTACGAGGGCGCCGCGCGTCTCGTGTCGCCGATGCTGTGAAGCGTGAGCCCTGCCTCACGTTTCATGTCATGCTCCGCGGCGTGAAAAAGACCGTCGCCGTCTTCGCCGCCCTCTCGCTCTCGGTGCTCGCGTGCTCATCGTCGAAAGGGACGACGGGAAGCGGCGCAAGCACCGCCGACGCGGGCCCCACCGCGTTCCCGTCGGGCCCCACGACGTGGACCATGACGGAGACGGTCCCGGCGAGCTCGGAAGTCTTCCTCTGCCAGTACGTCGCGATGCCGGCGACCGCCGGCTGGGTCGTCGGCGGACAGAACGACTTCACGGTCGGCAGCCACCACCTACTTCTCTACAAGACCGACCTCACCGCCATCCCCCCGGGGGAGGACGCCGTCGGCGACTGCTACGAAGGGACCGACGGCGGAGCGACACCCGACTTCATGGATCACATCCGTGGCGTCGTTTATCCGTCGGCTACGCCCGTGCAGACCGTCCCCTACCCGGCCGGCGTCGGGCTCCCGTACGCGGCGAACGAGGTCTACCTGTTCCAGGTGCACTACCTGAACGCCACCGGGAGCGACATCAACGCTGTGGTCAACGTTCACCTCGATACCGCGACCAGCGGAGTCACGACCAACTCCGGTGTCCTCTTCTTCTACGATCCGTTCATCGACGTCCCCGCGAACGCCACGGCGAAGGCCGGGATGCGCTGCCCAATCCCGCAGAACATCACGGTGTTCGGCTCGGGCTCACACCTTCACGCGCGTGGCGTCGGCGTCCAGGCGTACCTAGATAAGGCGACCACACCCGCGACGACGCCGTTCTACACGTCGACCAACTGGGCCAGCCCTACGGTCGACACGACGAGCTTCAGCGTCACGGCCGGCTCGTACATTCGCTACTACTGCGACTACGACAACACGCAGGGGACGTCGGAGTACATCCAGGGCCCCAGCGCCGAGGTCAACGAGATGTGCATGTTCATCGGCATGTACTACCCGGCAATGGATACGAACGACGAGGAGTGCGCGAACGGCGACGAGTTCGGCACCGGGACGAACACCTGCCTTCAGACGCTCACGACGCTGCAGACCTGCCCGGAGGAGAGCACCGGCCCCGAAGGGATCAACTACACCGAGTGCGTACAGAAGGCGTTCGTCGACTCCTGCCCGAACGTGGCAGCGCCGCTCGTCTCGTTCCTCAACTGCAGCCAGGCCAGCTGCACGACCCAGTGCGGGACCGGGGGCGACGACGCCGGAACGAGCAGCGCGTGCACACAGTGCATCACGGCGAACTGCCCATCGCAGTACCTCGCATGCGAGAACCTGACCGGCTGCAACTGAGCGGACACCGAGTCGATCGCGACTGACGCGCGCGCAGCGGCAGTTGCTGCCTAAGCGCGCGGATGACTCGGCGGCAGTGACTGAGATCCAATTGCGGACGACCGGACCGGTGTCGCGGATGACTCGGCGGCAGTCGCGCGCGACTGGGGTCCAGTTGCGGATGACTCGGCGGCAGTTGCGCGCAACCGGGGTCCAGTTGCGGACGACTGGAACCGTGTTGCGGACGACTGCAGGGTAGTTGCGCGCAACTGGGGTCCAGTTGCGGACGACTCGAACCGTGTTGCGGACGACTGCAGGGCAGTTGCGCGCAACTGGGGTCCAGTTGCGGACGACTGGAACCGTGTTGCGGACGACTGCAGGGCAGTTGCGCGCAACTGGGGTCCAGTTGCGGATGACTGGAATCTACTTGGGTGGCCGAGCGGGGCAGAACGTCCCAATCGGGGAGCCTGGCCCCCAGACCGCGCGGTGCGCCATGCGGACTCGGGGTCTAAGCTGAGGACAGCCGTCCGCAGGGTCTGCTCGGAGCCAAGTACCTGGAACAACAAAGATTCGACGAAAAATCACCGACGGCATCGTACGTGCTGAAGGGGGTGGGCCATGCGATCCACCCCCCACCTCGGTCTCCGCCGCGCCGCAGCTCTGCTGCTCGCGAGTGGTACGGCGTTCTTCGGTGTCTCGCTCGTCGCGACGAACGCGACCGCGAGCTTCAGCACGGCCTCCGGCCGCTGCCCGAGCGACATGACCCTGGTGGGGCACACCTGCGTGGACCGGTGGGAGGGCTCCCTCGTCGAGAGGAACGACGACGGCACCGAGACGCCGTTCGACGCACAGCTCGCGCCCGACGGTCACGACGTGCGCGCCGTCTCGCGCCCCGGCGTCGCGCCGCAGGCCCACATCTCGATGCTCGAAGCGCAGCGCGCCTGCCGTACGTCCGGCAAGCGCCTCTGCCACGCGACGGAGTGGAAGACGGCGTGCGAGGGTCCCGCGCACACGCGCTACCCCTACGGTCAGACGCGCGAAGCCAACGTCTGCGTCGACACGAACCGCACGTCGCCCATGGCGGTGCTCCACAACGGCGAGCACACCGCCCGCACCCTGAACGACCCCGAGGCGAACGAGATCGCGAACACGGTCGAGCGCACGGGCTCGGCCAGCGAGTGCACGAACGACTACGGCGTCTACGACATGGTCGGCAACGTCCACGAGTGGGCCGACGACGGCGCGTTCCACGGCGGCTACTACCTCGACACGAAGCTCAACGGCGAGGGGTGCAACTACGTCACGACGGCGCACGCGAAGAACTACTACGACTATTCCACCGGCTTCCGCTGCTGCGCCGACGAGGGAACGCTCGCCGACGACGTGACCGACGAGATGCCGGTCGCGCCGAAGCACGAGCTGATCGAGACCAAGCCGGCGCCGCGCCCGACGCTCCACGCCGCGCCGGGGAGTGACGCGGACGACGACGAAGCGCCGACGACCGAAGGGACGGACGAAGTGAGCGACGGCGACCGCAAGAGCTTCGAACCGCACCAGGCGCTTCGCGAGCTCCCCTCGGCCCGGTGAGGTGACCGATTACCTGACGTCGACGTCCACGTCCCCCGTCGCTGGGACGTCGAACTCGGCTTCGTCGGGCTTCGGGGTCGCCCCGTTGCACACGCCGTCCGGCGAATCGGGCGCGCAGGTCGCGATGATGAAGTGCGCGCGGTAGTGCCCCGGCGTGAGCGGCGTCGCCGTGACGAGCGCGCCGTTGGACGTGTCGGCCCCCGGCGGATCGAGCGCGACGGGCGTAGCGGCCCCGCTCGCGTCGACGCGCGACACGGCGAGACCCGGGGCGAACTTACGGAGCCGCCCCTTGGTGCTCGGCGTGAGGTGAAAGCGCGCGGTCTGACGGACCGACGCGTCCGTCGTGGCCGCGTCGGGATCCGCGGCGGCGCCGGCCCCCGGCGCCACCCCGTCGCCTTTCGTAGCCGCTGCGTCCCCCTGGGTCGTCCGGCACGCCATGAGCGCGAGCCCCACGACCGCGCACGCCACGTACGGCGAAGCGCGCATCAGCCGATCGACTCGAAGAGGCCGGCCGCGCCCATGCCGCCGCCGATGCACATCGTCACGATGGCATAGCGCCCCTTGCGACGGCGCAGCTCGTAGAGCGCGGTCGCCGTGAGCTTCGCGCCGCTGCACCCGAGCGGGTGCCCGAGCGCGATCGCGCCGCCGTTGACGTTGAGCTTCTCGTCCGGGATGCCGAGCTCCTTCGCCACGTAGACCGACTGGCTGGCGAACGCCTCGTTCACCTCGAAGAGATCGATGTCTTTAATCGACAGCTTGGTCTGCGCGAGCAGCTTCTTCACGGCAGGCAAGGGGCCGATGCCCATGATCGACGGGTCGACGCCGATGGTCGTGAAGGCGCGGAAGTACGCGAGCGGCTTGATGCCGTACGAGGCCGCCTTCTCCTTGGTCATCACGAGCGCGGCGGCCGCGCCGTCGGAGAGCGGCGACGAGTTACCCGCGGTCACGCTCCCGGTCTGCGAGAACGCCGCCTTCAGCGACGCGAGCCCTTCGGCCGTCGTCTCGGGGCGAATGAGCTCGTCGTTCCGGAAGTCGAAGGTCTTCTTCTCGTTCCCGTCGTAGCGAATGCCCGTCACGGTCACGATCTCGTCCTCGAAGCGCTTCGCCTCGCGGGCCGCGGTCGCCTTCTGCTGGCTCCAGAGCGCGAACTTGTCCTGCGCCTCGCGCGAGATGTTGAACCGCTTGGCCACGTTCTCGGCCGTGATCCCCATCGGCGTGTAGACCGACGCGACCCTCGCCATCGCCTCCGGCGACGCGCTCAGCTTGTTCCCCGTCATCGGCACCATCGTCATCGACTCGACGCCGCCGGCGACGACGACCTCGTACGAGCCGATGGCGATCGCCCCCGCCGCGTACGCGATGGCCTGCAGGCCGCTCGAGCAGAAGCGATTGACCGTCACGCCGCCCGACTCCTCGGGGAGCCCGCCGAGCAGCCCGGCGACGCGCGCGATGTTCAGCCCCTGCTCCCCTTCCGGCATGGCGCACCCGAGGACGAGGTCCTCGACGTCCGCCGGCTTCACCTGCGGAACGCGCGCCATGAGGCCGCGAATCACGTCACCGGCGAGCTCGTCGGGACGCTTGTTCGCGAGCGAGCCCTTGTGCGCACGACCAACCGCGGAACGAACCGCCTCTGCAATTACGATCTCTTTCATGGGACGGCTCCGTTAGTTTCGCAGCGGCTTGTTGTTCATCAGCATGTACTGCATGCGCTCTTGGCTCTTGGGCTCCCCGCAGAGGCTCACGAACGCCTCCGCTTCGAGCTCGAGCATCTCGGCCTCGGTCACCTCGCGCGACCCGCCGCCGGGGCCGCCGCACAGGACGTAGGCGAGCTTGCGGGCGATCTTCGCGTCGTGCTCGCTGGCGAAGCCGCCGGCGACGAGGGTGTCGACCATCATGCTCAACGTAGCGATGCCGCTGTCGCCCGGGAGGGTGTACGCGCGCGGAATCGGCGCGTGGTAGCCGGCCTCGGCAAGGCCGATGGCGCGCTTCTTCGCCTCGGTCACCTGGCGCGCGCGGTCGAACGACACGCCGTCGGCGTCGCGGAAGTACCCGAAGGCCTTCGCCTCCTCGGCGCTCGTCGCCACCTTCACCATGGCGATGTTCTTGAACACCTGCGTCACGTACTCGTACGTGTTCACGTTCGCCCCCTCGGGGATCGCCTCGAGCGCGCGCCACAGCATGTTCATCGTGCCGCCGCCGCCGGGGATGATGCCGACGCCGACCTCGACCAGGCCGCTGTACGTCTCCGCCGCCGCCTGCACCTGGTCGGACGCGAGACAGATTTCGAGGCCGCCGCCGAGCGTCATGCCGTACGGAGCCGCCACCACCGGCACGCTCGCGTACTTCATCCGCTGCACCGTCGTGTGGAGCCCGCGCACCATCGTGTGCAGCTGGTCCCACTGCTTCGCGCTCGCGGCCATGACCACGAGGAAGAGGTTCGCGCCGACGCAGAAGTGCTCCCCTTCGTTGGCGATGACGAGACCGCGGAAGTCCTTCTCCGCGCGCTCGACCGACTGCCCGAGCATCGTGATGACGTCCGGATCGAGGCTATTGGCCTTCGACTTGAACGTGAGCCCCAGGATCCCGTCGCCGAGATCCCACGCTTCGGCGCCGTCGTTCTTGAGCACCGGCGACGCCCCCTTGCGGAGCTGCACCACGGTCGCGTTGCGCGGGTCGAGCGCGCGCTTCACGTACGCCCCCTTCACGAGGTCGAACACCTCGTCGTGCCCCTTGTAGAAGCTCGTCGCGCCCGACGCCTTCATCTTCCCGATCGACGGCGGCAGCGCGATGCCGTCCTTCACCATGCGGTCGGTGGTCTCGACGAAGCCGAGCGCGTCCCACGCCTCGAACGGCCCCATCTCCCAGCCGTAGCCCCACTTCATCGCGTCATCGACGGCGACGACGCTCGTCGTGATCTCCGGGATGCGCCGCGCCGAGTAGGCAAAGCTCCGCGAGAGCACCTTCCACGCGAACTTCCCGGCCTTGCCCGGGTCGGCCACGAGCGTCTTCAGCCGCTCCTTCGGATCCTCGATCTTCGAGATCGCCTTGGTGACGTTCTTCACCTCGGGGTCGCCCCCCTTGGCGCGGTACTCGAGCGTCTTCGGATCGAGCGTCGCGATTTCTCCGCTCGCCTTGTCGCGCTTGTAAAAGCCCCCCTTGGTCTTGTCGCCGAGGAGCTTCTTCTCGACCATCGTCCGGATGTAGGCCGGCACTTCGAACATCTTCCGGTCTTCGTCGTTCGTGAGCGCCGCGTAGCAGTTGTCGGCGACGTGCACGAACGTGTCGAGACCGACGACGTCGGCCGTACGGAAGCTCGCGCTCTTGGGGTGCGCCATCGGGCTGCCGGTGATGGCGTCGATGTCCTCGGGCGCGAGGCCGTCCTCGATCATGAGGTGGATCGTCGTCATCATGGCGTGCGCGCCGATGCGGTTGCCGACGAAGTTGGGCGTGTCGTTGCCGAGCACGATCCCCTTGCCGAGCACGTCCTCACCGAAGCGACGCACGCGCTCGAACACCGCCGGATCGGTCTTCGGGCCGCACACGAGCTCGAGGAGCTTCATGTAGCGAACGGGGTTGAAGAAGTGCATCACGAGGAAGCGCGCTGCGAACGAGTCGGGGCGCCCCTGCATCATGTCGTCGATGCGGAGACCGCTCGTGTTCGACGCGATGACACAGGTCTCGTTGACGACCTTCTCCAGCTTGTCGAAGAGCGCGCGCTTCACGTCGAGGCGCTCCAAGACCGCTTCGATCACCAGGTCGCAGTCCTTCAGCTTCGCGAGATCGTCCTCGACGTTGCCGACCTTCACGAGGCGCGCGTTCCTCTTGTGGAAGAACGCCGCCGGGCGCGCCTTGAGCGCCTTGTCGAGCCCGCCGGCGGAGAACTTGTTCCGCGCGCGCTTGTCGGTCTTCTCGCTGTCCTTGAGGTCCGGCGGGACGATGTCGAGGAGCAGAACCTCGATCCCCGCGTTCGCGAAATGCGCGGCGATGCCGCTCCCCATGACGCCTGCGCCAATGACTGCTGCACGCCGGATCGGAAGATTCATGCGAAGCACCCTCGCTCGTTTCTGGGGCTGGGATCAAGGGGTGACAATGGGGACGGAGCGCCCTACGTAGCGCGGCCCGGACCGCCAGCGGCAGCGCCAGAGCCCGGGGGCGGAAGCAGCACGCCTGGGTTCATGATCCCCGGGGGGTCGAGGGCGCTCTTCACCGCCTCGAACGCGCGCAGAAACAGCGGGCTGGCCTCGCCCTCGTACCATGGGCGATGAAGGCGTCCGACGGCGTGGTGGTGCGTGATCGTCCCATTCGCGCGGGAGATGGCGTCGCTCACGGCGCGCTTGATGGTGAGCCACTGCTCGATGACGTCCGCGCCTCCGCCGCGACCGGGCGCGACGAACGTGAAATACGGGGCGGGTCCGTCGGGGTAGACGTGCGTGACACGGCACGAGAGCGACCCCGGAACCCCGCAGGCGCGCGTCATCGCGTCCGTCGCCGCCGCTGCGATCTCGGCATAGAGCGCGTCGAATCGGTCCCAGGTGCAGGCGGTCTCGAACGTGTCGACCACGACCCCCATCGAGATGAGAGCGCTCTGGAGATAGGGCGCGTCCAGAAACGCCTGCCGCCAGCTCGCCGCAGCGTCGGCGTTCGCGATCTTCCCTCCGTCGCTCGAGAAGCGGGGCCCCTTCGGGCACGTGCCGTGGGCGTCGCTGGCGATCGCCAGGGCGCGGCTCATCCACGCTTCAAGGGGATGATCCGCGGACTCGAACGCCACCACGAGCACGCTCGTCCCATCGAACGAAACCCGGTTGAGGAGCGCCTCGCGCGCGTCGAGGACGCGGCAGTTCGCCGGGTACAGCCCCGACTGCGCGATCTTCCGCGCACACTCCACCGCCTGCGCGAAGTGCTCGAAGTGAACGCTCGCCGACGCGCGCCATTTCGGTCGCGCCTGCACGCGCATCCACGCTTCGGTGATGATGCCGAGCGCCCCTTCGCTCCCGAGCACGAGCCGCTCGGGGCATGGTCCCGCGCCCGACGCCGGCAGCCGACGCGTCTGCATCACGCCGGCCCCCGTCACCATTCGCACCGATTCGACGAGATCGTCGATGTGCGTGTACAGCGTGGCGAAGTGACCGCCGGCGCGCGTGGCGATCCACCCCCCGAGCGTGGAGTGCTCGAACGACTGCGGGAAGTGGCGGAGCGTCAGCCCGTGCGACGCGAGCTGCTCTTCGATCTGCGGACCGAACGCCCCGGCCTGGATCCGCGCCGCCCGCGACATGTGGTCGACCTCGAGCACGCGATTCATCGCCGCGAGATCGATGACGCACGTGCCTGCGTACGCCGCGCCCACGTCGCACTCGACACCACCGACGACGCTCGTACCTCCTCCGTAGGGGATGGCCGCGACGTTGCGCGCCGTGCACCAAGCCAGCACGGCTTCGACCTCGGCCTCGTTCGCGGGGAGCGCCACGACGTCAGGGGCACGCGTGAAGTCGAGGCGAAAGGCCCGGACGATGTCGGGGTACCCTTTGCCGTGGGTGTGGAGGATCCGCGCCTCGCGGTCGCTCGTGCAGCACGCGAGCTCGGGGGCGATGCGCGGCGGCGGGAGCACGACCGCGTCGATCGACGGAAGCGGCAGGAGCTCGGGCTCCCGACCGAACAGGGCGCTCATGTTGGCCGCGAGCGCGCGGCGTGCGTCCTCGTCCGGGAACCGATCGGCCCACCCCCACGCCCAGAAGCTTCGTGCCCGCGTCATCGCGCGAGGGTACCGCGCGCTGGAGACGCCGCGGGAATCAGGTGAGGACGTTCGGCGGCGGCGGCGTCAGCCACTCCGCGAGCCACGCTTCCCTCGACGGAAGCGCCGGACCGTCGTCTTCGTCGGGTTCCATCGGCTGCGCTGGGACCGACGCGCCCCCCATCGAGCCGGTGGTCACGCCGATGATGGCGTCGAGCTCGCGCGTCCGCTTGGTCTTCGTGTCGTCCTCTTCAGCGAGGATCATCCCGGCGACGAAGCCCACGCCGGCACCGAAGAAGATTCCAAGCGCCAAGCCGACCGGCCCGGCGAAGATGCCGACGGCGACGCCGGATGCGAACCCGCAGAGCGCCCCTGTGATCATCGGCCTGCGCGGCAAGCTCGAGAACCTCGTGACTGCTGATTCCAACCGCGACTGCAGATCGAATTGCTTCATGGGTGCCCCCGGTTCTCCGGTTCGCGCAGGTGACTCCCGCACACACATCAGCGTAGGGACTGCGACACGTGCGGTGAAGTTTTCGGAGGAAAGTCGTCTATAAGCTCCGGCGATGAAACGCCTTGCTCTCCTCCTCCTCGCCGCCGCCGCATGCTCCCCCGCCGCCACCGAGCCCGCGCACGTCGCTTCGCCGGCTGCGGCCACGCCCGCCGGCCTCACGCCGGGCGAGGCTGACGCCTCGGCGCACGTCACGGCAGCGTCGATCGACGCGCCGCTCCGCTACCTCTCGGACGACCTGCTCGAAGGGCGCGGTCCCGGCACGCGCGGCGACGACCTCGCGATCAAGTACATCGCGGCCGAGATGGAAGCGATGGGGCTCCAGCCGGGCGCCTCGGAAGGGGGGGGGCAACCGAGCTGGTTCCAGAAGGTCCCCCTCGTGGGCTTCAAGTCGCAGCTCCCTGCGACCGAGACGTTCGCCTCGACGTCTTCCCCTTCAGAGACCGTGACGCTGAACATGTCGTCCGACCTGATCCTCGGTACCGGCGTCCAGCAACCGAAGGTGGCCTTCGACGCGCCGGACGTGGTCTTCGTCGGCTACGGCATCGTCGCCCCCGAGTACCACTGGGACGACTACAAGAACGTCGACGTGAAGGGGAAGGTCGTCCTCGTCATGAACAACGACCCGGAGAGCGACCCGACCCTCTTCGAAGGGACGACCCGGCTCTGGTACGGACGCTGGGACTACAAGTACCTCGAGGCGGCGAAGCACGGCGCGGCCGGCGCGCTCATCATCCACACGACCCACTCGGCGGCGTACCCGTGGCAGGTCGTGCTCACGTCGTGGAGCGCGTCGAGCGAACACTTCGAGCTCCCCACGAGTCCGGGCGAGCCGCACGTGCTCGCGCGGATGTGGGCCACCGAGGATGCCTGCCGGAAGATCGCGAAGCTCGGCGGCAAGGACCTCGACGCGCTCCGCGCCGCGGCGGAGAAGCGCGAGTTCGTACCGGTGCCGCTCGGCGTGAAGACGTCGCTCGCGTTCACGAACGAGCTGCGCACGATCGATAGCGAGAACGTCGTCGGCGTCCTCCCCGGCAACGATCCCGTGCTCGCGAAGGAGGCCGTCGTCTACTCGGCCCACCACGATCACCTCGGAATGCACGCCCCCGCCACGCCGCAGCGCGGCAACGGCCCCGTGGACACGATCTACAACGGCGCGGTCGACAATGCTTCGGGTGTCGCGACGCTCCTCGGCATCGCGCGCGCCGCGGCGCTCTCCGAGCCGACGAAGCGGTCGCGCGTCTTCATGGCCGTCACCGCGGAGGAGCAGGGGCTCCTCGGCTCCGAGTGGTACGCGAAGCACCCGACGTTCCCCGCGGGGCGCATCGCCGCGAACATCAACATCGACGGCGCGAACCTCTGGGGGCGGACCAACGACGTCGGGCTCGTCGGCTACGGTCGGTCGTCCGTCGATCACGTGATGGAAGCGCTCGCCAAGGCGCAGGGGCGAACCGTGCACGGCGATCCCGAGCCGGAGAAGGGGCGCGCGTACCGGTCCGACCAGTTCAGCTTCGCGAAGGTCGGCGTGCCAGGGATCTACATGAAGGGGGGGCCCTCGTACGTCGGGCGCCCGGAAGGCTGGGGCATGGAGAAGGAGAACCAGTACATCGCCGTTCGCTACCACCAGCCGTCCGACGAGTACTCGAAGGAGTGGAACTTCGCGGGCGCGGTCGAGGACGCGCAGCTCCTGTTGCTCGCGGGGATGCGCATCGCCAACGATCCGCAGCTCCCCTCGTGGAACGCGGGAAACGAGTTCGAAGCGGCGCGCAAGGCGGCGCTCGCGGCCGCCGCGCACTGAAGCGCGAGCGGTCGGGGCTCAGCTCGGCGCGAGCGCCCGGAGGATCTCCGGCCACCGCGCATACGCGAGGAAGTGCCCTTCGTTCGGTACGAAGTGCGCGCGGCAACGGGGGAGGGCCGCTGCGAGCGCGCGCCCCATCGCGGGCGGCGTCGAAACGTCGAGCTCACCGTGCCACAGGTCGACCAGCACGCGGATCTCGCCGAGCGGAAAGCCCCACGGTCGCGCCGCGAGAGCGAGATCCTCTGCGAACGCCGTGGGGCCTTGCCGGAACGCTTCGCGCTTCATGGCGGCGTACGGCGCGGCGATGCGCGCGAGGATCGCCTCGTCGCACGCAGGAACGTCGCCCGTCATGATGCGGGAGATTCCGCGCGGGCCGAGCGCTCGAAGGACGGAGAGCGCGTGGGGGGCGAGCGGCAACGCGCGGTAGAGCACCCGTCGCCGCAGCGTCATCCCGGCCATCGCCCCCGGAATCTCGAGCGGGCACACGACGCCGAGCATGCCGACGGCGCGCACCCGCTCCGGAAGCGCGAAAGCGCACGCCGCGAGGTACGGCCCTGCACCGGACATCCCGGCCACCGCGAACGACGCGATGCCGAGCGCATCGGCCACGTGCGCGACGTCGTCAGGCCAGTCGAGAATGCGCCTCCCGGGCTGCGGCGAGCTCACACCGAACCCCGGGCGCTCGAGGACGATCGCGCGCGCACCCGCAGCGCGCGTCGCGTTGGCGTCGGGGAGCGGTGAGAGGCGCGACGACGGGGTTCCGTGAAACACGAACAGAGGCCAACCGTGGGGGTCGCCCGCCTCCCGCATGCCGATCGAACGCCCGTCCGGGAGCCTGACGCGCGATCCGGTGCCGTCGGGGAGCTCTTCGCGCATCACAGCCGGAACGGACCGAACGTCGAGCGGATATCGATGACGACGCGGGACGCGAGCGCACGGGCTCGCGATCGTCAGTAGTTGCCGCTCGACCCGCCACCGCCGGAGGAACCGCCACCACCTCCGAAGCCGCCACCACCTCCCCCACCGAAGCCGCCGCCTCCACCGAAACCTCCTCCTCCTCCTCCTCCACCGCCGAACCAGAAGAAGCCTCCGGGGCCGCCGCGGCCGCCGCGCGACATCGCGATGATCACGATGACCATCACGATGACGTAGAAGATCACGCGTCCCCCGTCGCTCTCGGAGCGCGCGCCGTCGCCCACGGGGCTCTGCTGCGTCCCGGGGTCCGCTCCGGTGAGGATGGCTGCGATCGCGATCGTGCCGGCAGCGATCCCCCCGCGAATGTCACCGGCCTTCAGCCGCGGCTCGATCTTCTGCCGGCGGACGTCGTCCGTCTGCAGATCGGTCAGGGCTCCCTCGAGCCCCTTGCCGACCTCGATGCGATCGGCCCTGTCGTTCGGCGCGACCACGATGAGGACGCCGTTGTCCTTCGTCCCCTGCCCCGGCTTCCACAGCTGGAACGTGTCGAAGGCGAGGTCGTCGATCGACTCCCCCTCGAGCGACTTCACGACGAACGCGTCGATCGTGTACCCGCTCTGGAGGCGGATGGCCTCCATCTGCTGGTTCAGCACCGACACGTCGCTCGGCGAGAGCACGCCGGCCGTATCGACCACGTGCCCATCGACGAGCGGCGGGGGGGCGATCTTCGCGAGCGCGCCGTGCGTGAGCACCATGCACGCGAGCATGGCGAGGCACGCGACGAGAGCGCGCGCCGCCGAGCGCATCAGAGCTGCACTTTCGGTGCGGCCTGCGAGTCGGCGCTCGCCGCGAAGAACGTGCGCGCGGCGAACGGCTTGCCCGTCACCTTGTTGACCACCTGACCGCGGATCTTCCCGAGCTCCGTGTTGAAGTCGGCGACGGCCGCGTTGTACTCCTCGCGCGATCGCAGGATCCGGTTCTCGGTCCCCTCCAGCTGGATCTGCAGGTCGTGGTAGCTCTGGTTCGCCTTCAGGTCGGGGTACGCCTCGTTGACGACGAGGAGGTGCGAGAGCGCTCCGCCGAGCTTGTTCTGCGCGGTGTTGAACGCGGCCATCTTCTGCGCGTCGTCGAGATCACCTGGCTGGATCGTGATGCCCGTCGCCTCGGCGCGCGCCTTGGTCACCTGCTCGAGCGTGTCCTCTTCGTGCTTCGCGGCCCCCTTCACGACCGCGACGAGGTTCGGCACGAGATCGGCGCGGCGCTGGAGCTGGGCCTGCAGGTCGGCGAACTTCTGCTGCACGACCTGGTCTTTCGCGACCAGGACGTCGTAGCTCTGACAGCCCGGCACGAAGACGAGCGCGAAGAGCGTGAACAGCGCAGAAAGCACCCGAGCGAAGTTTCGACGGTTCATCGAAACGAAGGCATAAGCACGAGTCGGGGTCCTGGCAATCGTCAACACGTGGCATGCTTTCCGCCGTGCGGCCGTTTCTCAACATCGACGCCGGAGAACACGACGACGAGCCCGACGAGCTATTCGCGCTCGCGCACGCGGTGAGCGTTGCGTGCGGGGGACACGCGGGGGACGATCGGTCGATGCGGCGCGTGCTCGAAGCGTGCAGAGCGCATGGAACCAGAGCGGGAGCGCACCCTTCCTACGAGGACCGCGAGGGGTTCGGGCGTCGCGAGCTCGCGACGTCGGCGGCGGACATGGCGAAGAGCGTGCGGGCGCAGTGCGGACGGCTCGCCGCGATCGCGGAGACGAGCGGCCTGAAGCTCGCGCACGTGAAACCGCACGGCGCGCTGTACCACGTCGCGAATCGTGACGGCGCGATGGCGCGCGCGGTCGTCGCGGCGGCACGCGAAGCGCTCGGAGACGTCCTCGTGGTGGGGCCTCCAGAGGGGGAGCTGCGGCGTGCCGCAGAGGAAGCGGGGGTGCCGTTCGCGCGTGAAGGGTTCGCCGATCGAGGCACGCGTGCCGACGGTTCGCTCGTGCCGCGCGGAGAGCCTGGAGCGGTGATCGCCGATCTCGACGTGGTGCGCGCCCAGACGCGAGCGCTCGTCGCCACAGGTGCGTACGACACGCTTTGCGTCCACGGTGACTCCCCCGGCGCGCTCGACCTCGCACGTGCGGTACGCGCGGTGCTCGACCCATGAACGCGCGCACGGAAGAGAGCGCCGCCGTCGAGCCGCTCGGCGACTCCGCCGTGCGCTGGCTGCGCGATCCGGAGGGGGACCCGCGCGCGCTGCTCGACGCGCTCCGCGCGCATTCCGGCGTCGTCGACGCGATCGTCACCGAGCTCCACGCCTGCGTGACGTTCGACCCCTTGCACCCGCCGGACGCGCCGTGGGTCGTCGAAGCGAACCTTCCTCGCGCAGGAGCTCCACGGGCCCCGCCGCGCGAGCACGTGATCCGCGCGCGGTACGACGGGCCCGATCTAGCCGAGGTCGCCTCGCGCCTCGCGGTGACGCGCGAGCACGTGATCCACGCGCACTCGTCGCGCCTCTACGTCGCCCGCATGATCGGCTTTCTCCCCGGCTTCGCGTACCTCGCGGCGACCGATCCCCCGCTCCCCCTCCCCCGCCGCGCGGTCCCGCGCACCCGCGTCGAGCCGCTCTCGATCGGTATCGCCGCCGGCTACACCGCCGTCTACCCGTTCGCGTCTCCCGGCGGCTGGAACCTGATCGCGCGCGCCGTCGACTTCGTGCCGTTCGATCGCGAGCTCGGGGCGCGCATCGCCCTCGGCGATCACGTCCGCTTCGAGGTGCTGCGATGAGCGGCGCGCTCGAGATCACGCGCATCGCCGGAGTGGCCACGGTGCAGGACGAGGGGCGCCCCGGCCGCATGCACGAGGGGATCCCGGCCGGGGGAGCGCTCGTCCCCGAGCTGCTCGCGCGCGCCAACCAGTTCGCCGGCAACACGCGCGACGCAGCGGTCATCGAGCTCGCCGGCTCCTGCACCCTCACCGCGCGCGGCTCCCCTTTCACGCTCGCGACCGACGACGGCGTGCTCCACGTCGTCCCCGAGGGGGGCTCGGTCGCGTTCGATGCGAGTCGCGCGTTCCGCCTGCGCTACATCGCCGTGCGCGGCGGGCTCGACGTCCCGCTCGTGCTCGGCGGGCGCGGCACGCTCCTCGTCGCTTCACTCGGCGGCCACGAGGGGCGCACGCTGCGCCGCGGTGATCGCATCCCGGTCGGCACCCGCTTCGTCTCCACCGTCCCTGGCCTCGCGCCGCTCGCGCTCGACCTCGACGCCCCGATTCGCGTGGTCCTCGGCCCCGATCTCGCACGCTTCACGCCCGACGCGCCGCACGTGCTCACACGCGAAGCTTTCGCGCTGTCCCCGTCGAGCGATCGCAGCGGCTCTCGCCTCGTCGGCCCCCGCCTCGCGCGCCTCGACACCGACGACGCGCGCTCGTCGCCCATGGTCCCGGGCGCCATCGAAGTAACGTCCTCGGGCGACCCGATCGTCCTCGGCCCCGACCACCCCACGACGGGCGGATACCCCGTCCTCGCCGTCGTCGCGCGCGCCGACCTCGGCCGTTTCCACGCACGCCCGATCGGTGTACCGGTTCGCTTCGTCGCGCAGGCGCGATAGACGCGTAAGCTTGAGCGACGGGGGAGGTGCATCATGGCCGATCTGACGCTCTTCATCGGAAACAAGGCGTACTCGTCGTGGTCTCTGCGGGCATGGCTCGCGCTGGAGCACGTGGCGCGGAACGTCGCGATCGACCCGCCGTACCGGGAGGTCATCATCCCGCTCGAGGGGCCCGGCTCCCGGACGACGGCGATTCGCCCGCACTCCCCTTCCGGCAAGGTCCCCGTGCTGCGGGACGGCGATCTGCTCGTGTGGGACTCGCTCGCCATCTGCGAGTACCTCGCGGAGTCGTTCCCGACGGCGAAGCTCTGGCCCGACGACAGGGCCGCTCGCGCCGTCGCGCGAAGCGTGAGTGCCGAGATGCACTCGGGGTTCCCCGCACTACGCGAGCAGATGACGATGAACGTGCGGCGCGATCCGATCGTGCTCCCCCCTACCCCCGCCGTCGCGGACGAGATCGCACGCATCGTGGCCGTCTGGCACGACTGCCGGAAGCGCTTCGGCGCGGGCGGCTCGTTCCTCTTCGGGCGCTTCTCCGTCGCCGACGCGATGTACGCGCCGGTCGCGACCCGCTTCCGCACGTACGGCGTCCCTCTCGACGACGTATCGCGCGCATACGTGGACGCGATCTACGCGATGCCCGAGATGCAGAAGTGGATCCTCGACGCGAAGTGGGAGACGTGGGCGATCGAGGCGTACGAGCGGGTCGGGAAGTAGGCGGCTGCGTCAGGCCTTGTCGAGCCACTTCGGCCCGAGCGTGGGCTTGGTCCACGTCCGCATCTTCGTCACCAGCGCACGCGCGTCGTAGTCCACCGACAGGAGCGCCAGCTGGTCCTCCGGCACGAACCCCTCCTTCACGAAGTGAAAGAGGAGCGACGTGAGCGGCTCCCAGAACCCCTCGACGTTGAAGAGCGCGATCGGCTTGGCGTGCATGCCGAGCTGGGCCCAGGTGAGGATCTCGAACATCTCGTCGAGCGTCCCGAAGCCACCCGGGAGCACGACGAAGCCGTCGGAGAGCTCGTACATGAGCGCCTTCCGCTCGTGCATGGTGTCGACGACGCGAAGCTCGGAGAGCCCGTGGTGCGCGACCTCCCGGTCGGCGAGCGTCTGCGGGATGACGCCTGTCACCTTGGCACCGCCCGCGAGCGCGGCTTCGGCCACGTCGTTCATGAGACCGACGCTGGCCCCACCATACACGAGCCCCATACCCGCTTCCGCGATGGCAAGACCGAGATCACGCGCGGCTTTCGCGTACGCGGGGCGTGACCCCGGACGCGACCCACAGAAAACGCAGACGCTCTTCACGCCGCCTTGTCTAGCTCGGCGATCATTCCCTTGCCGGTGATCTTGTCGGCCGCGGCGCCGCCGAAGTACTTCATCAGGCCGACCGCTTCGTACCGCGGAATCATGCGCGGCGTGAGCAGGCCGATCTCGCGCAGGTTCGGCACGAGCCGCGAGAACATCGTGACGCGGAACTCGTTCATGCCCGGCGAGTCGTTCATGATCCCACGCCACGCCTCGCGCGACAGACGCCCCTCGAACCACTCCTCGTACACCTCGTAGGCGAGGAAGCGATTGCGCATCAGGAGCGCCACCTCGAACGACCAGTCCTCGCGCTCGCGACGCTCGCTCTCGCTCAGCTGCTTTTTGATGTGCTCACGCAGCGCGAGCACGCCGTAGTGCACGTGCCGCGCTTCGTCCTGGATGACCATCTTGAGCAGGTTCTTGAGGAGCGGTTCCTTGGTCATCTTGTAGAGCGTGCCGAACGCGCCGAGCGCGAGCCCCTCGACCATGATCTGCATGCCGAGGAACTTCATGTCCCAGCGCCCGTCGCTCATCAGCGAGTCGATGATGACGTAGAGGTTGTCGTTGATTTGGTAGAGCTTGTTCATCTTCTCGTCGAGGTACCGGTGGAACACCTCGACGTGGCGCCCCTCGTCCATCACCTGCGTCGAGCCGTACATCTTGCCGTCGAAGAACTGCACGGCCTCGGTGACCTGCGCGGCGGCGAAGAGGGCCCCCTGCTCGCCATGGAGGAACTGCGAGAGCATCCACGACGTCATGCTGTAGATGAACTGCTGCCGCTCGCGCGCGTCGAGGTGGATGCCGTTCTCTTTCAGCTTGGCCCACTCGAAGTAGTCCTCCGGAAGGAGCGGCACTTCGGGGTTCAGCGGGTCGACGCTCGTCTTCCACGCGAGATGCACGTCGCTGTCCCACTGCCCCTGCTTGGCGCGGCGGTACAGGTCGGCCATCTCGGCGTGGTCGGAGGGGTACGTCCAGTCGAAGTGCGCGGAGTGGTGCGCGGGCATTTTCGTGGGGACCCCCTGCTTGCCTCGCTGCAGGAGCAAACCGCGCACGCCGGCCGGGCCGAGCGCGCCGAGCACGCGCGGGTCGCGCACCTCGGTGAAGATCGAGAGCGCTTCGAAGTACGGGTCGAGCTTCTCCTTCATCTTCGCAGGGAGCAGGCCCGTCAATCGATCCTTCAGCAACAGCGACATGGGAGTGCTCCTTCCAATCTCTCAGGCCTGAATCGAGGCAAAGAACTTGCGGACCAGGCTCTCATGATAGCGAGCCACAAACTGATTGATGAGCGGCATGGCGGCTTCGACCATCCGCGCGACCGCATCGGGCGAAAGGTGAGACATGCGCTTCTTCACGAGCTCGGTCTCCTTCGCGAACGTGGCCTCGACCTGCTCGGCGAAGATCGCCACGTCCGACGGAACGAACCCGAGCGCGGCGGTGAATCCGGCGGCGCGAAGCTCTCCCCAGAACTCGATCGTCCAGGTGTCGTCCTTGGCAATGTGGGGTCGCCCCTTCTTCTTCGTGATCGACAGGACGCCTGCCTTGGCCAGCCCCTCGGCGTCCGCGCGGCTCACGCCGGCTCGTAGGAGCAGCGGCTGAAGCGGGACGAGCGATGGCTCGTCCGAGCCTGCGATGCCGAGAGAGCCCAAGCGATGTTTCACGTCCACGAGCAGACGCCGCTGCTCCTTGCTGAGCCCCTCGTCCTCTTCGTCGAGCACGGCGCGGATCGCCCGCAGCGGGAGGAAGCGCTCGTGCTGAAGCTGGCGGATCAGCTTGATGCGCTCGACGTGGCTCTCGGCGTAGTACGCCATGTTCCGCCCCGTCTTCCGCCCCTCGGGGAGGAGCCCCTGCTCCACGTAGAAGTGGATGACCTGGCGCGAGAGACCCGTGCGGTCGCACAGATCCTTCATGCGGTACGGGTACTCGGGATCGCGAGGACGAGCGACGGCGCTCACGAGGCCTCTTCGGCCGGCGCAAACGCCGGATCGGTGGCCAGAGCGATCGTCGCGGGCGAGCGAACGCGCGCGACACACGCCAGCACGTACCCCTGCTTCCGTTCGGCCGCGGAGAGGCAGTTGGGCTCCTCCATCTCGACCTCGCCGTCGCAGAGCCGGACCTTGCAGGCCGCGCATCCGCCCATCGTGCACGAGTAGTCCATCTTCACGCCCGCGGTCAGCCCGGCCTCGAGCATCGTCTGCTCGGCAGCGACGTAGACCTCGCGCACGCCGGCGCCGTTCGCGCGGATGGTGAGGATCTGCGGACCTGCGGCCGAGATCGCGCCGGGGGAGCGCGCGCGGAGGTGCGGCATCGAGAAGCGCTCTTCCAGAATGCGGGCTTCCGGGATACCGCGCGCCACCAGCGCCGCACGCGACGCGCGCATCATCGGCTCCGGGCCGCACAGGAAGAACGACGCTTGGTCGTCTACGTTGCACGCCGCGAGCTCGGCGCCGACGACACGCTCCTCGAGCATCCCGACGCCCCCCGTCCACTTCGGAGGCGGCGCGCTGAGCACGTGGCGCACGACGAAGCGCGGCCCGAACGTGTGCGCGAGCTCACCCAGCGCCCCCTTGAAGATGATGTCGGCCTCGCCGCGGTTTCCGTAGACGAGCGTGACGCGCGCGCCCGGGTCCTCGGCGAGGACGGTGCGCGCGATGGCCATCATCGGCGTGCTGCCGCTGCCGCCGGCGAGCAGGACGAGATGTCGCTCGGAGTCGCAGCGAGGCTCGGCGACGAAGCTCCCCGACGGGCCGAGAAGCTGGAGGAGATCCCCTTCGCGCACGTGGTCGTTGACGTGGTTGGACACGACGCCGTTCGCGACGCGCTTGATCGTGATCGACACGCGCTCGGTCTCGCGCGCGTCGCTGCACGCCGAGTACGCGCGCCGCAGGATCTCGCCTCCCACCGGGACGAGTAACGTGAAGAACTGCCCGGGGATGAAATGAAACGGCGCGCCCGTCACGTCCTCGAGCACGAGCGTCACGGCGTCGGCCGTCTCGCGGACGACGCGCGCGACCTTGACCGTGCGTGGCGACAGCAGAGCCGTCAGGCGATCGGCCGAGTCGTCGGGCCGCTCGACGACCGACATCTTGCGCGAGGAGTACGCGGGACCTCGCTTCCCCGAGAAGCGCGACGCGACCATGGCCGCATCACGACGGAGTTGCTCCCACGACCGAACGACACGACGGGGGATGAGCCTCACGACGCTCAACCTACCGCGAGGTCGGCATGTGTCAAGTGACGCTTTACACTTTGCTCTCGCGACCACTCATGAGGTGCGCGGGTGTATGGTCGGTGCATGCGAATCTTCGTCGCAGGCGCCACGGGAGCCACCGGCAGCGTGTTCGTGCCTCTGGCGACGGCGGCTGGACACGAGCTCGTCCTGCACGTGCGCCCGCAGTCGGCCGAGAAGTCGAAGCTGGCCCGCGATCCGCGGGCGCGCATCTTCGATCTCGCGCACCCGGCGCCGCTCGAGGACGCGCTCGCGAAGTGCGACGTGGCGATCTCCTTCGTCGGCACGATGCGGAACCGCTTCAAAGCGGGCGACACGTACGAGTCGAGCGACATCGCCTCGACGCGGCAGCTCGTCGAAGCGGCCATCGCCGCGAAGGTGCCGCGCTTCGTTCTCCTCAGCTCGTTCGGCGCCGGATCGGTCGGCGCGTACCTGCAGATGAAGGGGGAGTGCGAGGAGATCGTGAAGAAGAGCGGCCTGCGCTGGACCATCCTGCGTCCATCGGCCCTCGTGAGCCCGGAGAGCGCCCCCGAAGGAACGCACGGAGCGCGCAGCGTCCCCCCCGGCGCCAGCGCCGTCTTCGGCGCACTCCGCCGCGTGCCCGGGCTCGGCCCGTTCGCCGACGACCTGCGCCCCATCCCCATCGACGTTCTCTGCCAGGCGATCCTGCGCATCCTCCACGATCCGCACGACGGCGCGACGCTCCAAGGGCGCGACCTGTGGGTCCTCGGGACACCGAGCGAGCCCTAGGACCGCGCTCGCATGCCGCTGTTCCAGACGCCCGCACAGACGCCTGAAGAGGTGGAGAAGAGTCGCCCGCTCGCCGTCGGCCCCGAGCAGGTGATGACGATGGAAGAGAAGGAATGGTACGCGCGCGTCTATCGCGGCGACGCCGTCCCTCAGCTCACCGTGCGCGCCGTCGCGATGGGGTGCGTGCTCGGGTTCTTCCTGGCGTTCACGAACCTCTACATCGGCCTCAAGACCGGGCTGTACCTCGGCGTGGCGATCACGGCGGTCATCCTCTCGTTCTCGATCTGGAACACGCTCCTGCGTGCGGGCATCGCCAAGACGCCGATGTCGATCCTCGAGAGCAACTGCATGCAGTCGTGCGCGTCGTGCGCCGGCTACGGGACGGGGGCGACGATCATCACGGCGATCCCCGCCTTGCTCCTGCTGTCGACGACGAAGACGGACATCCACGGAAAGAACCTGCCGTGGTGGATGGTCGCGCTGTGGACGCTCGTCCTCGCCGGCCTCGGGGTGACGCTCGCGATCCCGATGAAGCGGAACATGATCAACCGCGAGCGGCTTCGGTTCCCCGAAGGGACGGCGGCCGCGGTGACGCTGCAGAGCCTGTTCAGCGAGGGACGCGAGGCACTCTCGAAGGCACGCGCGCTCTACATTTCGGCGGCGATCGGCGCGCTCGCTCCGCTGCTCACCGGGCTCGAAGCGTGGAAGACCACCGACGCGAAGGGGAACGTGGCGAAGACCTCGTGGCTCCCCGACTCCTCCGCCGTCTTCGACTGGCTCCCCAAGATCCACGCGAACGGGAAGTCGTACGCCTGGAGCGACTGGACGATGCGCTTCGATCACTCGTTCCTCGTCCTCGGCGCGGGCGTGATCGTCGGACTTCGAACGAGCGCGTCGCTCGTGCTCGGCGGCGTGCTGCTGGCGTTCTTCCTCGGGCCTCACGCGATGGAGGTGACGTGGACCGATCCCGCGGGGGACCTCGTGGCGGCGGTGACGAGGCCGGGGAGCGCGTGGAAGCAGATCGGGATCTGGTACGGCGCACCGCTGATGGTGTCGTACGGCCTCGTGACGTTCGCGATGCAGGGGAAGATGATTGCGCGCGCGTTCAAGCGTGTCGGGGGAGTCGCAAGCGCGGGCGACGCCAGCGAACAGGACTCGCGCGCCGTCGAGGTTCCGTTCTCGTGGTTCGTGATCGGAGGGAGCGTTTCCGCGGTCGGGGTCGTCGCGTTGGCCTGGGGGTACTTCGGGATCCCGCCGCTGATGGCCGCGCTCGCGGTCGTGCTCTCGTTCTTTCTCACTCTCGTCGGAGCGCGGGCCACTGGCGAGACGAGCGTGACGCCGATGGGCCCCCTCGGGAAGATCACGCAGCTCACGTACGGCGTGCTCATGCCGCAGAACGCCGTCGCCAACCTCGCCACCGCCGGGATCACCGCCAGCAGCGCGGCCTCGTGCTCCGACCTGCTCAACGACCTCAAGGTCGGCTACTTGCTCGGCGCGAACCCGCGCCGTCAGTACATCGCGCAGCTCTTCGGCATCGTCACCGGCACGGTCGCGACCACGCTCGGCTACTTCATCCTCGTCCCCGACGCGACGCGCCTCACGGGCGTCGATGGGAGTGAGCCCCCGTTCCCCGCTCCGGCCGCACACCAGTGGAAGGCCGTGGCCGACGTGATGGCCCATGGAATCGGGAGCCTCCATCCGATGGCGCGCGAGGGCATCGCATGGGGCATTGCGCTGGGGGTCGTCATGGCGCTCGCCGAAGCCGCGCGTCCCGCCTGGAAGAAATGGCTCCCCTCGGCCACCGGGGTCGGCTTCGGGCTCATGCTCCCCTTCTCGACGCCTCTATCGTTCCTGCTCGGCGCCCTGCTCGCCGAGGTCGCCACGCGCATCAACCGAGAGCGCGCCGAGCGGTATGTGATTCCCATCGCCTCGGGCGCCATCGCGGGAGAGAGCATCCTCGGCATCGTCGTCGCCGCGCTGAACAACTTCGTCCTCTGATCGGCCTCCGTGGTCACGGCGGAGATTCGCGTTACCATTGGTGCCCATGGGGACCGCGCTCGTCACGGGGGCCAACCGCGGTATCGGTCTCGAGCTCGTGAAGCAGCTCCGCGATCGCGGCCACACGGTCATCGCGGCGTGCCGGAAGGCGTCCTCCGAGCTCAAGGCGCTCGGCGTCCGCGTGGAGGCGGGCGTCGACGTGACGTCGGACTCGGCCGTGCGCGTGCTCGCCGACCACCTCGCCCGGACGCCCATCGATCTGCTCATCCACAACGCCGGCGTCCTGGCGCGCGAGCACCTCGACGCGCTCGATTTCGAGTCGATGCGGAGACAGTACGAGGTCAACGCCCTCGGTCCTCTGCGTGTCACCGCGGCGCTCCTCGGCAACCTGGCGCGCGGCTCGAAGATCGCGATCATCACCAGCCGCATGGGCTCGATCGGCGACAACACCTCCGGCGGCTACTACGGCTACCGCATGTCGAAGTCGGCCGTGAACATGGCCGGCGCTTCCCTCGCGCGCGATCTGAAGCCGCGCGGCATCGCCGTCGCGCTCATCCATCCCGGGTTCGTGCGGACCGAGATGACAGGAAGGCAGGGGACCGTCGAAGCCAAAGACGCCGCGCGCGACGTGCTCGCACGCATCGACGCGCTCACGCTCGACACGTCGGGGATGCTCTGCCACGCCAGCGGCGAGCGCCTCCCCTGGTAGCGCTCGGCGTGGCGTTCAGAAGCGGGCCACGATCGCGAGTCCCGGACCGACGCCGAGCGGCGCGAGCGTCCACGACACGCGCGGTGGCGTAGGCGCCACCATCGTGAGATCCCCCTTCTGGTAGCGCTCGAGCGCGCTCACGGCGCCCGTGGGGGTCGTGAGGAGCTGCGCCTCCCCGAGGATGACCGCCCCTCCCCCGTTCACGATGACGTTCGCGACGTTCTTGAAGGCGACGCCGAGCACCGCTGCGTAGGCACCGCTGAGGACGATCGTGAGCGTGTGCTGGAACCAGTTCGTGTGCAGAGCTTCGTCCGCCGCAGACGACGCGAGGAGCTCTTCGGCGCGCGCGAGCCGCAGGCACGTCGCGCCGCCGTGCGAGCCCCCGGGCCCCTCCACCTCGGTCTCGGTGAGGAACTCTTCGAGCCGTTCGTCGTCACCTCGCACGCGCAGCGGCTGCAGCGCGATCGCCGCCGGGATGTAGAGCGCCGCGGTCCCTTCGAAGGCCTGCTCGAATCGCTCGTGCGCGGGCACGATCGCCATGAGGCCATACTGCCCGGCGGCCAGCCCGAAGCCGATCGCGCTCCACGCCCAAGTCCACGTCTTCGCGTACGACGCTTGCGCTCGCATCGTCTCTCGCACGAAGGTCAGCCGCGCGTCGGCGTCGGCGTCGGAGAGCGCGCGCGAGCCGCCGAGGATGGCGTCGCAGCGCGTCTCTCCCCGCGCGCCCCCCGCGAACGAGGTCACGGCGAGCGCGGCCGCGAGCGCCAGCGCGTGCGGTACCCCCGACGCGCCGCCCCTCACGGCTTGACGAACTTGAGCGTCATGCGATCGCTCTCGCCGATCGCTTCGTACTTCGCGTGGTCGACGTCGCCGAGCTCGTACGTGGGAGGGAGCGTCCAGACCCCCTTCGGGTAGTCCTTCGTGTCCTTCGGGTTCGCGTTGATCTCCGACTTCGCCGCGAGCTTGAAGCCCGCCGCCTCCACGATCTTGATGGCCTGCTCCTCGGGGATGTAGCCGGTGTCACCGATCACCTTCGGGTCGCTCGACGCCCCCTTGTTCGCGCGGTGGTCGGTGACACCGAGCACGCCGCCGTGCTTCAGCACCTTGAACGCAGCGGCGAGAGCCTGGTCGGCGTTCTTCCCTTCCACCCAGTTGTGCAGGTTGCGGAACGTGAGGACCATGTCGGCCGACTCCGGCGGGCCGAACACCGGCTCACCGTCGCGCTTCCAGACCAGCGACTGCACCTTGTCGAAGGCCGAAGGCGCCTTCTGAAAGCGCGCCTGGAGCGCCTGGGCGTTCTGCGTGCCCTCCGACTTGGGGTCTCCGTTCGGGTCGCCGCCGACGACGACGAGCTTGCCGTGGTCGCGCAGGACGGGGGCGAGGATGGCGGTGAACCACCCTCCTCCGGGGCTGAGCTCGACGACGGTCATGTCGTCCTTCAGCCCGAAGAACGCGAGCGTCTCGCGCGGATGACGGTGCGAATCGCGCGCCTTCTCCTTGTCGGTGCGCTGCCCGCCCGCGACGGAGGCCTGCAGCTCGGCGTCGATCGACGCGCCCGCGGCGACGGTGGCGGCGCTCGTAGGGGCCGCGGGGGGCGGAGCTTCGCCTCCGCAGGCGGCAGCGAGACCGGCGAGGACCAGCGTGGGGACGAGGCAAGACAACGAGCGATTCATGGGCGTTTCCTCCGCGTTCTCTATAGTCGAAGGGCGCGCCCGGCGCGCGCGTGTCGGGAAGACACAGTCGCCGTCACGCTCGCCGTCACGCTCGCCGTCACGCGCCGCCGTCACGCGCCGCCGTCACGCACCGTCACCAGCCGCACTTCTCATCCTTGATCTGGTCCTTCATCCACGCCCGCAGCGGCGCGAAGTACTCGAGCAGCGCCGACGCATCGGCGACTCGATCCCCGGTGATGACCTGCATCGCGTCCTGCCACGGCTTGCTCTCCCCCAGCGCCAGCATCGCGCGCAGCTTCTCGCCGGCAGCCTTGTTCCCGTAGATCGAGCACTGGTCGAGCGGCCCGTCGAAGCCCGCGGCTTTGCACAGGGCGCGGTGGAACTGGAACTCGTACACGAACGCGAGGAAGTAGCGGATGTACGTGTCCGAGGTGTTCACGTGGTACTTCGCCGCGGGGTCGAAGTCCTGCTCGGTGCGCGCGACGGCGGGAGCGACCCCCTGGTACTTCGCCTTCAGGGCCCACCACGCCTCGTTGTACTTCTCGGGGGGGGTCTTGCCGGAGAAGACGTCCCATCGCCACTTGTCGATGAGCAGGCCGAATGGAAGGAACGCCACCTTCTCGAGCGCCTTCTTCATCAGCGCGTCGATGCGCGCCTTGTCCCCCTTCGGCACCGCCGCGAGGAGGCCGCGGTCCTTCAGGTACTGGGGCGTCACGCTGAGCGCGATCGTGTCGCCGATGGCCTCGTGGAAGCCGTCGTTCGCGCCGGTGGTCTGAAAGAGGATCGGCAGCTTGTAGTACTGCGAGAAGTAGAAGTCGTGGCCGAGCTCGTGGTGGATCGTGACGAGATCGCTCGTCGTCGGCTCGAGGCACGCCTTGATGCGGAGGTCGTCGCTCCACGTCACGTCCCACGCGCTCGCGTGGCAGACGACGTCGCGATCGCGCGGGCGCGTGAGCATCGAGCGCTCCCAGAACGTAGCGGGGAGCGGGTCGAAGCCGAGCGACGTGAAGAAGCTCTCGCCAATCTTCACCATTCCCTTGGCGTCGATCTTCTTCGCCACCAGCGCGCGGCCCACGTCGAGTGAAGGCTCCCCCTTGTACGGCGCGAGCACGTCGAACTCTTCGGTCCACTCCTGCGCCCACATGTTCGCCAGGTACTGCGTGGGGATGAGGCCGTGCTCGGGGATCTTGTCCTTGCCGTACTTCGTCCGGAGCTTGGCGCGTGCGTAGCAGTGGAGCTCGTCGTAGAGCGGCTTCACCTGCTCCCATAGGCGCTCGACGTCGGCCTCGAAGTCCTCGGGCTTCATGTCGTAGTTCGAGCGCCACATCGCCCCCACGTCGGCGAAGCCGAGCTCCTTCGCCCCTTCGTTCGCCAGCGTGACGTACCTCGTGTACCGCTCGCGCTGGGGGCGCGCGGTGTCGTGCCACCCCTTCCACGCCTCGGTGAGCACGGCGGGATCGCGGCTGGTCGCGAGCACCTTGTCGAGGTCCTCCAGGTGGAGGCACGTCTCCCCCTTCTTGAGGAACGGGTGGAGCTTCGACGTCGCGGGGGGGCAGTAGCTCCCCTTGCCGTAGCCGGCCCGGAGAGCCGATTCGATCGACGCCAGCTCGCCGGCCTTCGCGGGGTCGCTCGGCGCGGGAATGGCCTGCGCGAGGCGGAGGAGCTTCAGCTGGCGCGCAAGATCGTCGGGGAGCGCGAGCCCGTCGAAGCGCTTCGCTTCCTGCACCTTCCGAGTCACGTACTCGGCCGTAGCCTGCTCCGCTGCGGCGGCGAGCGCGTCGCTGTCGTCGGTGATGTACGTCTCGGAGACCCACAGCGCGCGATCGCGTGCCGCCCAGAGCCCGTGGAGGTCCTTGTCCACCTGCGCGAGGAACGCGCGCGCGTCGTCGACGGTCGGGGGGACCGCCGCGCTGGCTGCGGGCGCAGGCGTCGCCGGCGGGGGACCGCTGGCGAGAGTGGGCGTGGCGGGGGGCTCGGCGGGTCCACCGCAGGCGAGCGTGGCGACGGAAGAAGCGGCGAGCGAAAGGACGAGCGCGAGGCGAGTGCGAGGGTGCATCGGGTGGTCTCCGGCGAATTCGGGCGGGGCGGCGGTTCTACCGCACCGGGCGCGCACGGTGGTAGAAGCGAAGTCACGATGGCGACGCTGAGCGAGTCGGCGCAGCGAATACGGCCCGGCGTCTTCGCGGAGCTCCAGGCGAGGATCGACGCGCATGCGGCCAAGGGGGGCACGCTCGTCCCCCTGCAGATCGGCGACACGCACCTGGCGCCCCCGACCGACGCGCGCTTCACGCGGGCCATCGGCGACGACGCAAAGGACGAGCTCTACCGCTACGGCGCCACCGCGGGCCTCGCGGAGCTGCGCGACGCCATCGCGACGCGCGCCCGCGAGCTCTACGCCATCCCAAACGCCTCGGGCGCGGCCAATGTCCACGTGGGCGCCGGGGGGACGCACGCGCTCTTCTGCGCCGCGCGTGCGGTCCTCGACGCGGGCGACGACGTGCTGGTCGCGGCGCCTTACTGGCCGCTCGCCGTCGGGATCTTCCACGGGTGCAGCGCGCGCCCGATCGAGGTGCCGCTGACGTCACGGCTCTACGACGATCCCTCGCTCGACGCCGGTTCGATCTTCGCCGCAGCCATCACGCCGCGCACCAAGGCGCTCTACTTCATTTCGCCGAACAACCCCGACGGCAAGATCCTCGGGCGCGCGCAGCTGGAGTCGATCGCGCGGGTCGCGCTGGAGAACGATCTCTGGGTGTTCGCCGACGAGGTCTATGCGGAGGTGACCTACGGCGAGCCGCACGTATCGATCGCCTCGCTCCCCGGGATGGCCGAGCGGACGATCGTGGTGCAGTCGTTCTCCAAGAGCTACGCGCTCGCCGGCGCGCGCGTCGGCGCGGTCGTCGCCCCAGAGCCGGTGATCGCCGCGGCGCGGCGCGTGGGGGTTCACACGGTGTTCAACGTGCCGCTGGCGATGCAGCGCTCGGCGCTCGGCGCGCTCCGCACCGGGGACGCATGGATGCGCGCGGCGAGAGACGAGTACCGCGCCGCGCGCGACGAGACGGTCGCGGCGCTGGCGGGCTCGGGCCTTCGCTTCTCGGTCGCCGAAGGGGCGACGTACCTGTTCCTCGATTTCGGCCCCGTGCTCGACGGCCGCCCGCTCGGCGTCGCACTGGAGCGCGCGATCGATCACGGCGTGCTCCTCGCGCCCGGCGACGCGTTCGGCCGCGCCTACCCCGACTGCGCACGGCTGTGCTTCACCGCGGTCCCGCGCCCGCGCCTCGCGGACGGAATCGTGCGCCTGCGCGCCGCGATCGATTCGCTCGCGCGCGGCTGAGGGTCACTCGTAGAGGGCGTCGAGCTCCTTCGCGTACTTCTCCGCCATCGTGCGCCGTCGCACCTTCAACGTCGGCGTCAGCTCGCCCCCCTCCTGGGTGAGCTCCGTCGGTAGAATCGTGAACCGCTTCACCTGCTCGAACTGCGAAAGGCGGCGGTTCGTCGCCTCGACCTCGAGCGCCACGCGCGCGTGCACCTCCGGATCTCGCGCGAGGGTGGCGAGGTTCGGTTCGCGCCCGGTTTCTTCCGCGAAGCGCATCATCGCCTCGGGGTCCAGCGTGATCAGCGCGACCAGGTACGGCCGGCGATCGCCGAAGAGCGCGGCGTGGCTGATCCACGGCGACTGCTTCAACCGCGACTCGATGTTCTGAGGCGCCACGTTCTTTCCGCCGGCGGTCAGCAGCATGTCCTTCTTGCGATCGGTGATCGTGAGGTACCCGCCTGCGTCGATCACGCCGATGTCGCCGGAGTGGAACCACCCGTCGGCATCCATGACCTCGCGCGTCTCGGCCTCGCGTCGCCAGTACCCCGTCATCAGGTTGGGTCCGCGCATCAGGACCTCGCCGTCGGCGGCGATACGCACCTCCGTGCCCGGCAGCGCGCGCCCCACGCTGCCGAAGCGGTACGCTTGCAGCGTGTTCGCGTTCGTCGGCGCGGTCGTCTCGGTGAGGCCGTACCCCTCCAGGACCTTCACGCCGCACCCCCAGAACCACTCCGCGAGCTCGCGCGCGAGAGGCGCTCCCCCGCTGATGGCAAAGCGGAGACGGGTACCGAAGCGATTGCGAATCTGACGGAGCACGAGCTTGTCCGCGTATCGCCGCTGAACCGCCAGCGCCCCTTCGACGCGACGCCCTCGCTCTTCGAGCCGCGCGCACTCCGCACCGACGCTCGTGGCCCAGGCGAAGACCTTGTTCTTGATCGTCCCCTGCTGCGCGGCCTTCTCGATGGCGACGGCGCACATCTTCTCGTAGAGGCGCGGCACGCAGGCCATGAACGTGGGGTTCGTCTCGGCGGCGTTGTCGATCGCCTTCATCAGCGACTCGGCGAAGGTCAGCGTCCCCCCCGCGCGGACCATCCCGATGGCGAGGATCTTGGCGAACACGTGGGCCAGCGGGAGAAAGAGGAGCTGGTCGTCCTCGTTCGTGATCTGGAACGCGTCCATCAGGACGGCGGTCTCGTAGACGAAGTTCGCGTGGGTGAGCATGACCCCCTTGGGGTCGCCCGTCGTCCCGGAGGTGTAGAGGATCGTCGCCAGATCGCCGGGGCGAACTTCGGCGGCGCGCGGAGCGATACGGTCGGTCTCTGCCTGGTCGCGTGTGTCGGCGCGCGTCATGAGCGTGCGCCAGGAGAGCGTCTTGGCGCGGACGCGATCGGGGAGCGCGCTGAGGCGAGCGTCGTCGAACGTCACGATCGCCGCCAGCGCATCGATCCGCGCGGGCGTCACGTCGAGCACGCGCGTGATGAACGAGCCGTCCTCGCAGAACAGGACCTTCGCGCCCGAGTCTTCGAGGATGTAGGCCGCCTGCTCGCCGATGAGGGTCTGGTAAATCGGCACGACGACCGCGCCGGCGAGCAGGCTCGCGACGTCGGCGGTCACCCACTCCTCGCGCGTGTTTCCGAAGATCGCGACGCGGTCGCCTCGCTCGACGCCTCGCGCGACGAGCTCCGACGCGAGCGCGCGAACGCGCCGGGACCACTCCCGCCAGGAGACGGTCTCCCACGCGCCGGCGCGCTTGAACCTGAGCGCCGGGCGCTCCGCGTTTCGAGCGGCGGACGCCTCGAACAGCGAGACGATGGTCTCGTCGCTCTCGCTCACGCGCTCAGAATCCGTACTGGACCCCGAGCTCGGGGCTCAGCGAGATGAGCGACGCGTTCCCGAAAGCCACGTTGAAGCGGGGTCCGACCATCGCCGCGAAGTGCGGCGTGAACGCATACCGGAGTCCGCCGCCGAGCGAGAAGAACGCCGGGCCGCTGACGACCCACGCCTTGTAGCTCTGGGTCGACACCTGGTTGTTCGCCCCCTTCTCCGCGACGTTCACCGCGACCTGCGCGTCCCACTCCGAGATGCCTGCGGCGACCATCGCGTACGGAGCGAGCCCCGCGTTGGACAGCGGGTCCCGACCGAACACCCACGTGCCGCGGGCTTCCGCGTGGATCGGCGCGAACGCCTTCCCCTCGTTCTTCGCGGCAGAGCCGTTGTACGAGTTGAGGACGTAGCCGAGGCGCGCGCCGACGAGGAGGTTCTCCGTCGCCGCGTAGTCGAAGGTCAGCATGAGGCGGATGTCACCCGGCGCGAAGCCCCCTTGCACCTGGTCGGACCCGTTCTGGATGCTGTTGTTCTGCGCCGGGTTCGTGCGCGACGGGAAGTCGTTTCCGCTCGAGTCGGTGCAGTAGTAGCCGCTGGTGTTGACGGGGAGCGCGGCGGCGTTGAGCAAGCAGACCTGGTTGGCGCTCGGCAGCAGCACGAAGTCCATCTGGAAGGACGCGCCGATCCAGAACTTCGCGCGCTTGCTCGAAGACTTCTTCCCCTCGCCGGCGGTGCAGACCTTGTCCTTGCACGAGCCGCTCTGGCACTCGCCGTCGTCCTCGCACTCCGCCCCTTCGCTCTTGAGCGTGCTCTCGCCCGTGGGCTCCTCGGCGCCGCCCTTCTTGCAGCCGGGGAAGTCAGGAGGGCAATCGCCGGCCTCGGCGCACTGCTTCGGCGCCTCCTTGCCGGGGAAGTGCGGCGCTTCGCCCGCGAAGTCGCGCTTCACGGTGGTCTTGAACGGGTTGTTGCGGTCGCCCCCGGTGGCCACCGGGTCGTTGTTCGCGTTGAAGCCCTGCAGGTAATAGAGGAGGTCGCCCTGCTGCACGTCGGCGCACGGGATCTCGACCCCCCAGCCGCCGCTGTCCATCGACTTGGCCTGGAGGGTCTTCCACTCCCCCATCCCGAAGCCCTTGTACTTCACGACGACCTTCGTGAGCGCCTCGGTGCCGGCGTACGTCGCGTAGACGGCGAGCGGCGTCCGCACCATCGTCGCGGGCGCCGGCTGGACGGTGAAGTCGCTCGCGGCGGGGGCCGACGAGGACGAGCCGACCTTGTTCTTGGCTTCGGCGAACGCGGAGTCGACTTCCTTCGTGCGGAGGTCGTCGTCGACCTTCGCGTTCGAGTCGATCTTCAACGCGTCGACGAAGGCCGCCATCCCTGCGTCGCGGTTCTGCTTCCCGGCGATCTGGACGACGCCGATCTCGACCTTGATCTGGGCGCGCACGATGCTGGAGCACTTCTCGGCTCCGCACTTGTTCGACGCCTGGTTCAGCTTTTCGAGAGCCTTGTCGAAGTCGGTGTTGAGGTAGTCCTCTTGCATCGCCTTCTGCTCGAGCGCCTTGGCCGCCCCTTCGACCTTCGCGTCGGCGCGCGCGGACGACCGGGTGGTGGCGACGAGCGCAAGCGCGAGCGCGAGGATGGATAAGGACCGGACGACGAGTCGAGAAGGCACGCGGGAACTCCCTCAGCTCAAACGCGGACAGCCTTCGCCGCCGCTAGGGGCACTCGTGACGAGCACCCCGCCCATACAACGATTTCGCTGAGATTTGTCGGATAAACCGCGTCTCTGGCCGCAGGAGCAGGAAGTGCTGTTCAGGGGCCGACTCCTTCCATTCAGCGGTGCACGCGCGCCCCACTCCCCGTGGGCAGCCCCGGAGCCCGAGCCGCCGGCGCTAGGGCAAACGTCGATTGGACGGATCCGTCTTGCCCCGCGAACCCTCACCCCCGGCCCCTCTCCCACAAGGGGAGAGGGGAG
>Ga0302320_10001966_pt1 | contig 48999 bp, 26 predicted proteins | sample Bog_T0_3_FD_202130 | JGI IMG/M metagenome (GOLD analysis project Ga0302320, IMG submission 202130) | Peat permafrost microbial communities from Stordalen Mire near Abisko, Sweden - Bog_T0_3 | ecosystem: Environmental > Terrestrial > Soil > Wetlands > Peat | place: Sweden: Abisko, Stordalen Mire... | reverse complement strand
CGGCAATCGCCGCGCCCTTCCAGTTGAAAGTACCGGTCCGAAACTCAGGCTCGCATCGCTGCCTGATGAGACTTCCCTTGCGGCATAAGCTTCCTGAGCCAACCGAGACCCGTTACTGACGACGCGACTGCCTCGCTCTGCGCAGACACGGACGAGACTGGCTTCTTCGACCCTGGATCCACACTCGGCTTCTCTTCCGCGCTCGCCGTCAATTGCGACAGCACTTCTCGAACCTGCGTGCGCAGCGCCTCAGCCTCGAAGGTGCACGAACGCAGATAGGCTGAGACCGTTACCCCGGCTTCGGCCGCGCGCTGATGCAATTGCTCGCACTCTTCCTCGCTCATGCGGATCGTGATGCTGGACTTCTTGAGGTTGCGCTCGAACGGCGTCACCTTATTGCGCTGTGCCGCCTGCGGCGCGCTCTTGGAACGGGCAACAACCTGCGGCTCCGGCTCAAACTCCTCGTCGTTCAGCTCATAGGTCGACAGGGGTACCAGAGGCATTCTGCTCGACTGCTCCCTTGACCGCGCTGCAGCCGGCGCTGCCTTTGGGGAGCCCATTTTGGTGCGAATGGTTCCGATATCCGCCGCAGCTTGCTGCAAGCGATCTTCCGCCTGCTGTTTCTCCCCACGTCCCTTCGAGCCGTAACGGGCGTGCGAGCGCAGAGCGCTCTCATAGCTAAGGGTTGCTACGTCCTCTGCAAGACCATCGTCGTCCCACTCCGGCTCGGATTTCGCGGCCGCAGCGGGTGCCATAAGCGAAGTAAGCAAGCTAGCAAATCCTGCGGCGGAAGGTGAGGCAGGTGACGACGGAGCTGTACGAGACTGGGCCATGGATAGGAGCATATCTGCGAATCAGGCAGGAATGTGAGAGTTTTTCAATCATAATTTGGTTCATCACTCCCAAAATAGGTCAGTTTAGGTCCATTTCCGGTTCTGAGAGCCTGCTTTGCACCAATTTTGGTTCAACTCGTGGAACCCTCGCAAATTGAATCGGTTCCCGCCCACCAATCGACACGGTTAACCGACAGAATCTGTCTTACATCCTCCGAACTCTGTCTTACATTTCGCTACCGTCCCGTTTCTGTCCAAAGAAAGGTCAGTTGGTCGGCATCGTCCTGGATCTGCTGTTCGGCCCCCACTCCCGAGGAGTGTCCCTCGACCGCGCTCGAGTGCAGCAAGATGGGGCGCTCGGTGGACGCCGCCTGCAGGACTGCGGTCATCTTGCGGGCATGAAGAGGATCGACTCGGGTGTCTGCGTCCCCGGTGAAACACAGAACGGCTGGGTAAGACGTACCGGCCTTCACGTTCTGGTAAGGAGAGTATTTCAGCAAAGAGCGAAACTGGTCCTCCTTGTCCGAGGAACCGTACTCGGTCTTCCACTGCGGCCCCTGCAGGAACTTCTGGTAGCGAAGCATGTCGAGCAATGGATAACCACAGACCACAGCGCCAAAGAGTTCAGGCCGCTGGGTAATCGAAGCTCCCATCAGCAGCCCTCCGTTCGAGCGCCCGGTGATCGCGAAGTGCGTCGCAGAGGTGTATTTGTGTTCAATCAGGTACTCTGCCGCCGCAAACCAGTCGTCAAAAGTGTTCTGCTTGTGCTCGCCCATGGCCTGCTCGTGCCAATGTTCGCCATATTCGCCGCCCCCACGCAGATTGGGCAACACAAACCAGCCCCCCTGCTGAAGCCACCAGGCAAAAGCCGGATTCCAGACCGGGGTCTCGCTCACGTTGAAGCCCCCATAGCCGGTCATCAGCAACCGTTCGCTGCCATCGCGCTTGAGCCCCTTTTTGCCGACAATGAACATGGGAACCATCGTGCCGTCCTTCGACTTGTAGAAAATCTGGCTCATTTCAAACTGGCTGAAATCGAAGGGAACCTTGGTCTGGGCAAAGATCTCGCGCTTGCCGGTCACGGTGTTGAAGCGGTAGATCGTGGGCGGTGCAATCGTAGACTCGAAACTGAAGAAGCCGTCGCGATCCGTGCTCCGACCGGCGAGGGTCGACGCGGTTCCCATTCCTTCCAGCTCGATCTGTCCGAGCGACTTGCCGTCCAAAGAGTAAACAGAGAGGATTGGCTGAACGTCCTTCAGCTTCCGCACATAGATCTTGCCGCCCACAACGGAGAAATCTTCGATCACATCCGGCCCCTCGGGGACGATTTTCGTCCACACATCGGGAAGAATCCCGGGGTCGGCCTTCAGGATGCAGCCCTTTGGGGCATGGTAGTCCGTTCGTACGATCCAACTGCCCTTGGAGGCGGATGTCGGTTTGACCCATTCGGCGCCGAAGCGCGCATCCGTCCCCCAGACCAGGTCTTCAAACGGCGTGTCTGGCTTGGTCAAGTCGCGAAAGACAATATCCACGCGCCTGGCCGGCACCCCGCGGCTGATGCGAACCACCAGGTAGCGCCCGTCATCCGTCACACTCGCCGTGATCAGATCCGTTGGGCCGAGCTCTTCACTGTGAAACTCGCGTCCGAAGATCAGGGAATCGCGAGAAGGCAGGGTGCCAACCACATGCCGAAACAGCAAGGTTCCCTGGCGATTGGACCGTGTGTAGTAGAAGCCCTTGCCGTCGAAGGTAAAACTGACCGAGCGATAAAGCGCGGCCGGTAATTCGTCCTCCAGGATCTTTCCCGTCTTGGTGTCGGCCACCTTCAGCGTCGCCTCATCGGCGCCTCCTTGGCGCACTGCAAAGACCAGAAGCGAGCCATCGCGGGAGACATCCTCCAGATCCACCGACAGATTTGGATCGCGGCTCAGCTGCGCCGGATCGATCAAGCGCACGTCTTTGCCCGCTTCACTGCCCGCCCCACCGGGTTTCACTGTTGACGAGCGGGCGGGGGTGGCACGGCGCACATAAATGGAAGCCTGGTCTTCGCCCGCCAGCCTCTTTTTGAAATAGAGGTTGCCCCCGCGCTGCATCGGCAACCACCATCGGGTCACATGCTCCAACGCATCCAGATCGTCCACTACATCAGGGCGGATAGAAGCCTGTTTCATGTAACGCGCGAGATAAGCATTTTGGGCATCCACGAAAGCCCGCGTCTCGGTGCTCTTGGCGTCCTCTAGCCAGCGATAGCTATCGGCAATCTTGATGCCAAAATAGTCGTCGCTTACCGGGATGGCCTCGGCCTGCGGCGGCGCTGGCAGCTTGATCCCGGCTCGCCCGTGGACCGTCTGCGAGGACAAGGACACGGCACTCCAGATCGTCAGGAATATACACAGCAAAATGCAGCGGTTGCGCCCCATGCGGACAGCATACGCGTCGCACCGTGGGTTTTGAAGCTCTTCTCGCCGAATTGCTCTTCCCGGTAAACTGATTCACTCGCTGCGGGAAATGTGTACAACCCCGGTAGAATCAATTGAAGTGGCAAGAACGTCTTCAGCGCAGCCCACAGGGCAGCCCATGGTGCGCGGCCGGTCGCAGTGGTCTCGCGGCCTGGGGATGCTGCGCCCATCGCACAGCCACACCGCCTACACCGCATCGCTGCTGCTGGCCGCTTCTTCACTTCTTTCGAGCGTCATCGGCCTGGTACGAGCCAAATATATCGCAGCGCATTTTGGCGCGGGTATGGCGACCGACGCTTACAACGCTGCGTTTCGGCTTCCGGATTTGATGAACAACTTCCTCGTGGGCGGGGCGGTTTCGATCACCTTTGTGACGATCCTCAACCGCTATCGCGAGCGGGGCGAAGAGGCCGAAGGCGAGCGCCTGCTGTTCACCGTGCTCAACTTCATGACGCTGGTGCTGACCGCCGCGACGCTTCTGCTGATGCTGCTGGCTGCGCCGTACATTCGTCGCTTCAATCCTGGCTTCACTCCGGACCAGGTAAGGTTGTCGGCGAGCATGACCCGCATCCTGCTGCCTGGGCAGATCTTCCTTTTTGCCGGGAGCGCGCTGGGTGCGACGCTGCTGGTACGCAAGCAATTCCTGTATCAGGCACTGCAACCGATCGTTTACAACCTTTGCATCATCGGCGGTGGAGTGTTTTTGGCCGCCCGGCTGGGCGTTTCATCGCTGGCCATCGGAGCCGCGGTCGGGTTCCTGATCGGTTCGCTGGCTTTGAATGTCCTCGGCGTCTCGCGCGCAGGGGTTCGTTATCGGGCGGTGATCGATCTCAAGCATCCTGGGGTCAAGGTATGGCTGCACATGACCTTGCCGCTGATGGTGGGCTTCGGGCTCCCATTCCTGGACCAGTATTTTGTGAGTTATTACGCGTCGAGCAGCCCCGGCGCCATCACCCTTTTGGGCAACGCCAAGCAGCTTTTCAGCGCGCCGATGGGAATGCTGGCGCAGGCTGCCGGCGTGGCTTCCCTTCCCTTCTTTTCGCAACTGTGGGCCAAGGGAAAGCGCTACGAGTTTGCGCTCGGAGTGGCAGACTCCGTGTCCCGTGTCGTGGCGCTGGGCCTGCTGACCACTTCCCTGATGGTGACCCTGGCACATCCCATTGCCGGGCTGATCTTCGGCGGCGGAAAATATACGCCACACGACGTCGACCAGACGGCGCTCTATCTTGCCCTCTACACGATCTCGCTCTTCTGCTGGTCGGCCCAGGCCATCTATGCGCGCTCGTTCTACGCGGCGGGAATCACCTGGCTGCCGATGCTGGCCAGCACCGCCATCCTGATCATCGCATTCCCTCTCTACAGACTCGGTTTCCACCACTACGGCGCGGCCGGCTTGGCGCTTGCCTCGGACGTGGGTATTGCCTTGCAGGCGGTGGTGCTGGGGCTGCTGCTTCACAGTCGCCGCATGGTTTCCCTGGCCAGCCTGGATTTCGTCGAGATGGGCCGCTGCCTGTCCGCTGGGTTGGCGAGTGGCGCGATTGTTTGGGTTGTCTTCGTCAAACTCTTCGGGAAGTTTTCGCCGCTCCTCGGTGAGCGGTTGCTGCACCAAGCGCGGTTGATCGATTTGACCATTCTCGTTGCGGGAACGATCCTCTGGATGCTGGTCGCCAAATGGGTTTTGGAGATCTCCGGCTCAGCACTCCCTGGAGTCATGATGAAGCGCCTCAAACTGCGCTGATTTCTCCGCAACAATCGCGATGTTCTATCCTGAAGGCCATGCGTACCGCCAGCTTACTAATCTTTTCACTTGCTTCCGTTGCCTCTGCCGCGCAGTCGACGCAGCAAGCTCCCGTTCCCGGTTTCACCGAACTCCTGCGCGATGGAATCGCTGCGCAACAACATGGGGACTACAAGACAGCGATTGAGGACTACCGCAAGGCCCTCGCTCTTGAGCCCGGTCGCTTGGACGTACGCGCCAATCTGGGTGCGGCGCTGGCGGCGACAGGCGATTTCGACGCCGCGATCCAGGAAGACAGGTCCGCTCTGACCGCAGCCCCCGGCAATGCGGCGTTGCGCAAGAATCTGGCTCTGGCTTACTACAAGAAGGGCGACATGACCCGCGCCCACGCTGAATTCGATACCGTTTTCAAGGCTCGCCCCAGTGATCTTTCTACGGCCGTGCTTCTGGGTTATACCGACATCAAGCTGGAAAAGTTCGCGGAAGCCGCAGCGCTGCTGGCCCCGCTCGAAAAGGGTCACGAAAGCGATAACGACTTCGAGTATGTGCTCGCTTTCAGCCTCATCCAGTCTGGGAAACAAATCGAGGGCATGCCGCGCATGGAGAAGGTTGCCCACGCTACACACTCCGCCGACGCTTATTTCATCGCCGGCTCCGCCCGTTTGCATCGGCGGGAGTTCCATGAAGCGCGCACCGATCTGGATGCGGCAATGGCGTTGAATGCGCCCTTCCCGGGCCTTGCGACCATGGCTGGTCAAGCACGCGATGCGCTGGGAGATACCGATGCCGCCAAGCCGGCCTTTGAGGCCGCCCTTCGCCAGGACCCACGGGATTTCGTCGCCAACCTTTACCTCGGCACGATGCTCTTGAAGCAACGGGACCTGGAGCGCGCACGGCCGCTTCTTGAAACAGCCCTGCAACTACTTCCCTCGGCTCCGTTGGCGCGCCTGCAAATGGCCAAGCTCAATGGCATGACCGGAAAATATGCCGAGGCCGCCGCAACCCTCGAAGACCTGGAAAACTCCGATCCAAAATGGCTTGATCCGCACGTGGAACTGGCGGTGATTTACTACAAGCTGCATCGCCCTGAAGATGGCCAGCGGGAACGCGACATCGTGCAGAAGATCGAAGCCAGCCAGCAGAAAGCCGGTCCGCCGAAGCAATAACTCGGTGCCCTCGTAACTCACTTTCTCAAGGAAGTTATGCGATATCCTCCTCGCCCGGATGCCGAGAGAACATCAGGACCAGATCGACGCGAGTCAGAGGTCCAACCGAAGGAGAAGTGCGACCGGCGGGGCACTCGCAGAGCAACCAACAAGCGGCTGCGAAATTCTATCTAGATACCAGAGTTGGTTTATCCCGAAGGCACGGCACTATCGTCGGCGTGACCAGAAGGGAGCGGCGACCTTGTATGAAACTCACCGGGTCACAGCAACTCTGGTTTCGCTCTAAGCATCGCCGTCCTAAAACAGCACGGACAACAAAGAAGGGGTGGCCGAGGCCACCCCTTCTTTGTTTGTACTCTTCCAAAGAGTTTAGAAGTAGTACTTGGCAGCCCACTGAATCCAGCGATATCCCTGCTTTGCAGTCGGGGTACCGGTGGTGGTGGATAGAGTGTTGTAACGGTAGTTCGACGCCGTGCTGTATCCGACGAAGGCGAGATGGTTATCGCCGGTGCCGGCCAAATTGAAGGCGGCGTTGGGGTGGTTAAGCCAGTTGGTTGCCGAAATGCGAGCTTCGATACGCTGCGAGTCGGTAATCCGGAAGGCCTTGAAGATGGCCATATCGCTGCCCCAGTAGTGCGGGTTGCGGAGGTAAGGCCAAATCCACTGTCCCTGGGTTCCATACGAAGTGGCCGTGGGAGGCAGCGGGGAGGCAAAGCAAGCGGGGTTGAACTGCTGTCCGCTCTTCAAGCCTTTTCCAGGGTTGCAGGTGAGAATCGGAAGCAGTGCGTTCGGAAACTGGGTTGTGCCGAAGAAAGTGCTCGTCGAAACCTGATTCGTCTGAATTCCGCTCGGCATGGTGAAGTTGGGCTGGGTGGCGTCCGTGGCATACGACGCATTCAGCACGGGATTGCTACCCTGAAGGTTCGCACCATCCTGATAGGTGGTGTAGCCGGAAAGCTGCCAGCCATTGACGGCTTGGCCCAAGGCCCAATGATTGTGAACCACACTGGGGAGCTTGTAGCTGAAGGAGAGGTTGAAGACCTTGGTGTGATCGTATCCCAGAGGACCGTAGTTGTCGGAGAGCTTGAACGGATTGGTGACGTTGCCGTTGCCATTGCCGTTCGAGGTCGAACCGTCCCGGGTTCCGAGCACCTTGCCGAAGGTGAAGTTGGTGAAGATGAACAGGTTGCCCGACTGCTTCTGGGCTGATACCTGCAACGAGTTATAGTTGGCGTAACCACCGTGGGTATAGAGCTTGATCTGCTGGTAGTTGATCAATGGGCGGTAGTCGTTCGACGTGAAACCCGAAGCCGTAGGGTCATTCACCTTTCCGGAAATCGGATCCGCCTTGAAGAAAGCGCCCAGCGGAATCGCGTTCTGATCGTTCAGATTGCCGGCGCCGTTCAACAACTGCTCACGGCTGGCGCTGCCCACATACGATACTTCCATCACCGTGTGTCCGGGCAATGCCTGAGCCACACCGAGGCTGTAAGTATCCGCATAGGGAACATTGTCGTCGCCCTTTGCATCCGCAGACAGCGTGCTGCCATTCTGGTTCAGACCGACAGGAATCTTGAATTGTGTGGTCTGTGTGTATGCAGCGTTGGTATAAACCGTACCGTTCATGACGTGATAGCCGTAGAACGCGTTCGGCGTGCCGTAGTTGTACGATCCCAATGGACCACTCATGGCCGCACTCGAATCGTTGGACGACATCTGATACCGGTAGGTACCGAATCCGACGCGAACCACAGTCTTGCCGGTGCCAGTGACGTCGTAAGCAACGCCAAGGCGCGGGTTATAGAAGGCGAAACGGCTCGGCAATCCCGACTCGGGAATGGACGAATTGATCGCGTGCCAGAGAAGACCGGTGTTGGCCGGAGGGGTGGCCGAGTTGCTGTAGCTGGCCGGATCCCATACCTGGGTTCCGCCCTGAACACCATTGACCTTGAGAGCGTCGTACCACTGTCCCATGTGATCCGCACGCAGGCCGACATTGACCGTCAGTTTGCGCGTTGCCTTCCAGGAATCCTGCGCCCAGAGAGAATACTGGTGCCATTTAATGTCAGGAACCACCTCGGAGCTCTGCTCGTAGTACTGGTTCTGGCGACCCATCAAGCGATCCAGCACGATGTTCGTCGTGGAGGTACCACCCCAGGGGCTGACATCAAATTCCTTCCAGGAGCCGCCCGCCCAATCGTTGCTGCTTGACTGCAGGTTCTCCTGGGTATCCCAGTAAGCGCCAGCCTTGATCGAGTGGGTGCCAATGATCTTGGTGAAGGTGTCGGCGAGGGAGGGAGCCTTCGAAGTCTTGCCGAAGGTGTTAGCTCCATAGATCCCGCCGTTGAAGCTCATTTCGCCGATCGAACTGTCTTGAGTGGCCCAGGAATCGAAGAAAGAGGGGATTTGGTCAACCACGTGTGAAGAGCCATAGATGCTCTCCGCGGGGAATCCAAGCGCTTTGCTGCTAACCGCGTTCGGCTTGGTCAGCGAGACGTCGTTGACGAACTTCGCGTAGGCAAAGACCAGTTCGTTGGTGGTAGTAGCACTGAAAACGTGGGTGTAGTTGAGCAAGTAGAGATTGGCTGTTTCCTTGCCCGACGGTGCTCCGGGGTAAGGAACCGTGTTCGCCGGCGACCACCAGATAGACAGCGGGTGGTTGTCGGTTTCCGATTGGTAAGCGTAAGAACCCCAGAACTTGTTGTTGTCGTTGAAGGAGTAGGTCAACTTGCCGGTACCTTCCCAACGGTCGGTCGGGGTCACCGGGTTATAGACGTAGTTGCTCCAGGAGTTGGCAGCACCAGGCGTTTCGTTGGCCCCCGGCTGCAAGCCTTCGATGATCACGCCATTCGGATCGAAGTAGCTCTTGAGGTTAGGAACGACTTTGTTCCCGCCCCAAGGCGAATTAACCGTATCGCAACCCTGGCCGGTACCAGTGCAGGGAACCGTATAGGCGTTACTGTTTTGGCTGAGTGTACCCGCCGCAATACCTGGGTTATTGAAGTTACCACTCAACTGGTCTGCCGTCGGAACGTTGATGTTCACCGGCGCGTTGAAGGGGTGCTGCAACATGTCTTCGTAACCGCCCCAGAAGAACAGCTTGTCGCGGTTCTTGTTGAACTTCAATCCGGGGATCACAACCGGGCCACCAAGGTTGCCGCCAATGTAATAGAAGGATTGGTCTTGCAACTTGTTGGCTGCCGAAATCGACGCCGGCGTAGCGCCAGGCTGCGAAGCTGCATTGGCCTCCGCCTGCGATTTGGCGTTCCAGTCGTTGGCGTAGCCGATGCCGGTATTACGGGCATAGAAATACGCTTCGCCGTGATACTTCTGGCCGCCGGTCTTGCTGAAGGCCTGCAGAACAGCCGGGCCCTTGGCAAACTCAGCGCCGTAGGAAGCAGAGAGGTACTTGACGCTGTCGGTCATATCCTGGTTGATGTTGGCAACCTGTCCTCCGGCATTACCGGGATCGATCAGGTTGGCGCCATCCAGGTAGACATCGGTGGAGCCGTAAGGCTGCGTGCCGTTCGCCGAGAAGTTTCCGGCCGGGCCATTATTGGTGCCGGTGGTCTGGCTGTTGAAAGCGGAACCAGCGCCGCCATTATTGTTGAACACAACACCCGGCATCATCTTGATGAGCTCGGCGGCGTTGCGGCCGGTCAGAGTGGCGGAATCCACCAGCTCATTGTTCAGCGTGGCGCTGACTTCGGCGTTATCCACCGGAACTTCCGCATCTTCACCGGAAACAACGGTAACTGCGGTGTCTTCGGTACCAATCTTGAGGTGGATGTTCGGGATGCTACGAGAGTCGCCCTGGTTGAGCAGAATCCCGGTTTCCTTCCATGACGCGAAGCCCTTGGCAGACACGCTGACCGTGTAGGTGCCAGGAATCAAAGCGGTGACGGAGAAGAAGCCTTCTTTGTCGGCCTTGGTGTCGCGCGTGTCGCCGGTTGCATCGTTCACTACTGTGACCTTGGCGCCCGGAACGCGGGCATCCGTCTGGTCTGTCGCTGTGCCGCTGATTGTGGCGGTCAGACTCTGTGCATTTGCGAGGCTACAGGACAGAAGCAGGACTGGGATGAGCAGCCATACTGTCCGCAACCACGATTTTTTGCCTGGAAACATTTTTTGTTGCCTCCTGAATAGTTGTCCCTGTTGAACCCTGGCAGAGGGCATTCTTCCGGTGTTCCGGATTAACTCTTGCCAGGAAGCTGACTTTGTGAATCCTGATATCGATAGCACGCTCAACACGACACATGCAAGCGGTTTTTTGCGCGTCTCTCGCGGTAGTAAAACGATTCCGGACAGACCGCGAGTGAATATCCGCCGCATCATAGATTGCCCTTCCGGACTCACGGAATTCCATAAATGCCGCCCTCCGTTCCATCCCCGCCCAACCCCCAAATGCTGGTCCGGAAGAACCCTGGCAAACATTTGATTCATCGATACTTAACAAAAGAGGGCTTTATCGCCAATCGGAGCTGACCGGCAGGCCAAGCCAGCCACCGGGTCGTTTTTTCCGAATATTCATAGAAAACGTCTTTTGATCTATGCTGAATGGAATGATCAAAAAAGCGTTTCATTATGGGCAAATATGTGTAAAAAAAAGAGGAGAAACCATGGAAATTTCACGCATTTTTTATGGAAGTCTCGTGGTTTTTCCAAACCCACACTGCGCCCCTCAGACTGCGGAAAACGGCCGGCCGGGAACGATCCCATGCCCTTCGCGGAGGGTAATCAGCCGGTCGACGGCTTGCGCTGTGAACTTTTCTGTGCTACCGGAAGGCCAATAGACCTCAAAATCGACGGTCGTGGCTGCTCCCAGTCCAAAGTGCAAGCGCGGGTCGTTCGCGGAAACGTAGCTGGACTGGCTCAGCAACACCTGAGCCTGCTCCTTGCCTCCGTAGTGCACCATCACCCGGGCTCCAATCGCGCTGCGATTGCTCTTCGTCCCCTCCAGGCGCATCTTCACCCAGTGATTCCCCTTCGGCGCGTCGTTCCGCAGCAATGAAGGCGGCTCGTGCTGGTTCATGATAAGGATATCCAGGTCGCCATCGTTGTCGAAATCGCCGAAGGCGCAACCTCGGCTTACGTGGCGCGCCCCAATGCCCGGACCAGCCTCCTCTCCCATGAGGGCAAAGGTGCCGTCTCCTTTGTTGCGAAACAAGAGGCGGGGGCTCTTATAGAGAAACTTCGGGTTGATTCGCTCCAGTTCTGCGTAAATATTCCCGGTGACCCAAAAAATATCCGGGTGCCCATCGTTATCCAGGTCCACGATGCCGGTTCCCCAACTCACATAGCCCCGTTCCCCGGCGATACCGGCCTGGTTGGCCTGATCCTCGAACTCCCCCTTCCCCAGGTTGCGGAAGAGCCCCGCCGGCTGCAGTTGGAAGTGTGTCTTGACAATGTCCAGGTGGCCGTCCAGAGCGTAGTCTCCGACGCCAACGCCCATGCCGGCCATGTCCTGTCCGTCTCCGCTGATGGCTACGCCGCGCATGAGTCCCTCTTCGCGAAAGGTGCCATCGTGGTTGTTCAGCAGCAGCAAGCTCGAGGTCGTATCGCAAGCGACATAGATGTCTGGCCAGCCATCCTCATCGGCATCGAACGACACCGCCGTCAGCCCATACGAGTCGCGGATCGCGGCAACGCCCGACTCCTTCGATATGTCGGTAAAGGTGCCGTCTCCGTTATTCCGGTAAAAGAAATGCTGGGGAGCCTTGAGCCCTTTGGGGCCGCACGCTACGGCAATGCCCTCGTAGTTGCAATTGAGCACGTCCAGCGACGGCTTGAGAGCATGAGCCATGTCGATGTCGACATAGTTGGAAACGAACAGATCAAGCAGGCCGTTGCGGCGGCTCTCAATGAAGGTGCATCCCGACCCGAACCGAATGCCCTCGTGCAATAGGCCTGCTTTTGCGGTCACATCCGTGAAAGTGCCATTGCCATTGTTGCGATAGAGCTTGTTCTGCCCGTAATAGGTCACGAAGAGATCTTCGAAGCCATCGTTGTTGTAGTCGCCCACACAGACGCCTACTCCCCAGCCTGCGTCCCACAACCCAGCCTGTCTCGTCACATCGGTGAACGTACCGTCACGATTGTTCTTGTAAAGGCGGTTCGACGCATCGGCAGGAACATCTTCGAGGCGTCGGCCGCCCACAATGAAGATGTCCATCCAGCCGTCGTTATCGTAGTCGAAAAAGGCGCAGCCGCCTCCCATCTCCTCGATGATGTAAGTCACTGCCTCCGGGATGCCGTAATACATGGTGGCAGTGAGACCGGCAGCGTGAGCCACATCGGTAAACCGCGAAAAGGGCTTGGGCACTTCAGGCGCAGGCTTCGCCGGGTCTGCCGACAAAAGCCGCGGAAACATCGCGGACGCCCAGAGAGCAGGAGCCGAACGCAACAGGCTCCGCCGGGTCCAGCGGGAAGTGGGAATTGACATCGGCCTCCTTCGGGCTTCTTTATTTTGCCACTGCGAGAGTAGAAGGAGCAATTTCCGGCACTTCCGCGAGATCACAAGGCAGGGGCGAGGAATTCCTCCCCCACCGCGTCTTTGTCTTGCGGCTCAGGGGCGAGTCTGTTGCGCAGGTTGCGCCTGCTGGGCTGCAGGATCGCGCTCCAATTGATCACTCAATTCACGAGCCTCGGCATTCTTCGGATCCAGGCGAAGCGCCGTAGCCACCGCCTCGCGAGCTTCCGCGAAGCGTGCATTCTCTGCAAGTACAGCCGCCAGGTTAATCCACGCCTTCACCCAGGCAGGAGAGGCATGAACCGCCAGCCGCAAATGCTCAATCGCCCCCGCGCCGTCTCCCTTTTCTCTCAGCATCAAGGCAAGTTGCCGTTGTGCGCCGGGAAAATCGGGATCGATCTTCAGCGCCTCGTCCAGTTGCACCCGCTCCCCGTCCTTGTCACCAGACTGATCGAGTGCAATGGCCAATCGAAATTTGTAATCGGCACTTTCCGGCGCCCCCTGCACTGCTTCGCGGTAATGGAGAATGGCGTCTTGAAACTTGGCCGCTTCCATGTCCTTGTCCCCCTGCGAAGCATTCACGCGCGCCTCCAGCGCGGCTTCATCGGCCTTCTGCAGTTGCTGATAGAGTTTCATCTCCGCCTGCGACCGCTCGGTCTCGCCCTGACCGCGCAGTGCTTTGAAAAGCTCAAAGTGAACCTGAGGCTCCGTCGCGCCCAGTGCAATCGCCTTTTCCAACTGCACCTCGCCCTCCTTCCACTCTCGCAGCGCAACCAACACCACTCCCAGGTTGAAGCGGGAACTGGAGAAATTGGGGTCCAGCGCCACCGCCTCCAGCAAATGACCCTTGGCTCTTGGATAGTCTCCGAGGGTTCGCTCCAGCACGCCGTTCAGGTAGAGCAGTTCAGGATCATGCGGGTGTCGCGCGAGCAACGTCGATCCCAGAGTCTTGGCCTGCTCGGTGTGGTTTGTCAGCACGAGCAGACGAAACAATTGCAGCTCTGCCTCCGGGTTGCCGGGGTTCTTGTCCACCGTCGCCTGCAACAGATTGACCGCGTCCTGATGGCGAGCCTGCTTCACCAGCACGACCGACATTGCGCAGGCAAGGGGAACAGAGCCGGGACGCTCCTGAAGCGCCTCCGTTAGAACTTCATGCGCCTGATCGAGCAGGTGCAGCAGCCCATAGGCTTTCGACAGCGCGATAGAGAGCTTTTCGGTGCGCGGAGCGGATCGCAGCAACTGCACCGCGCCGACATAGTCTTCCCGAGCCAGCAGAGCGGTGGACAGGCCCTCCAGGGCCTCAACCGAATGCGGATCAATCGCCAGAACCTTCTTCCACTCCACTTCCGCTTCAGGCTCTTTCCCTCCACGATCGTAAAGATAGGCGAGCAGAAGGTGCGGTTTCAGGACTTGTGGCTCAAGGCGGGTCGCCTCCATGAGGGCGGAAACGGCTTCGGCGGGCCGCCCGTCTTCTACCAGTGCAAGCCCCTCAAGATAATGCAGCTGAGCCGATTTTGGATCGGATTTGAGTGCCACGCGAAAGGTGTCCACCGCACAGCCAATTTGCTTATGGGTGGCAAACCAACCGCCCAAAGCAATCGATTCTTCGCTGCTGGGATGCCCGTGCAGTTTCGCTGCCATCGCTGGAGGAGCAACACAGGATTGCCCCCTGGGAGCAGAACTCTTTGCCGCGGAATTCGCCTGCGCATGACCGGGCATAACCCATCCCGTCAAGGCAGCCAGCAGAATACCCTGAGTACACATTCCGCGCAACATGCTCATGACAGAGTTCTCCCGGTAGCCAGAATACAACAGGGCAGTGTGGCTGGTCTGTGCCGGCAACTGCGCCGGGAACCTCAAAATAGAGACGGTTTTCGCAGCCGGCCCGCACAAGGCCTACCAAGCCTTTCCCCATTGAGCGGCGCGCGACTGGGGATTCCAAACCCCGGAATGAGATGAAAGAGCGTTGCCTTGCGAAGTTCACCGTTCCCTGTCCAGCGCCGATCGTCCGACGCTGCCAAGTGAATCTCGGGACTTCCCCTCCAATTCCCGGAGTTCTTGATTCCTCTCCCTCTTGCCGCTCCAGAACTTCACCCGGACTTTCGCCGCCCAAGGGATAGAATTGCTGGTGTCCGCTTTGTGCTGTATTCCGTGCCTTTCGACCGGCTTCAATTGAAGGAGATAACCCGTGCGTTTTCATATAAGACTTTTCCTTGGCGTACTCTTGCTCGGAACCGCGTTGCCCACTGCCTCCTATGGCCAGTTCCAGGCTCCCACAAAAGAAGAACTCAGCATGACCAGCGACCCCAAGGCTCCGGGCGCCGACGCGGTCTACCTCTTCCGCGAAGAACGAGAGGACGATCCGAGCCACTTCCGCAGCGTTTACGCACGACTCAAAGTGCTCACCGAAAAAGGCAAGGAAGCGGCCACCGTTCATGGCATGTACAAAAAGAACTTCGTCTATCAGGCCAGCGGAAATGGCGTGAGCAACAGCAGCTCCAGCACCCAGAATTACTTTGATGCTCCGACGATTGCCCATTCAGGCCAGGATCAGCCGTGGGATCTGGACATCGCCAGCGGGCGCATCGAGATCGGCTCCTTTCAAGCCAGAACCATCCACCCCGACGGGACGATCGTTCCACTGACGGGCAAGCCGTCGGAGCTCCTTCATTTCAGCAAGGACCCCAAAAGCGCCAACCGGGTCAACTTCACCTTCAACATGCCCGCCGTCGAGGTGGGCAGCATCCTGGAGTTCTACTACCAGGTTCGTTACGATCGTTTCCTGGCCCCTCCGGAGTGGCAAATCCAACAACCCTATTTCGTGCATCGTGCGAAATATATGTTCATCCCCGCCGTCCAGTTCTCTCCCCAGCGCACCTTGGGCGGCAGCGGCGTCTCTGCCAGCCAGATGAAGGGAAAGCACGACGATATCTATACGGATCTTCGCGCCTCCAGCATTCTGCCTCCCGGAAAAATCCTCGCCAAAGATCCCGCTGGCAACTACGCCCTCGATCTCACCGATATTCCTGCCCTGCCTGCAGAGGCCTTTGCCCCGCCCGCCACGGCACAGAGTTATCAGAGCAGCTTCTATTACCTCTACACCCCGGATGAAAAGGAATTCTGGCGCAAGGAACTGCAATATTGGACCAAGGACCTGGGTCCCTATATCGCGCCGAATCCGCAGCTCCAGCAAGTGGTTGCGGAGCAGGTCGCGGGAACAGACACCCCGCTGGAAAAGGCCAAGAAGCTCTATGCTTTCGTGCAGAAGCTGGAGAATACCGATCTGCTCGGCAAGGACTCAACCGCATTTGAGAACGACACAGTTCCAAAGGGCAGCGTCGATGAGGTGCTGCAACGCAAAAGCGGGAACAGCAAAGAAATCGCCATGCTCTATCTGGCTTTGGTGCGGGCTGCCGGTCTGTCGGCCAGACCGGAACGAATCGCGAGCCGCGATTACCAGATCTTTTCCTCCGCATTCATGAGCACCGATCAGTTGGACAGCATCCTGGTCGGCGTAACCATCGACGGCAAAGAGATCGTTCTCGATCCGGGCGAGAAAGCAGCGCCCTTTCAGACATTGCGCTGGTCTCATGCGGGAGCAGGCGGAGTAGCCTTCTCCCCCAATGGCAAGATCGAGATCGTCGTCACCCCCTTGCAACTGAATACCGACAACACGGCCATTCGGGTGGGCACGCTCACTGTCGGTCCCGGGGGCGAACTAGCAGGAAATCTCAAGGTTGGCTTCATTGGCCAACAGGCGATGGAGCTGCGACAACTCGCAATCAAGGCTGGCCCGGAAGCGGCGAAGGCCCGTGTGGATGAGTTGCTGGCCCGCGAAGTCCCCGAAGGCATTGCGGCCAAAGTGGATCATTTTTCGGGTCTTGATAATCCCAACCAGCAACTGGTGGCCTTGGTTCCCATCAACGGCGCCCTCGCCAGTCACGACCCCAACCGCATTACCCTGCCCCGGCTCTTCTTTCAAAGCAAGGCGGTCAATCCTTTCCCTGCGGAGGCCAGCCGCGTTCTTCCTGTCGACATGCAATTTGCCGCCCAGGAACAGGAGCAGATCACCTACAACTTCCCCGCAGGTCACACTCTGGAGACCACGCCGCAAGATACCAAGTTCGCCCTGGAAGAAGATGCGGTCTACCAACTCCGTTCCAAGGTCACACCGAACTCGATCACCACTGCCCGCATTCTGTCGCGCGGCTTCACGCTCCTCGACGCCAGGCAATACGACCAGTTGCGCGACTTCTATCAGAAGGTCCTGACCGCTGATCGCCAGCAAATCGTCCTCGTTGCCGCTAAGACGACAGGAAACTAAGACCTGTCTGTCTGCAATGCACAAAGAGGCCCACGGCAATGCCGTGGGCCTCTTTGTGCATTTGTCCTAGAGCATTTTCGATCTCGCTCTTTGCAGTCAAGATTGAGATTTGTGGCTTCCCACCCTTGAATCCAAAAACAGCTGCTGCTTTCGCGCCGGACACTTCGCATTCCGCTTCCTACGGACGGACTGCGTCGGGATTGATCCCCTTCGCCTGCATCTCATAGCGAGCAATGTTGCCCCGCAAGGCTGCCGCCAACTCAAAGTTCTTCTGCTCGACGGCTACCTCAAGCGCACGCTTTGCCGTACTCACCGCCTTATCGTATTGCGTGGTTTCAGAGTACATCCCCGCGAGCATTTGCAGAATTGCCGGCTCGTGACCGCCGGTAATCTGGGCGGCCGCTTCCAGTTGCGGAAGAGCCTCCGTGAAGTGGTTGGTTGCCGCCAGAGCACGACCATAGTTGAAGCGAGACTCGGCCGACTGAGGGGCCAGTTCAACAGCCGTTTGCAGGTGGTTCAGCGCCTCGTCCATCTTCCCCATGCGCGCCAGAATCACACCCAGAATATTGTGCCCTTCCGCAGACTTGGGAGCAAGCTCAATGCCCGTGATGAGTTCGGCGATCGCCTCATCGCGATGCCCACCCATCACTTCGTAGATGTGCCCCAGATTCACGTGTGCCGCCCCGTTATCCGGGTTCAGCACGATGGCCTTCTGAATCTCGGACATGGCCTCTTCGTCCTTGCCTTCTTCTGCAAGAACGCTGCCGAGATTGTTGTGCGTCTGCGAACTGTCGGCATTCATCGACAACGACTTCTTGTATTGCTCAATTGCTTCGTCGACACGGCCCGCACCGGCCAGCGATACACCCAGATTGTTGTACGTGCGCGGATCGTCGGGATCTTTCTCCAGGGCTTCCTTCCAGATCGGAATCGCTTCGGAATATCGGTGCTTGTCGGCCAGGTCCTGAGCCGTATCGAAGATCTTGTAGAAGTCCATCGCCGGAGTGTCGATATGTTCCAAACCATCGGCGCCGATGTTCACAAATTCCGGAATATTGACGGCGCGATTGGAGGCCGTAGCATTCTCCACCACGACCGGGGGACTCACATGTCCGCTCTCGTCCAGGTGGGTCAGATAGAGATGCGTATAGAGCGATGGGCTCTTCGACGAGAAGGCAAGCCAATGCCCGTTGGGTGAAAAGGTATGCCACGAGTTCATCACCGGAAGATTGGATTCGAGCGGCCGCGCCACTCCTCCTTCGAAGGGCACAATATACAGTTTGCTATCGGGGCGCATCAGCAATCCGTTCTTGCACTGCACAAACACAATCCATTTGCCGTCGGGCGAGACCTTGGGAAAGTTGTTGCTCATCCCATTTTCCGATGCGCCCACAATGCGCTCCGCAGTTCCCCCTTTGCCGTCATTGAAGGGAATCTTGTACAGATCGTATTGAATCTGCGTTTCGTTGGGATCGTTGGCGTAGGTGGACCTCTTGTATCCCGGAGGATAGGGATCGCGGGCCGCCGCACGCGAAAAGATCAGATACTTTCCATCCGGACTCCAGAACGCTGCGGCCTGCACGAAGTTGGGATCGTCGGCGCCCGGCAGCGGCTGCAGTTTTCCACTCACCTTGCTATACCAGGCAAGCACTCCGCGGGTGGGATAAAAGACCTGCCCGAATCCGTAGTTGTCATAGAACCCGTTGTAGATGCGGTCCAGCACCCGCACTCCGCGCGCATGAGGCACATCGATGGAGTTGATCACGTACTGGCCATCGGGCGAAACCTGACTCATGAAGCCAAACCGCTTCTGTGCCCGCTCTTCGCTGAAGGCGCTCCAGTGAATCACGTAGTCGTTGCTGATGGCGCTGAGCTTCTTCACCGGGATTAGCGCATAAAGGCCCTTGTCATTCGCCGGGCCGTCGACGTCGATCCCCAGGGTCTTGCCGTCGCGCGAGAAGGAATGGCAATTGGCGCACGTGGGAAGACCGGTCATAACCGTCTTGGTTTCGGGTTGAGAGATGTACCGCAACTGCCACTTGATCATGGGCAGAACAGAATCGGGCAGCGGCTTGATCACGCCGCGCTGCGTGGTCGACAGGTCCGGCGGAATCAGGGGAACGTCGCGAAAGAAAAGCGGCGCGCCCACCGGATCTTTGGAGGTGGAGATTGTGGCTTGAGCATGCGAAAGCGGCTGCTTGTCCTTCTGGCTTGCATAGCCGCTGACAAGCACCGTTGCCGGTTCCTTCACCGAGTGATTCTTGATCTCTTCCCACGTCTTGGCATCGGGCCGCCACGTGTGAGCAGCCGCCTGCTCCGCGGTCAGAGTCGGCGGCACATAGCCGACCAGTTTGTCATCCACTGGGCCAAGCTGCATCTTTTCGCCGTTGGACCAGACCTTCACCCCATGCGCGTGCTCACCGAAAACCACTTCGACGCGCCACACGGTGACGCCCGGCGTCTCATCGCGCCACGCAAATTGTGGCGCGATGATGTCTGGGGGATAGATGGTCCCGTTCACGGGCAGGTCGATGGTCAGCGTCTGTTTGGCAACCGTCTCGTCCATGGGAACGGGAGTCAGCCAGGCTGGCATTCCGCTTGCTGCTTCAACCACCGACATTCTGCTTGTCATAGCCGTGCCGGCGACAAGCAATCCCGTCGCCGCCAGCTTCAACATCCGATTCATGGAAACTCCCTGGAGCCGCTCAAGGTGTCGCCGGAGGCCGGTCCCAAAATTGCGACCAGAACTTGCCTGGCGCTGGATTTCCGAAAGATTCCGAGCGAAGAGCTTTATCCATCGTATATGAACCCGAACAACGTCGGCGAGCCTCTGCGTGCGCCGCGAAGGCCCCAACCCAATTCATTTTTTGGCCGGCGCTGATATCGAAACAGGCTCCGTCACCTGCAAAACGCGGTCGGCGGCCACATTCTCAAGAACCTGCACAATACCGCTTGGCCAGACGATCTCCACGGTGGAAGCAATCGCCTCTGTGCCCAGCCCAAAATGCACTGGCCCCAGACTCGACGAGGCATAGCAGACGCTGGAAGTCTGGTGATTGAACTGCGCTCCCGCTTTCGTCACGACTTTAACCCGCGCGCCGATTCCATCGCGGTTGCTCTTCACGCCTTTCAATGCGATATCGAGCCAGTGATTGGAATTGGGACTGTTGTTCATCCATACTTCGGCGTTCCGGTCCATTGAGGTCACAGCCACATCGATTCTTCCGTTTCCGAGAAGATCGCCGAATGCGCAGCCGCGGTGCCGAGCGGCGGTCGAATCCGCAAACCCTGCCCGCCCGGTGAGGCCTTCCCACTTCCCGCTGGCTCCCAGATTTCGGAAGACCGTGTTGGGCTGGCGCACCGCCTCGCCGGGCGGATTGGTCGCGGATACATGGCCGCGCGAGACAAACCAGTCTTTCCAGCCATCGTTATCGAAGTCGTACAGCGCCGATCCGAATCCGGACATATCCATGCTCTGTTTGCCCATCCCGCTGGAGGCGGTGACTTCCACGAACTCCCCTTTTCCGGTGTTCTTGAAGAGCGGAAATGTCTGCTTGTTGAGCGCAACAAAGGCAATGTCCGGATAACCATCGTTGTCGAAGTCACGAAAATCCAGCCCCATTCCTGAGATGAAGGCCCCCTCTTCCGGCAAGGCGGTACCGGTTTGAAAGGCCACCTCTTCGAACTTGATTCCCAGGTTATGAAAGAGGAAGTTGTATCCCGCGTCGTTGGTGACAAACAGATCGGGCTTGCCGTCCAGATCGTAGTCGGCCACGCCGACCCCCATCCCCTTGCCAACCTGATCGCGGATACCCCATTCCTTGGAGACGTCCTTGAAGGTGCCGTCCCCCTGATTGAGAAAAAGCTGATTGGGCAGTCCCTTGTAGAAGCGGGGGTGGCAGTACTCCGGCGTGGCGTCGATGGTGCACAGAGGCTTGTCGGAGTAATTCCACTGCAGATAGTTCACAACAAAGAGGTCGAGCAGCCCGTCATTGTTCACGTCGACCCAGGCGGCCGCTACCGACCAGAGCGGGCCGAATTCAGCATCATTCGCTCGATCCAGGCCGGCCTTTTTGGTGACATCGCTGAAGGTGCCGTCGCCGTTGTTGTGGTAAAGCGTATTGCCGTGCACTCCGGAGACAAACAAATCCGGATGCCCGTCGTTATCGTAGTCCCCCACTGCCACGCCGACGTCGAATCCAATCCCCGCCAGCCCGGCCTCGGCAGTCACGTCGGTAAACTTCCCGTTCCCGTCGTTGCGAAACAGCCGGTTGGAATACTTGGCAGAATCCTTCTTCAGATTCGCCAGGTTGGCGCCGTTGGCAAAGAAGATGTCCGGTCGACCATCCCCGTTGTAGTCGAATACCGCAACCCCTCCTGCCATGGTCTCGGGGACGTTCCTGGACGGGCCTTCGTCGCTCTCCAGCCGGAAGGGCAATTCCTTGATCTCGAAATGAATCGGGGAAGGGGGTGGTGGCGGCGCCTGGGCAAACAAAAGCGCGCTGCCCGCAAACACGACACTCAAGACTGCCAACCGAAGACGAGATACGATGGGAGAACTCCTCAGCACTAAAACAAAGGAAGTGCCGCCCAGGCGTTTCGCATCCCCGGGTAATTTTCGATTATAGTAGGGGACTATGTCTGGCGTGCACATTCGTATCGTCTGCGTTTCCTTGGCCTTCGCTTTTCTCCGCACAGCAGCCCCGGCGCAGTCGGCCGGGCCCGAAGTGGTCGGATACGTCTTCCCTAGGGATGCCGCCTTGCAGCCCGGGCAGATCGAGCCCAGCCGGCTCACCCGCATCAACTATGCCTTCGCCAACATTGCCGATGGACGTCTGGTCACCGGCTACGCCCGGGACGCGGAGAACTTCGCCAGCTTGGCGGCGCTGCGCAAGCAGAATCCAAAGCTCAAAATCCTGGTTTCGGCCGGCGGATGGCTCTGGTCCACCAATTTCTCCGATGTCGCCCTCACCGCAGGCAGCCGCAAGATCTTTATCGACAGCACGATGGACTTCCTGGCGCGCTACGATCTGGATGGGTTGGATGTTGATTGGGAGTACCCGGGAATGGAGGGCGCCGGCCACCTTTTCCGTCCCGAGGACAAGGAGAACTTCACAGCACTCATGAAGGAACTGCGCGCGCGCTTCGGCCTCGAATCAGCCAAGACCGGCAGGCGGCTCTACTTGACCATGGCGGCAGGCGCATCGAAGGAATTCCTGCAACACACTGAAATGAAGAAGGTTCAGAAGTATGTCGACAGCGTCAACCTGATGACTTACGACTTCGTGAACCCCGCGTCGGACCCGGCTACCGGCCATGATGCTCCGCTCTATGCAAATCCCGCTGCCCCCCTGCTCGTCTCGGCCGACGACACGGTGCGGACTTTCCTGGGTGCGGGAGTTCCGGCCGCAAAGCTCTATCTGGGAATCCCTTTCTATGGACGCGTTTGGAGCGATGTTGCCGACATTAACCACGGCCTCTTTCAACCAGGAAAACAGGCTGCAGAGAGCTGGGCGACCTACCAGGTTGTGGCCACGAAGATGCTGGACAAGGCACATTCGGATCAGGGGTTTGAGCGCTACTGGGACGCGAAAGCCGGCGTGCCCTGGATCTACAACGCCAAAGAGCGCACCTTCGTGACTTACGAAGACCCGGAGTCGATCACCGGCAAATGTAACTACGTTCTTGAGCACAGGCTGGGCGGTGTCATGTTCTGGGAGTACACCAACGATCCCGGCGGCTCGCTCCTGGGCGCAATCGACGCCGCATTGCACAAGAGCCCCGATGCGCCACATACCGCCAAGAATAACCACGGGCGCTAGACACGTGTGTCGACGCCAAAGCAAAGGATTTGTCCTCGCTGGTCCGGCCTCGTCCCAGATCCGGAAAGATCAAACAAACATCTGAAAGCGCGCGAGTTCTACCCAAAATAAACGTTCTGCCTGGGACCTTTGCCGCGAATCCCCTGTGCAAAGCTACTCGCCCGAAATACAATTCTAGCCGTTGAGTAAATTACAGGATGAGCTCCGTCTGTTGGAGACGGCGCGCATCCATCCAAAACTCCAGAGACCTGGGGGTTGGTGCGTATTTCGTTGTCAGAGTTAGCCTTCGAATCGAAACAAGGGAAGAGAAACTACACATGGCTTACCAGGAAAAGCGCACAGTTGGGCCAAAGCTGAGGGCTTTGGCCACGGGGTTTTCGTCGGGACTGCTGTCTCTGATCGTTCTGGTGCCCTTGGCACTCGGGCAGGTGGCCGGGACTTCAGCAGCGCCGGCCGCTTCGACACCGGCCCCCAAGACAACCGTTGCTGAAGACCGAAGCGTCAACCTCACCGTGGATGAAGTGACGCTGGATCTGGTGATTCATGACAAGCATCAGAAGCCGATTCTCAATGCGAACCCGGCGGACTTTGCGGTCACCGACGAGAACACACCGGTAAAGCTGAACAGTTTCCACCTGGTGAACAAAGATGGCAGCAATGGGCATCTGGTGACGCTGGTCTTCGATCACTTCGACGGCCCCACGTCCAAGGCAACTCTCAGCATGGCCACGAAAGTCCTGAAGATGATTCCCACCAATGGCTACAGCTTTGCCGTTCTGGATTTCACCGGTCGTCTGCGCTTGCTTCAGGGCTTTACTGCGGATCGCGGCGCCATTGCCGAGGCGGTGCGAGTGATCACCGAAAGGCCGCAGAAATCGGCCGGCCCGGTGATTCTCAGGGCAACCGGTCAGGCCATCGACAACAGCAAAGACCCCACCGACGAGGACCGGGCCAAAGCCGCGGCAAAAGCCGAGAAGGAATTGGTTGCGATCATTCGGACCGGCGCCGATTCCACTGGAAATCATGTCGACGTCCGCGTTCGCGCGGAAGACCAGACCCTGCTGGCGGCCATCAATGACGCTCAAACCATCCGCCAGGATCAGCACGCTCTGCCCCGTCTCGCCGGCCTTTTGGCGCTCGCCAAGTCGCAGCAGAAGGCCCCGGAGAGAAAGTCCCTGATCTATTTCACGCAGAACATGCAATTGGATTCGGCCGCCAAAGAAATGGTCAAAACCATCACCGGAGTCGCCAACCGGTCGGGGGTCAGTATCTATATCGTCGACATGAACGCCCTCAACACCGGCGGTCAGTATCAGATCGACACGGCCCTGGGAAGTCGGAACATCGCATTCAGCCCCGCGCCACAGGCCGTAGCCGGCAGCGGCGGCATGGCAACAACGACGCCATCCATGCAGCAGGGTGGAATGTCAGAAGCAGGCGGCGGATCCGTCGGCAAAGCATTGGACTGGACGCGTGCCGATCCCCACCAGTTCACCGAAACCAAAAGCAGCCCCATGGCGGAGTTGGCCAAGAACACCGGCGGCGCCTACATCGATGCGCAGGACAGCCCCGGGAAGCCCCTCCAGCAGATGCTCTCCGACATGCAGTCCTATTATCAGGCGACCTATCTCCCACCCATTCAGGACTATGACGGCTCGTTCCGCACCATCGCGGTGAAGCCGGTCCGCTCCGGCCTCAACGTCCGGACAAAGACCGGTTACTTTGCCCTCCGCCCAGGCGCGGAAGGCGAAATTCGCCCCTTTGAAGCGCCCCTCCTCAAGATTCTGGCGCAGGACGACCTGCCCTCGGATGTGCAGTATCATGCCTCCATCCTGCAGTTCGGCGACCTTGCCAACGGCAACACCAGCACCGTCGCCGTCGAGGTTCCGCTGGCGGCGATTCAAACCAAAAAGGACACGCACACCAGCCTGTTCGCCGCCCATGTCTCCGTGGTCGCCCAGATCAAGGACCAAAAAGGCACCGTCATCGAGCATTTCGGCGAGGACGTCAACCGCCGCGGGGCCTTGGAATCCTTCGATTCGGACAAGTCCGCTTCGATTACCTTTCAGCGCCATTTTCTGTCGATCCCCGGCAAGTACATCCTCGAAACCGCGGTACTCGATCAATTCGGGCAAAAAACGGGCGCGCAGCGCGTGAAATTCGATATCCCCGCCGTTGCGGTGACCCCTTCGCTGAGCGACATGGTGCTCGTCCGCAAAATGGACGCGTTCCACGAAGAAGACGATGCCCAGGAACCAATGCGTTACGAGAAAGGCAAAATCACACCGAACCTCACCGGACAGTTGCCCGAAGGAACCAAGTCGGTGTCGATGTTCTTCATCCTCCATCCCGACACCAATGCGTCCGGCCCGGCAACGCTGGAGATGGAAGTGATGCGTAACGGAATGCCCGGGCATCGCACCCCGCTTCCCTTGCCTGCGCGCTCCGCACTCGCTTCGGAGGCGGTCCCCTATCTGGCGAATTTCAAGGCCAATACGATCGCGCCCGGCAATTACGAAGTAAAAGCAAGCATTACGCAAGGGGGAAAGACCTCAGAGCGCGCCCTCTTTTTCACCGTCCCTGGTTCTTCCGCCGTCGCAACAGTCGCGGGAACGGCCCTTGCCGACTTGAAGCTGCAAACCGAGACCAACGATCCTCATGCCGCCTCCCAGTTGGTCATCACCTCGATCACCGATCCAGTCCCTCCGCCCACTCCGGCAGAAATCGAGTCGATCATTGCCGATGCCCGCAAGCGCGCCGTCACCTACATGGATACGCTGCCCAACTTCCTCTGTGTCGAAGTCACCACCCGCTCCATCGATGCCAATGGCAACGGAGAATGGAAGCACCGCGATACCATCGCCGAGTTGCTGCGCTTCCGCGACAAAGTGGAGACCCGCACCATGTTGGAAGTAAATGGCCAGGCCAGCAGCGCCGATCGCGACTCCATGAAGGGCCAGTTCTCCAGCGGACAGTTCGGCGGAGTCCTTCGTGCCGTCTTTGAGCCCTTCGCCAAGGCCGATCTGGTCTGGAAGGAAACCGACTCGCTCGGCAATGGAACCGTGCAGGTCTTCGCTTACAAGGTCGCCAAAGAAAACTCCATGTTCAGCGTCGGCGGAGCCAACGGGCTGGAGCTGAAACCCGGCTACCATGGCCTGGTCTTCATCGACAGCGCGACCCGCAGCGTGCGCCGCGTTACCCTGCAAACCGACGACATGCCGAAGAACTTCCCCACCCAGTGGTCGGCCCTCGAAGTCGACTACGACTACATCGTCATCAACGCGCACGACTACCTGATGCCGGTCGCTGCCGAATTCCGCCAAAAGCAGCTTCACAAGATGGAAACGCTCAACACCATCGAGTTCCGCGACTACCGGCGCTTCAGTTCCAGCATGAAAATCGTTGGCTTCACGCCTCTCGAAAAGCCCTAAACGCTTTTCCAAAATAAAGAAAGAGGCTGGGATCGCTCCCAGCCTCTTTTTCTACTTCTTACAGATTCTGCCGGAATCCGACCTATAGGACTAGAGAGGCTGCACGTCGGCAGCTTGCCATCCTTTGGGCCCCTTCACCACGTTGAACTGCACGGCTTGACCTTCTTGCAGGCTCTTGAAACCATTCGAGTTGATCGCAGAGTAATGCACAAAAACGTCTTCACCGTTTTGGCGCGAAATGAAACCGAATCCCTTCGCGTCATTGAACCACTTCACTGTACCTTGTTCCATTGAACGTGTTTCCTGTATTGAATTGCGCTGGATGAATCGGAGCGACCACTGGCAGAATCTTCCTTAATTGGGCGAGTACTGCACACGCCCGGTTCGGCTCTAACGCTGGCGATAGTGTACCATTGACGCACAAAAATCCTCTGCAAAGTTTGGTTTTCTCGCCGCGCAAACTGCGTTTTTTCGTGGGGAACGTTTTCTGAACCTCTTGAATCCCAACGCCTTAACGGCGTCGTGGTCGCTGTGATACCGTGAAAACGGCTATGCTCACCTCTGCTCCCAACGATCCCGTTCCCGCTTTGCTAGCGGATGCAACCGCTTTGCTGGAAGACCAATTCAGCATTCTTCCCCCTCTCGATCAAGCCCCCAACGCGGCTCACGTTCAGCAAAACATGGCCCGCATTCTCGCCGAAACAGCTCAGCGCCTGGGCGATAATTTCCCCTATTTTCACCCCCTCTACGCGGGCCAGATGCTCAAACCGCCGCACCCCTTGGCGCGAGCCGCCTACGCGCTGGCCATGAACGTCAACCCCAATAATCACGCCCGCGACGGAGGCCGCGCCAGCTCCGAGATGGAGATCGAGGCTGTTCGCAGCATCGCCGCAATGTTTGGATGGGCCGGGTCGGCCAGCGAATTTCTCGGGCACCTGACTTCGAGCGGAACCCTCGCCAATCTGGAAGCCTTGTGGATCGCCGGGCAACTGGCGCCGGGCAAGCGCATCGTGGGCTCCGCGCAGGCGCACTACACCCACCAGCGCATCTCTTCTGTGCTCAAGCTGGAGTTTTCCACGGTGGACGCGGACCGCTTGGGACGCATGAAGATGGATGCCCTCGAGGCAGAACTGGCCCGGGGCGACGTCGGCACAGTGGTGGTCACGCTGGGAACAACCGCTTTGGGTGCCGTGGACCCGCTCGACGAGGTTCTGGCCCTGCGCCAGCGTTACGGATTTCGCATTCATGTGGATGGGGCCTACGGGGGATATTTCCGTCTGATCGCCAATTCCCTGAGCCATCCTGTGCGCAGCGCTTATGAGGCAATCGATCAGGCCGACTCCATCGTCATCGACCCGCATAAGCATGGACTGCAACCGTATGGCTGTGGCTGCGTCCTCTTCCGCGATCCCTCCGTAGGGCGCTTCTACAAGCACGATTCCCCTTATACCTACTTCACCTCCAAAGAGCTGCACCTGGGAGAGATCAGCCTGGAGTGCTCCCGCGCGGGCGCGTCGGCGGTCGCCTTGTGGGCGACGCAACAACTGCTGCCCATCACTCCCGACGGCGAATTCGCCCGCGGCCTAAAGCGAGGACGCGCCGCGGCTCTGAAACTCGACAAGCGCCTGCGCCGAGACCAGGAGGGACGCTTTGAGTTGCTGGGGGCCGGTGCGAAGGGCGAAAGCGGCGCTCCGCAACTGGATATCGTGGTCTGGAAACTGCGGGCATCGACCGCGGAGATTGCGTCCCGGCTGGCGCAAGAGACATTTGTCGCCAGCGCCACAAGAGATCTGCATCTGGCTCTTGTACAATTGCCGCTGTTCTGGTTCGGAGCAGAAGATTCGTGCAATTCCGGCCCGGAGATGGTCACCTGTTTGCGGTCGGTATTGATGAAGCCGGAGCACGAGGCCTGGATCGATAGAATTTGGGAAAGATTGTCAGCCAGCTGTGCGGTCGAAGTGGCAGAATAATACCGACGGTTTGCGGTGGGATTTGCCGTGTCCAAAAAGAAAACGTTCTCATTCCGGCAGGCGCGGAAGATTGCCTCCCTTGCCAAATATCAACTCGCTTGAACAACCCGCCGAAAGCGATGGAATCTCGCCAACGGCCAGCGCTGATCCCGATCAAGAACAGCCGCCAACTGATCTCTGAAAACCCACATAGGATGTGACTCCATGCATGATCCCGCCGTACTCCGTTCTCAGCACCAGGCCCGCTATCAGGCCGTACCCGCCGTTTTTGTTGCTCCCGGGCGCGTCAACCTGATCGGCGAACATACCGACTACGCCGAGGGATTCGTCATGCCCGTGGCCATCGACAAGGCTACGCTGGCCGCCATCTCCCCCCGCAGCGACGGCAAGATCGTCATCTATGCGGAGAACTACAACCAAGAAGCAACCTTCGAGGCCGCTGCATTGCCCACCGCCGCCACCAAGCACTGGAGCGATTACCCCATCGGCGTCGCTGTCCTGCTGGCGGGCGAAGGCTTCACTATTCCCGGTTTCAGCCTCAGCATCTGGGGAGACGTGCCGCTGGGCTCTGGCCTCTCAAGCTCTGCCGCTTTGGAAGTGGCGACCATGACCGCCCTGACTGCCCTGATGGGAGTCACCATCCCCGGGCCCAAGCTCGCCCGTCTCTGCCAGCGCGTTGAGAACGAGTTCGTCGGCGCCAATTGCGGCATCATGGATCAGTTCATCAGTGCCAACGGCAAAGAGAACCATGCCCTTCTGCTCGATTGCCGTGACCTCAGCTATCGCCTCGCCCCCCTTCCGGCCGATGTTGCCCTGGTCATCGCCAACACCATGGTCAAACACTCCATCTTCGGCGGCGATTATCCCACCCGTCGTCGCGAGTCGGAAGCCGCCTGCGCCATCATCAACAGCCACCGAGGCGGCGTTCCTTTCCTGCGCGACGCGACCCTTGAGGACCTGGAAAAATGGGGCAGCGAAATGACCCCCGAGTCGCTCATGAGAGCTCGCCATGTCATCAGCGAAGATCTGCGCACCGTGGCCGCCAGCGAAGCCTTGCTCAAGGGCGACATGAAAGAACTGGGGCGCCTGATGGCCGAAGCCCACACCAGCTATAGTGGCGACTTTGCCGGAAGCTGCGTGGAAGCGGACCTGATGGTCGAGTTGGCGAACGAACTGCCCGGCTTGATCGGCGCCCGGCTAACCGGCGGCGGCTTTGGCGGCTGCACCATCAACCTCGTGGAACTGAGCGCGGCTCCGGCCTTCGCCGCCGAACTTGGCAAACGCTACGCCGCCAAAACCGGCATCACTCCGGAAATCCACATCTGCCACGCTTCCGACGGCGCACATCGGATTTCATAAGGGAAAAATAAGCGTCTCTTCCAGATTCAATCCGGGGCGAAATTCACATTTGAACGATTTCGCCCCGGCTTAACTTTCTTATAGTGACCGTGATAGAGTTTTTCGCCCGCCTCAGCCTCTCCCCGCGCATCTATTGGAATGAGCGGTAAGCGATTGTTTGCGGCAAGGGACTGGCCCTTCCCTTGCTAGAATCTTGAAAGTCTGCCCTCGAACCAGCCCCCAGGGAGACCCGGGCAACATTGCTGTCTTTTGGAGTTCAATTCCCCAAGTTGACGCTTTCCACAAGTTAGCGCCGCAAGATGAGATGAAAGCTATGGAAGCTCTACTCGCCAAGCCGTTTTCGTATGTGACCTCGCCGCTTTCCGGCAAAGTCGCCTATTTCTCCATGGAAATCGCCATTAACCCCGGTATGCCAACCTACTCAGGCGGTCTTGGCGTGCTCGCCGGAGACACGCTCCGCTCGGCTGCCGATGTGTGCGTCCCCCTCGTTGCGTTCACACTCCTGCACCGCAAGGGGTACTTTCAGCAGCATCTCGACAAGAATGGCTATCAGACGGAAGATATTCAGCTCTGGAATCCTGCGAATTTCTGTACCGAAGAAGCGCCCCGGGTAACCGTTCAAATCGAAGACCGTACCGTGATTGTCCGCGCCATGCGCTATGACATGGTGGGCCGCACCGGCCACGTTGTCCCGATCTATCTGCTCGACACCGATCTTCCGGAGAACTCCGGCTGGGACCGCGGCCTGACCGATCACCTCTATGGCGGCGACAGCAACTATCGCCTTCAGCAGGAGATCGTCCTGGGCATGGGCGGCGCACGCATGGCCAACGCTCTGGGACTCGATGTCAATGTCTATCACATGAATGAAGGCCACGCGGCCTTGCTCACTCTGGCCTTGCTGGAAAGCCAGATGGGCGGCGGAGCCATGGGCGCAAGCACCCCTTCCGACGTCGAGCAGGTTCGCAAGAAGTGTGTTTTTACCACCCACACCCCGGTTGCCGCCGGCCATGACCGTTTTTCTACCGAGCAGGCAATCCGCATTCTCGGCGGAGATCGCACCGCGCGACTCGAGCGCCAAGGATGCTTCCGAGACGGCATGTTGAACATGACCCTGCTGGCGCTGCACTTCTCCCGCTATGCCAACGGCGTGGCCATGCAGCATGGCAAGGTCTCCCGCGAGATGTTTCCGGAGTTCGATATTGACTCCATTACCAATGGCGTGCACGCGCCTACCTGGCTGTCCGAGTCGTTCCAGATCATGCTCGACAAGCACATCCCCACCTGGCGACGCGACAATATCTATCTGCGCAATGGCATCGACATCCCCGAGTCCGACATCCTGGCGGCCCACGCCCGCAACAAGCAAGCCATGTTCGCCGAGTTGGAAACCCGCACCGGTCTGGTATTCGACCCCAAGGTGCTCACCCTCGGCTTTGCGCGGCGCGCCGCGACCTATAAACGGGCAACCCTTCTCTTTACCGACCCCGAGCGGCTCTTGAAGATTGCCACGGAAGCTGGCGGTCTGCAGATTGTGTACGCAGGCAAGGCCCATCCCCAGGATGAACCGGGCAAGGGACTGATCCACAGCGTCATCGAGACCGCCGCCGAACTCTCCAACAATCTGCTGAAGATCGTTTATATGGAGAACTACGATTGGGCGCTCGGAGCCATGCTGACCGCTGGCGTCGACGTGTGGGTGAACACCCCTCGGCGTCCTTATGAGGCATCGGGAACCAGCGGCATGAAGGCTGCGCTGAATGGCGTTCCCAGCCTGTCTGTTCTGGATGGATGGTGGATCGAGGGCTGCATCGAGAACGTCACCGGATGGGCCATCGAAGACGGCATCGACGACGCCGCGGAAGCCGAATCCCTCTACGTCAAGCTGGAGTCCGCCGTGGTTCCCCTCTACCTTCAGGCTCCCGAGCATTGGGCTCGCCTGATGAGAACCACCATGGCCTTCAACGGCTCCTACTTCAATACCAACCGCATGGTCCTACAGTATGCCCGCAACGCCTACTACCCGGCCAACCCAGCCGAGTCCTCCAAGGTTGAAGAGCCCTCCTTCGCCTGAAGTCCCTTGTGTACCCGCGTCCCATGGCCTGCGCCTCTCAAAAGGCGCAGGCCATTTCTTTTCTCCAAAAAGCGCATCCGCCCTTATTCCGTAGTCCGAACTCTGTCGGGCGATGGGCAGGCGGATTGGTCTGAACCGCGCAAGCCACCCGAAACCCCGCGGAGAGGTTCGCAAAAGGCAGGGCAATCCGGACCGAAATCCGTAACCGGGCCGAGAAACCAGGGTCTAACTGGTTATGGTAACCTTTCCAATGTTCCAGGAGGCCAACGTGAAGCGTACCCTTTTGTCCACCGCATTCGTCGCTTTGTCCGCGTTTGCGGCGATGGCACAGAGCAGCACACCCGAGCCCAATGCCCCGGTGACGAATTTGCGCATCACCAGCCGCTCGGTCCTGTTGGATGTCGTGGTAACGGACAAGAATGGTGCCCCAGTCTCCGGCCTGAAGCAGGATGCCTTCAGCGTGACCGAGCAGGGAAAGCCGCAACCCGTTTCCTTCTTCGAAGAGCATAAAGGCCCCGCCGCCCCTCCCTCCGAGATACCCGCCCTCCCCCCCAATGTGTTCAGCAACTTTTCGCCGATGGGCCGTCCAGCCGCAGTAAGTGTGCTGCTCCTCGATTCCCTGAATACCACGTCAGATAACCAGATGGAGGTCCACCGCCAGGCCCTGAAATTCCTCAAGACGCTGAAGCCAGGGTCGCGTTTGGCTGTTTTCACCATGTCGCTGGGCCTGAGCTACATCCAAGGCTTCACCGACGATCCGGCTTTGCTGGTCGCGGCGCTGGAGGTCAAAAAGAACGGCCATATCGAAGTTCCGGCTTTGCTGACCTCGCAAAGCGAGGCAAACGCTATGCAGGGCGTGATCAGCCAGATGTCGGAGCTCGCTCCCGGGTCGCCGATACCCGGTGGAACTTCGCCCTCCGTCACTTCCGCTTCCCCGGCGGCGATTGCCTCAATGCAGGGCTTTTTTGCCGAGACTCAAACCGCGCAAACCGTTGACCGCGAATACCGCACCCTTGAGAATCTGCAGCAGCTGGCCGCGTTTCTCGGCAGCTTCCCCGGCCGTAAGAATCTGATCTGGTTCTCCGAGAGCTTCCCCACAGACCTCTTCGGAACAACGGCGATGCGATTGCAAGACGAAGTCAAGAAGACGATCAACCTGCTTACCGTGGCGCGCGTCGCGGTTTATCCCGTCGATGCCCGCGGGGTGGTAGGGAATACCTTCTTTACCGCCAGCAATACCAACGCGGTAGGCGCGCAGCTTCCGGGCCAGTTGAGTGGCGCCAGCGGCCCTGTTCAGACAGGCTCGACACAGATCTCCGACCCAGGGGGCAATGAGGTACCGCAAAGCGCCCTTGGAGCGTCCCAGAATCCCCTCACCTCGGAAGACTTCAAGCGCAACAGCGATCAGCAAACGATGAAAATGCTGGCCGAATCCTCCGGCGGCAAGGCTTTTGTCAATAAGAATGACCTGAACAAGATTGTCAGTGATGTGGTCACGCAGAGTTCCGACTTCTATACCCTTGCTTACGTCCCCACCAACGCCAAGATGGACGGCGGCGAGCGCAAGATCGGTGTCAAGGTCAATGGTGGCAAATACGACCTTTCGTATCGCCATTCCTACTTTGCTCAGGACGTCACCCTTCCCGGCGTCGGCATGACAGCCCAAGGAAAACCCTCTGGCGACCCTCTGCGCCCCTTCATGACCTTCGGCATGCCGCAGAGCGAGCAGATTCTATACAAGACGCTCATCCAGCGCGTAGCCCCCAAGCCGGATGCACCCAGCGACGCAAAGACTCCCACGCATTACGCGGTGGACTTCGCCGTCGATATCAAGGACCTGGACCTCAAGCTGGATTCGGACGGCCTTCACAAGGGCACACTGAATCTCTCCCTGATCGTCTTTGACCGCTACGGAGGGATTGCCACGCGCAAGGATCACCTTGTCGCGTTGAGTATCAAGCCGGACGCCTATGCCGCCTTCCTGCAAGACGGATTGCAACTGCATGGGGAAGTCGATGTGCCCCGGGGACAATACTGGCTGCGCACCGGCATTTACGACGCGGCTGCTCGTAAGGTTGGCACGATGGAGGTTCCGCTGGGATCCGTTCAGACAACAGTCGCAACCAGCGCCCCGACACCGCAGGCCAAGCCCGCTGGCGATGACGACGACAAGTAGAGAATGAAAGCAGGGAACAGGGGTCAGGGAACAGGGGTCGGGGTCAGGGGTCAGTGTTCAGGAATTGGTGAGCCCGCGCCAACTGGCCCATGCGCACCGGCGAAGCAATCGAGTGTCCTGTCTCTGAAGTTCGCATCAAAACACAACTGTCATCCTGAGTGGAGTTTGTCGCGCTTTTTGCGACAAACGGAGTCGAAGGACCTGCGGTTGTTTTTTAATGAACTTCGGATCCACCACACTACTACTAAAGTTACCCATGCTTCGAAATGCTCAAATCCGGGCCTAAACAGCTGCGGAAAAACTCGATTTTGCCCTCAGTTTTGAAGGGGCATGGCTTTAGCCATGCCGATAAGGTGAATCAAATCAGCGTTGGCTTTAGCCACCGAGGGACGTATTTCAGGATCTTTGGCGAAATACAGCCTTTTTCCGCACCCTGTAACGACCTCGAAATTCGGGCATGTTTCCAGTGGGTTAAAACCCCCTGTTCACTCCGTCCTTGCCAACGAAAGCTGCAGTACTTGGCAGAATAAGCGACGATGCTGGGAAGTGGGGCTGATGTTCGTAGGGCCCTAGTCCCTGAACCCTGCTCCCTGAACCCTAGTCCCTGTTCCCTGTCTTCTCAATCTCCCGGAACTTCTTCCAGCTCCGATCCCAGCTTGTGCAGCTTCATCACTTTCCATTGCAGCCGGTCAAAGAAAAGATAGACAACCGGTGTCGTGAAGAGCGTCAGCATCTGCGAAACCAGCAAACCCCCGACGATGGTGATGCCCAGCGGCTTGCGCAATTCCGAGCCGACACCCATTCCGATGGCTAGCGGCAGTCCGCCGAAGAGCGCGGCCATGGTGGTCATCATGATGGGCCGGAAGCGCAGCAGGCACGACTGATAAATGGCTTCCACCGGCGGCAGTCCCTGATCGCGTTCAGCCTGCAAGGCAAAGTCAATCATCATGATGGCGTTCTTCTTCACGATGCCAATCAGCAGAATGATGCCGATCAAAGCGATGATGCTCAGATCGGTTCCGGTCAAAAGTAGCGCAAGGATGGCGCCCACTCCGGCTGGTGGCAGCGAAGAGAGAATCGTCAGCGGATGAATCAGGCTCTCATACAGAATTCCCAACACAATGTAGACCGCCACCAGCGCGGCCAGAATGAGGTATTTCTCGTTCTTGAGTGAATCCTGAAACGCCTGCGCCGTGCCCTGGAAAGTGGGATGAATGGCGCTGGGCAAGTTCATCTCCGCCTGCGCCTTTTCCAGTGCTGTCACCGCATCGCCAAGGGCCACGTTGGGGGCCAGGTTGAAGCTGAGCGTGACGGCGGGATATTGCCCCTGGTGGTTCACCTGCAGCGAGGTCCGCTGCTGCTCGTAATGCGCGATGGTGGAAAGCGGAACCATCGTCCCACCCGTGGCTGCCGACGCCGCAGTCGCTGTGGTGATTGCCGTGGGCGCAGCCGAAGAAGCCGCCGCAGCAGCTGGAATCGCACTGACTCCCCCCGCAGCATTGGGAGCCTTGATATAGATACCGTTCAGAGCGTCAGGGCTGAGCTGGTACTGTGGATCGACTTCCATCACCACGAAGTATTGATTGAGGCCCGTGTACATGGTGGAAACTTCGCGCTGACCGAAGGCGTCATAGAGCACCTGGTCGATCGCCAGCGGCGTGATCCCCAGCCGCGAAGCGGTGTCGCGATCGATGACCAGATTCGCAGCCAACCCTTGATTCTGCTGGTCGGTCGAGACATCCCTCAGTTCTGGCATGTTTCTCATGCGAGCCATCAGTTGCGGCGCCCAGGTATTCAACTCATTCAGGTTCTCATCGCTGAGTGTGTACTGGTATTGCGCATCCGAGCCACGCCCGCCAATCTGAATATCCTGCTGCGATTGCAGGATCAGCGCGGCACCGGGGACGCTGGTGAGTTTGCGGCGCAGCCGGTTGATGACCTGCTCGGCAGAGACGCGGTCGGGTCGCTTCGCCAGCGGCTTAAGCGCGATGAACATGCGGCCGACATTGGTGCTCCCGCCGCCCGGGCCATTGCCACCAACGAATGCTGTAACCGATGCAATTGCCGGATCATCCAGCACCATCTGCGCGAGTTGCTTCTGCTTGTCGCGCATGGCCGGGAAGCTGATGTCCTGCGCCGCTCGCGTCGAACCGCCCATGCGTCCCGTGTCCTGCTGCGGAAAGAATCCCTTGGGCACGATGATATAGAGGTAAACGTTAAGAGCAAACGTTCCCAGAAGGATAACGAGCATCAGCACCTGGTGGTTCAAGACCCAGCGCAGGGCCGAGGCGTACTCGCCATGCATCCAGTCGAAGACCCGTTCGCTGGCCCGATAGACTTTTCCGTGCTTCGCCTTGTCGTGGGGCTTCAGAAACTTCGCGCACAGCATGGGAGTGGTGGTCAGTGACACCAGCAGCGAGACCGCAATCGCCACGCTCAACGTCACCGCGAATTCGCGGAAGAGCTTGCCGACGATGCCGCCCATCAAAAGAATCGGGATGAAAACGGCAATCAGCGACGTACTCATCGACAGCACGGTGAAGCCGATCTCTTTCGACCCCTTCATCGCCGCATCGAACGGGCTCATTCCCTGTTCCAGATAGCGCGTGATGTTCTCAATCACCACAATCGCATCGTCCACCACGAAACCAGTGGAGATGGTCAGCGCCATCAACGAGAGGTTATCGATGGTATAGCCCAGCAAATACATGATGCCGAAAGTGCCCACCAGCGAAAGCGGCACAGCCACCGAGGGAATCAGTGTGGCCCACACCTCGCGCAGAAAGAGAAAGACCACGAGGACAACCAATAGAACGCTGATCAGGAGCGATACTTCCACGTCCCGCACCGATGCCCGGATCGTGGTGGTGCGGTCGACCGCAATGTCGATCTTGACGGTCGGGGGAATCGCAGCCTGCAAGCGAGGAAGCTCCGCCAGCACCGAGTCCACGGTCGAAATGACGTTCGCGCCGGGGATCTTGAAGATCACCAGAAGAATCGCATCTTTCAACTGACCTGTCGGCTCGCCAACGGGGTTGATGCCCGATACTCCGGCCGTGTGAATGTCGGCGACGCCGTCGGTGATGGTGCCCAGGTCGGAGACGCGCACCGGTGCGCCGGTTTGCGCGTTGTATCCGGCGATGATCGGGGCGTAGTCTTTGGCCTTGAAGATCTGATCGTTATCGCGGACAGTCCAGCGATGTTCGGCGTCCTGAAACGCGCCCTTGGGCCGATTTGCATTGGCGCCAGAAAGGGCCGTGCGCACCGCTTCCAGGCCGATTCCATTGCTGGAAAGCTGCAGCGGATTCAGCTCCACACGAACCGCGGGACTCGCGCTGCCACCGACAAAGACCTGTCCCACTCCTTGAATCTGCGAGATCTTTTGCGCCAGAATCGAGTCCGCCAAGTCATACATCTGCGGCTTGGTCTCGACGTCCGAAGTCATAGTCAGAATCAGAATCGGCGCTTCGGCGGGGTTGGCCTTGCGGTAGTTTGGATTCTGCGGGAGATAAGAGGGCAACTGACTACGCGCAGCATTGATGGCAGCCTGCACGTCGCGCGCCGCGGCATCAATGTTGCGATTGATATCGAATTGCAGCGTGACCGAGGCCGATCCCAGAGAGCTGGACGAAGTCATCTGGTTGACGCCCGCGATGCGTCCAAACTGGCGTTCGAGCGGCGTGGCCACCGAGGAAGCCATCGTCTCCGGACTGGCTCCAGGCAGACCGGCGCTCGAACCGATCACCGGAAAATCGACATCCGGCAGCGAAGCCACGGGCAGCAGCGAGTACGCCACCGAGCCGGCCATTAACAGGGCCAGACTCAGAAGCGAGGTCGCTACCGGGCGCTTGATGAAGAGTGCGGAAAGATGCATCGCTTGAGCCCCTAGCTCCTGGCTTCTAGCTCCTAGCTATTGGCTGGAGGTTGATTGAGTTTGAGTGTTCCCACCCTCGCCGCAAATACAAATGTATGGCGAGGGCAGGGCACTCGATCTTGTCACATTTCATCGGGAACGCCGGAAACCAAGGCGCATCCGGTTCTCTAGTCCCTAGTCCCCAGTCCCTAAACCTTGATCCCTGACCCCTGATCCCTGACCCCTGATCTCAGTCCGCGCTAACGGTTTGCTGTTCGTTGACCGGCTCTTCCGCATGGTTCCGGTTCATCCACTTGCCCAGCTTGTCGAAGTAGATATAGGTCACCGGCACAGTGAACAACGTGAGCAGTTGCGAAAGCACCAGTCCGCCCACGATGGTGATGCCCAGCGGCTGACGCAACTCCGCGCCGACGCCACCTCCCAGCCACAAAGGCAAGCCGCCCAGCATGGCCGCCATCGTAGTCATCAAAATCGGCCGGAAGCGCAGTTGGCAGGCCTGGAAGATCGCCTCTTCCGCCGTCTTCCCCTCATTGCGCTCGGCCGAAAGTGCGAAGTCGATCATCATGATGGCATTCTTCTGCACAATACCGATCAGCAGAATAATCCCGATCAGGGCAATCACGCTGAACTCGGTGCGAGTAATCATCAGCGCCAGCAGTGCGCCTACTCCCGCCGAAGGCAGCGAAGAGATGATGGTGATGGGGTGAATGTAGCTCTCGTAGAGCACGCCCAGCACTATATAAACCGTGATCAGCGCAGCCAGAATCAACAACGGTTCATTCGACAGAGAGGTCTGGAACGCCGCCGCCGTGCCCTGGAAGCTGGCATTCACCGCCGCAGGCATCCCAATCCGCTGCTCGACTCGCTTCACCGCGTTGACCGCGTCGCCCAGCGCTTTGCCCGGAGCCAGGTTGAAGCTGACCACCGTGGACGGGAACTGCCCCTGGTGCCCAATGGAGAGCTGTGCCTTGCTCTGTTCCCAATGCGCCACCATGCTCAAGGGAACCTGCGAACCGTTGCCCGACTTGACGAAAAGGCTGTTCAACACCGAAGGATCGGTCTGGAAGTTCTGCCCCACTTCCATCACAACATGATACTGATTCAACTGCGTGAAGATGGTCGAAACCTGACGCTGGCCGAAGGCATCGTAGAGCGTGTTGTCCACATCCGCCATGGCGATCCCCAGCCGGGCGGCGGTGTCGCGATCGATCACCAACTGCGCGCCCAGACCCTGATCCTGAAGGTCGCTGGCCACGTCGGTAAGCGAAGCCTCTTTGCTCAGTTCCGTCACCATCTGGCGCGTCACTCTTCCGAGTTCCGCCGCATCTGGGTCTTCCAGTGCGTACTGGAACTCCGTTCGGCTGACTCTGTCTTCCACCGTCAAATCCTGCAGCGGCTGCAGGAAGAGCTGAATGCCATCGACCGCGTTCAACTTCGGCTGCAAGCGGCGGATCACCTCGGTCGCTGAAAGCTTGCGTACATCGAGCGGCTTCAGATTGATCTGAATACGCCCCGAGTTCAGCGTGGTGTTTGTTCCATCCACACCGATAAACGAGGAGATGTTATCCACCGCCGGGTCCTGCAGCAGCACTTCGACGAGCTTCTGTTGACGCTCGGCCATACTCGTGAAACTCACCGTCTGCGGAGCTTCGCTGATCCCCAAAACCACTCCCGTATCCTGCACCGGGAAGAACCCTTTTGGGATGACGAGGAAGAGCAGCACCGTAGCCACAAACGTAGCAATGGTGACCATCAGGGTGATGAAGCGAAAGCGCAGAACCACCGTCAATGCGCGTCCATAGGCGGCGATAACATCGTTGAAAACCTTCTCCGACCAAACGTAGAAGCGACTCTCCTTGGCGTCCTTCTTGTCCTTCAAGATGCGCGAACACATCATGGGCGTCAGTGTCAGCGAAACCACCGCGGAGACAAGAATCGTGATCGCCAGCGTAACCGCAAACTCGCGGAAGAGCCGCCCCACCACGTCGCTCATGAAGAGCAGAGGAATCAGCACGGCGATCAGCGAGATGGTCAGCGACATGATCGTGAAGCCGATCTGCTCGCTGCCCTTGAGCGCCGCCTTCATGGGGCTGTCGCCCTCTTCGATGTAGCGAGAGATGTTCTCGATCATCACGATGGCGTCGTCCACCACAAACCCCGTCGAGATGGTCAGCGCCATCAGCGTCAGGTTATTGAGGCTATAGCCCATCAGGTACATCACGCCGAAGGTGCCCACAATCGACAGCGGCACCGCGATGGAAGGAATAATCGTGGCGGCCAGGTTGCGCAGGAAGAGAAAGATCACCATGATTACCAGCGCAATGGTGAGCATCAACTCGAATTCCACGTCCCGGACCGAAGCCCGAATCGTCACCGTGCGATCGGTTAGTACCTTGACATGTACGCTGGCCGGAAGGCTGGTCTGCAACTGCGGCAACAGCGTCTGAATGCGGTCCACCACCGCGATGATGTTGGCGCCGGGCTGGCGCTGAATGTTGACAATGACTGCGGGCTGGCGATCCATCCACGCCGCCTGCTGTGAGTTCTCCGCCGCGTCCACAATGGTCGCAACGTCGGAGGCCCGCACCGCCGCGCCATTGCGATAGGCCACAATCACCGGCTTGTAGTCGCTGCTGGAGATCAACTGATCGTTGGCGCCAATGGTGTACGATTGGCGATTGCCGTTGAGAGTGCCCTTGGCCTGATCGACGTTCGCCGTCGCCAGGGCCGCGCGCAAATCTTCGAGGCTGAGATTATAGGAAGCCAGCTGCGCCGGATTCGCTTGAATGCGCACCGAGGGTTTCTGCCCGCCCGCAATGGAAACCATGCCCACGCCGGTGACCTGGGAAATCTTCTGGGCCAGATTGGTGTCGGCTGCGTCCTCAATCTTGTCCAGCGGAAGCGAATCCGAAGTCAGCGCCAGGGTCATGATGGGCGCATCGGCCGGATTCACCTTGCTATAAATGGGTGGATTGGGAAGGTCAGTGGGCAGGAAACTATTGCCGGCATTGATGGCCGCCTGCACTTCCTGCTCGGCCACGTCGATGCTCTCGTCCAGATTGAACTCGAGTGTGATCACCGAGCCGCCGCCCGAACTGACCGAAGTCATCTGCTTGAGACCCGGCATCTGGCCAAACTGCCGTTCCAGAGGCGCCGTCACCGACGAAGCCATCACTTCCGGTCCCGCTCCGGGATAGAAGGTCAATACCTGAATGATCGGGTAATCCACCTCGGGCAGCGCCGAGACCGGCAACTGCTGGTAGCCCACGAAGCCTGCCAGCAGAATGGCCGCCATCAGCAGCGAGGTCGCTACCGGGCGCAGAATAAATGGCCGCGAAGGACTCACTGCTTCTCCTTGTTGCTTGCCTTGCCGCTTGCGCTCAACGTCGGGGCGGGACCGGGGGCCTGCCCTGCTGTTGCGGCTCCGGTCCGCTGCCGAGGTTGGCTCACGAGCACGATCTGCCCTGGCCTCAGCCGCTCCGCACCGTCCACAACAACTTTCTGTCCGGGCTGCACTCCGCTATCCAGAATGGTCACCTGCCCCTCGGCCAGAGCGATCTTGACCGGCTGAATCCTGGACGTAGTGGCGCCCTTGGCGTCCGTATCCACCACCCAGACAAAGCTCCCCTGCAATCCGCTCTGCATGGCCGCCGAAGGAACCACGAGGGCGTTCGGGCGGTTCTCCAGCACCAGGTGGATATTCACAAACTGATTCGGAAACAGCGCCTGGTCCTTGTTGTCGAAGACCGCCTTCAGCTTGTCCGTGCCGGTCGTGGTATCAATCTGATTGTCGGCGGTGAGCAGATAGCCGCTGGCCAATTTCTGCGTATCGCCCCGATCGTAGGCATCCACCGGCAGCCGTTTGTTGCCGGCCAGCTTCTGCAGCACATTCGGAAGCTGCCCCTCGGGCAGGGTAAAGTACACCGCGATCGGCTCAAACTGGTTGATGACCACCAGATTGGTGGTGTTCGCCGTGATCACGTTGCCGGGATCCACCAGCCGGAGGCCGATCCGCCCGTTGATGGGCGACTGAATCGAACACCAGTTGAGCTGCAGTTGTGCGGTCTCGACGCCCGCCTTGTCCGACTCAATCGCGCCCTGATACTGCCCCTGCTGGGCCTCATCCGCATCCACCACTTCTTTGGAAACCACTCCGGCAGCAAACAGCGCCTTGTAGCGCGCGTACTCCGCCTGCGCGTTCTTCAGCAACGCCTCGTCGTGGGCCAATGTGCCCTTCGCCTGATCCAGCGCGGCCCTATAGGGCTTGGGGTCGATCTGCAGAATGGTCTCGCCCTGCCGCACCTGCTGGCCCTCGGTGAACTTGACCGGCATCAATTCTCCATTGACGCGCGCCTTCACCGTGACACTCATGTAAGGCGTAACCGTGCCCAGCGCCGTAACGAAGATGGGCATCGGCCTCTGCTCTGCGGCCGCCACTTGAACGGGTATCGGGCGTCCAACCAGAGCCGCCGCCTGGTCGGCGCTGGCCTTCTTGGAGGCCTGCTGATTCTTGTAGACCCGCCACACAATCCCCGCCAAGGCGCCCACGACAACCACATAAATCACAATGCGAACCCAGGGACTCTTGCGAGCGTGAGATGCTTCGGAGGAGTTGACTACGGGCAATTTTGATTGCCGATTTTCTTCGATGGACATGGTGTCGATTCCCGTCATCCTGCTTCAAAGGTCCGCCCGGCATGGGCAGCGTCGCGGCAAAGCCGCATCCAAGTCAAAAACGTCCGGCCTGTTCCTACGGACGAAATCAATGCAACGGAAGTTTAGTCAGTCTTATCGAAATCTTGCTCAATGGTCTGTTCAATCCGGTGCAGCGCTAATTCAAAGAGTGCAAACCGCGATCATTGTAGCCAACCGGGCCATTCCAACGCTCAGAAATAGCGTTTCTCTATATATTTCACATTTCCGCGCGATTCAGCTTTTCTTAAGTTTGCCGTCCCCGCGGAGATATCCTTCCCGATTGGCCATCTCGAGCCCCGCCACAAGTCCCGCGGTAAAATCCGCGCCCCTCGCGATTGCTGTACAGCTCTGCCCGGGTACGATCCGACTACCGCGGTCCCGCAATTGCCGGAACCCGGAGCAACGGCCCTCAGGTGCCTTTTCTTCAAAAAAGGGCGCCGTTTGCAGGGCTACAATGGGCAAGTGAATTGGGGAATCCCACTTAAATACGGGTTCGGGGTGTTTACTGAATCGGCATCTGCAGCCTACATCGCAAAAGCGGACTCGATTTCTTGGAGAACGCCGCCTAGAATAGATTCGTCGCACTCTTTTTACTGGCCGCGCAGGAGTAATCTCCTAATTGCGGATTCAAGTGGGGTCTCTGAAGGAATTCAACCCCGCTGGTAGCATTCTCAAATTCTTAGGGTTGCCTCGGTGAGTTCCCTACCCTGCCACACCGTCCGAACAGGACAGAAAAGGAAACCGTTTTGAGCGCAATGTGGAAACCCAGCCAATCAGGATCGATTACCCCCAACGTCACCCCTGAGCCTTCTCGGCCAACGCCTCCGGCCCCTGCCTTTGAACCTCCAGCAAGCCGGGTTCCAGCGGCAACTCCGAGCGACCAGGCCACGGTCGGCAAGGGCTTGGTCATCAAGGGTGAGATTACCGGCTCTGAATCGCTGTTTATCGATGGCAAAGTCGAGGGCAGCATCAACCTGCCGGGCAACCGTGTAACCGTGGGCCGCAACGGTCAGGTCTCCGCCAGCATCACCGCGCGTGAGATCGTCGTTCTCGGCAAAGTCCGAGGCAATGTGACCGCGACAGACCGCGTAGATATTCGCGCCGAAGGGGCATTGACCGGCGATGTCTCGGCGGCCCGCATCAGCATCGAGGATGGCGCGTTCTTCAAAGGCGGCATCGACATTCGCAAGCCGGACGCGAAAGCCGGGGCACCCGCCAACTCCAACGTTGCACCAGCTGAGATCGTCAAGCCGGTTCAGATTTAGCCGACTCCTGCATTCGACCAGGACAAGCGCTCCCGCTGCGGCTGGGGCGTTTGTGCGTCTGGAGCCACGTACAGCTTGACGGCATAAACGCTCATCAACCTATACGAGATATACCTCCAAGTCCCTGAGGTGTGTCTTTGAACCCGCTCCGTGCCCCATCCTTTCGCCTTTTTCTGGGCGAAAGGGTGGGAAGCCACGAATCTCAAAGAAACCCATTCATGCGCACAGAGTCATGGTGCTTTGACCGGACAGATTTTTGCCTTCCATCTTCCAGAATCGGGAACAAGGGGCACCCATCGTTCTTGGGCGACACTTCCAAGCCATGCAGTTACGGCTCTCTTACAAGGTCCGATCCTCCGCAAACACCACCGCGGTGAACTTGAAGATATCGGTCCCAGCATCCTTCCAGGCCTGCGGATTCAATTGCGCCTTGGTGCAGGCATGTTCCAGGAACGTCACCCGGTCCCACCCCTGTTCCACGGGGACCTGGGGCAAAAGCAGCCCTTCGTGGCTGCCATTCTTGATCAGCAGGCCGTGCTCTCCGATCACGATCTCACTCGCGTCCAGCGCCCGGCGCAAAGGCGAGAGTACCGAGATCTCGTACTCCAACCGCGCCAACTCCGCGGGCCCGACCGGCTGAAATCGCGGGTCGCGCAAGGCCGCCAGCGTCGCCGTGTCGCGCACCGTCCGATAAAGCGGATGGACCACCGAAGCAAAGCCAATGCAGCCGCGCAACGCGCCGTCGATCCTGAGCGTGACGAACGCTCCACGTTCCTGCTGCAGGGCAGGGCCGGCAGGCGATGCGGGCTCGAAGGCCTCCCCTGTGAGAACCGCATGTTCCACGGATTGCCGAGCCAATGCCAGCAATTCGGCTTTCTCCAAATCCGTGACGGCAAAGAGAAGCGGCGCGCTGATCGCACCCTCTGCTTTCACAAAAAGCCCAGCGCCGTAGCCAACAACACGTTCGAAGTCGCCGCTGACATTGCCCGAATGCGCGTACTTCAATACTTGGGCCTGATTCGCCCCCATCCGTTCGGCGGCAATCATGGTTGCCACAATCGGCCCACCTCCGCACGCCTCCCACACCCTCGCTTCAAAGTTGCGCGCCATGCTGAAGTAGTCCCAGGCTTCCATCGCATTGAGGGTCTTGTGGTCCATCCTCACGGCCTCATTGTGCGCATGGAAGTGGGAAAGGTCCGAACTGGCCACGATCAACGTGTCGCCTTCCGCAGAAATCAGTTGGGCAAGTGCGACGCCCAACGCGCGGCAGGTCGGGTAGCTCTGATCTCCCATCACAACCGGCACCAGAGTGAAGTTGCCCAGGACCCGCTGCAACCATGGCAACTGCACTTCGAGCGCGTGTTCCGCCGCTTGCGGCATCCTCCTGTGACCGCTCTCCGAGAAACAGATCGAAGAATCCATCTCGGTGAGCTTTCCGGCGAACTCCCGGTCCACCGGAATCCTCCCCAGGGGAGTCTCATAGGCGTCTCCGTCATACACCGAGGTAAAGCCGAAGCCTTCATAGTGCGATGGAGCGAGGACCACCACGCGCCCCCAGGTGCGTCCCTTCAGTGCGGCATAGGTGCAAGCCGCAACCGGTCCCGAATACAGATACCCTGCATGGGGAGCAACAACGCCAAGGATAGAGCCGGTCACCGGCGGCGGTACAACCTGGGCCAGCATCTGGTCCACCATGTCCGCCAGTTCCACCGGATCGGCAGGGTAAAACGTGCCTGCCACACCCGCTACGCGCACCTTTTGTGGGCAGTCCCCAGACGCACCCGTTGTGGCCGAAGCAGGCGCGGTTCCAAATCGCAAATCTGGATTCATTCCTTTTTCACACTTGCATTCCGGCATTTCCGGCCCGCATCAAAGTGGGCGTCGACCTGCCGGACAGCACCTTCATCCCGTTCGATCAGCATACGCCTGCAACGCTTCGATGAATTCGGCAAGCAAAACCCCGCCCCCCAGCCCTCGCCGCGACCGACAAATACGCTCTCCAACAACGCCACAGTGTTTTTATGGTTCGCCCACGTCCGATAAGACCCGCCCTGAGGTTGCGGCGGGGGCGCCTGGTCTCGCCCCCACCCCCATACCTTTGCCGCGTCTTTGCATTCCCGGCGAGGGACGAAAACCCCGAACACGACTTGCTTGCCGGATCAATAGGCCGGATTGAACGGTTGGCGAACGATTATGATCAACTCGTGACTTCGCAGTACAAACTCGGCGACATTCTGGCCAATTCCATTACGCATGGAGTTGGCCTGGGCTTTTCTCTTGTCGGCGCTATTTATCTGATCGTGGCCTCGATGCGAGGAAGTGCCGCGTGCCTCCTCGGTTGCACCGTCTTCGCCACTACCCTCGTCTTGGTCTATCTCTGCTCCACCCTCTACCACTCTCTGGTACGAACAAGGGCAAGACATGTCTTCCATGTGCTGGATCATGCATCAATCTACCTGCTGATCGCGGGAACTTATACACCATTCACCTTGATCTCTCTGCGCGGTCCCGTGGGTTGGAGCTTGTTTGCCATTGTGTGGAGTCTGGCCCTCGCGGGTGTCGTCTTCAAGAGCTTTGCCGTAGGCAAATTCGCCGTGGCCTCGGCCGCGGTCTATCTGTTTCAGGGCTGGGTCGTGATCTTCGCGGCCAAGCCGCTGATTGCGGCGATCGGTTGGCAGGGCGTTCTGTGGCTGGGCGCCGGCGGAGTGGCTTACACCCTGGGAATCATCTTCTTTGCCATGGATCGGCGGCGCTACTTCCACGCCGCGTGGCATCTGTTTGTGTTGGCGGGAAGCATGGCGCATTACTTCGCGATTCTGTTTTTTGTCGTCCCCAAAGGCTGAGACTCTGCGGCAAGATCCCCCCTCTCGATCGCATGCATTCTCGTAACTTTGAGTCCCCAGTTATGTCTAACTTGGAGAGGCAATCCAGATGAGATCGAGCTTTCTCATTGCCATTCTCATGTTTCTTGTTCCTGCAGCCATGTTCGGGCAGAGCGACGAAGACGTACAGGCGAGCGTTCGAAAGGCCCTCAATGCCTACGCGATCAAGAGCATTCATCCTTCCGTGCAAAATGGAGTCGTCACGCTGACTGGCTCTGTGGACCTTTGCGGCACCAGGATTTTTGCCGATCAGTTGGCAAGCAGAGTGCGCGGCGTTCAATCCATTCGGGATGGAGTTCAGGTGCTGGGCCCGGTTGTGCCCGACGAGAAGCTAACCCGTCAGATCAACAAACTGGTCGCAGATCGCATCCGCAAACTGGGCGGTTTTGGCTTTGGATCCATTTCAGCCAAGGTCGATCATGGCGTTGTAACTCTAAGCGGATTTGCCGCTACCCAATTGACGATCCCAACCGTGGCAGCCGTCGGCGATATCCCGGGCGTCAAAAACCTCATTGTTCATATCGAACTGATTCCGCCCATCCGGCCCGGTTTGAACGATTGGGGAGCATCAGTGGGGACAGGAGTAAGCAGCAACTAGAGCATTTTTACTGTTGCTGTAAACTTCCGCACCCCATTCTTTCCGCTGTTTTCCGCGGAAAGTGCGGGATGCCCATGAGACTCCGGTCTACACCATCTCCAAGAATGCTCTTGGGTAAAGAGTGCGAAATCGCCGAAGCGTACTTTCTAGGTCTCTGATCGCCTGAAGTTGTAGCAACGATGGGTGCCCAGGTCTCGATTTTGAGACCTGGGAAGGCACGAGCCAATGGAACGGAATTATGCGGTCAGAGACCCAGCCGCACTTCCCTACCCCTCACTCCTCGTCTCTGTTCTGCCGGTTGGCAGGGTTGGTATCGGTTACCATCCCGTGAAGATAGCCGCCGGCGACAACCCATGGGACAGCCAAGGCAAAGAGAAAACGGGCCAGAATAACCCGCGGCCCCATCGGGCGCAATATCGCCCAGTCCGGCTGATAGGCAAACCAGCCCTGCAACACCAGAACCACCAGCAGCGCCGCGGTGGTCCAGGGGAGACTCAAAACCGCCAGCACTTCGAGACCGCAGCGCGCGGCGTTGCGGGTGAGCCGGGCGCGACGCACTCCCAGGATGCCGTCGCTCATGGCATACAAGCTCAGTTGCCGGCACGCCGATCGAAAGGTGTATTGGGGACGATAGAACGCCTTGGCGTGATCGACAAAGGCGGGGCGAGTTTGGCGGCGGGCATTGAGGTCGAAGAGCGTATCTTCTCCGAAGAAGACCGACTCGGGGAATCCTCCCAAGCTTTGCCACAGCTCCTTGGTAAATGCCATCGAACGGGCCGTGCAGGACTTGCTGAACTCGGCGGGGTCGAGCTTGACGCCAAAGAAGGGTGCCGAGGCCAGGTCCCAGAGAGTGGGGTCCTCCATGTCGAGGCTCGAGCCGCCCAGTGCATACTGTGCCGAGCCGTCCGCGAGCGGAGCGGTAATGCGGGCCATCCAGTCGGGGGGATAGGTGCACCCGGCGTCGACACAGGCGATCAGCGACGACGTGGAGGCGGCAATTGCGACATTGCGGCCTCGCGAAATCGGCCCCAGGGAGCGCTTGAGGTTGCAGCTTTCGTCGCGGATCGGCTGCAGATTAGGGTGAGCGCGGGCCGCCTCGCACAGCCACTCCCAAGTCCCGTCGGAGGATCCGCCGTCCACGATGATGATCTCGGCGGGCGGTGGAATCTGCGCGAACAGGCTGGGAACCAGCCGCCCGATGTCGTCGATTTCATTCAGCACCGTAGCTATGATGGTGACGGCAGGCATGAAGGAAGTATATCCACCACCCGCGGTAGAGCAGCCGCCTCCGAATCGACGTCTGCCAAGCGGACGCACGAAACTGAGATCCGCGTGATTCAGCAAGGCAAAATCGGCCCCGAAGCGGTCCAACACTTCAGGGCTCCCAGTGGCGCGGAAGTGCGCTTCCGTCCTGAGGATTGCAACAGTTCTGGTGCAACCATTCCCTGCATTTTAGAGAGCCCGCAGGATAGCCGGACGCGCGACTTCGGGAGAATTGACCTGCCCCCTGCTTTAACGATAGAATCGTTAAGTTTGGCGATGCACCCCGTTGCGGGTGTGCGGGATGGTTTTGGGTTCACCGTTTCACTGGATAAACTGCTTAGGCGAATGTCTGGTTTTGCGTGTGTGCGGCCCTTGTCCCGATGCAGTCACTGTCTGTATGCGCCCCAAAGAAGCACACGGTTCTGATATTTGGAGTGCGCCTGATTGTGAAATCAGAGCGCTGGAGGGTTAGTTATGTACGCAGTGATTCGCACCGGTGGTAAGCAGTATCGCGTGGCTCCCGGCGACGTGGTGAAGATTGAAAGTGTCGTGAGCGAGAACCAGACCATCGAGTTCAGCGATGTGCTAGCCGTGAGCGGCG
>Ga0302320_10001963_pt1 | contig 49041 bp, 39 predicted proteins | sample Bog_T0_3_FD_202130 | JGI IMG/M metagenome (GOLD analysis project Ga0302320, IMG submission 202130) | Peat permafrost microbial communities from Stordalen Mire near Abisko, Sweden - Bog_T0_3 | ecosystem: Environmental > Terrestrial > Soil > Wetlands > Peat | place: Sweden: Abisko, Stordalen Mire... | reverse complement strand
ATCAGCGAGTGGATGGCGAAGGCGGAGGCGCTACTGGGGTAAAGGGGTGCGGATTTACGTTTCTAAATTGGGCCTTTGAGGCATCCCACCCTTGACGCGATGAAACTGCGGCAAGGATGGGGCACGGCGGATTTGGCCATTTAGCCAGGCGCAGCGGCTAGAGGTTAAAGGAATATTCGCTATATAAAGGTCGTATCGTGATGCGGGATTGGGTACCCTCCCTGTGTCTCTCATCACTGCTGCTGAGCGGCCCCCCTGCTGACACTCACTGTAGCGGTTCAAATGCGAAGGCCGCGCTGTGAGGAAAAGGGAATGAGTGAACAGAAGATGGTAATTCTCGATGGGAACGAGGCTGCGGCTTCGGTTGCCTATCGACTCTCCGAAGTCGTTGCTATTTACCCGATTACCCCCTCGTCGCCGATGGCAGAGTGGGCCGATCAGTGGCGCTCGGAGGGGAAGAAGAATATTTGGGGCGCATTGCCCATCGTGGAAGAGCTTCAGAGTGAAGGCGGCGCGGCGGGCGCGCTGCACGGCGCGCTGCAGGCAGGCGCTTTCGGCACCACGTTTACTGCCTCGCAGGGCTTGCTGCTGATGATTCCGAACATGTTCAAGATTGCCGGTGAGCTGACCCCGGCGACGATGCACGTGACGGCTCGGACGCTGGCGACGCACGCGCTCTCGATTTTTGGCGATCACTCGGACGTGATGGCTTGCCGGGCGACGGGCTGGGCGATGCTGGCTTCGAATTCCGTGCAGGAAGTGGCGGACATGGCCTTGGTGGCGCAGATTGCCACGCTGGAATCGCGGATTCCTTTCATTCATTTCTTTGACGGCTTCAGGACTTCGCATGAAGTGGGCAAGATCCTGCCCATCGGCGACGAGACGATTCGGGCGATGCTGGACGACAAGCACGTGATCCAGTTCCGCAAGAATGCGTTGAGCTCTGACCGGCCGGTGATTCGCGGCACGGCGCAGAACCCGGATGTGTTCTTCCAGGCGCGCGAGGCTTGCAATCTTTATCACGAAGCAGTTCCCGGGATTGTGCAGAAGGTGATGGACCGGTTTGCGGCGCAGACGGGCAGGGCGTATCACCTGTTTGATTATTACGGCGCGGCGGATGCGGAGCGCGTGATTGTGATCATGGGCTCGGGCGCGGAAGTTGCCGAAGAGGCCGTGGACGCGTTGAACCGTCAGGGCGAGAAGGTTGGCGTGCTGAAGGTGCGGCTGTACCGGCCGTTCGATGCGAGCGCTTTCCTGAAGGCGCTGCCGGCAACGGTGAAGTCGATTGCGGTGCTGGACCGCTGCAAGGAGCCGGGCGCGGGCGGCGAGCCGCTGTACATGGACATCGTGACCGTGCTGGCGGAGAACGCCGACACGCTGCCGTTTGCGGCGAAACCGAAGGTGGTGGGCGGACGGTACGGATTGTCGTCGAAGGAGTTTACGCCGGCGATGGTGAAGGGGATCTACGACGAGCTGGCGAAGGCTCAGCCGAAGAACCACTTTACGATCGGCATCAACGACGATGTAACGCATACCAGCCTGAGCTTCGATGCGAATTTCTCGACCGAGGATCCGAAGACGGTACGCGCGCTGTTCTACGGGCTCGGCTCGGACGGCACGGTGGGCGCGAACAAGAACTCGATCAAGATCATCGGCGACCAGACACCGAACTTTGCCCAGGGCTACTTTGTGTATGACTCGAAGAAGTCGGGTTCGATGACGACTTCGCACCTGCGGTTCGGGCCGAACCCGATCCGGTCGAGCTACCTGATTACGCGCGCGAGCTTTGTGGCCTGCCACAACTTCAGCTTCCTGGAGAAGATGAACGTGGTGGAGGCGGCGATGCCGGGCGCGGTGTTCCTGCTGAATTCGCCATATTCTGCATCCGAAGTCTGGCAGCATCTGCCCAAGACCACGCAGCAGGAGATGCTGGCCAAAAAGATCGAGTTTTACGTGATCGACGGCAACCAGGTGGCGCGCGATGCGGGGATGGGCACGCGCATCAATACCATCATGCAGGCGTGCTTCTTTGCCATCAGCGGCGTACTTCCGCGAGTTGAGGCGATCGAGCAGATCAAGAAGGCGATCAAGAAGACCTATGGCAAGCGGGGCGAGGCGGTAGTGGCGAAGAACTTTGCCGCTGTGGACCATGCCCTTTCCCACCTGGAAAAGGTGGAGCTGCCGTCGGCTGCTTCTTCGGAGTTCGACCTGATTCCCTCGATCAGCGGGAAGGCGCCGGAGTTTGTGCGCAACGTGCTGGGCGAGATTGCGGCTGGGCACGGCGACCTGCTGCCGGTGAGCGCGATTCCGGCGGGCGGCGCGTTTCCGACGGGGACGGCGCAGTGGGAGAAGCGGAACATTGCGCAGTTTATCCCGGTGTGGGACAAGGATCTTTGCATCCAGTGCGGCAAGTGCGTGATGGTTTGCCCGCACGCGGTGATTCGCGCCAAGGTGTACAGCGCCGAGCTCGGCGACAAATCTCCGACTACCTTCCAATGGGCTAAGCCCAAGTGGAAGGGGATGGAGCAGGACCACTACACGCTTCAGGTAGCGCCGGAAGATTGCACGGGCTGCGCGCTGTGCGTGGAAGTTTGCCCGGTAAAGAGCAAGAGCGACGCCAGCAGGAAGGCGATCAACATGGCGCCTCAGCCGCCGCTGCGCGAGGCCGAGCGCGACAATTGGGAGTTCTTCCTGAACCTGCCGGAAGTGGACCGGTCGAAGCTTTCGCACACGCAGGTGAAGGACATTCAACTGCTGCAGCCGCTGTTTGAGTTCTCGGGCGCCTGCTCGGGGTGTGGCGAGACGGCGTATATCAAGCTGCTGACGCAACTGTTCGGCGACCGGCTGTATATCGCGAACGCGACGGGCTGCTCGTCGATCTATGGCGGCAACCTGCCGACTACGCCGTATACCAGCAATGCAGAAGGACGCGGGCCGACGTGGGCCAACTCGCTGTTTGAGGACAACGCGGAGTTCGGCTTTGGCATGAGGACGGGGCTGGACCAGCAGAAGGAGTTTGCCGAGTTGCTGATAAAGCGGCTTGAACCGGCGGTGGGCGGCGAACTGGTGAGTGCGCTGCTGAACGGGCCGCAGAAGACCGAGCCTGAGATCAACCAGCAGCGGGAGCGCGTGAAGCAGTTGCGCGAGAAGCTTGCGGGCAACGAGACATCGGACGCGAAGAACCTGCTGGCGATTGCGGACGCATTGGTGCGCAAGAGCGTGTGGATTCTGGGCGGCGACGGATGGGCGTTTGACATCGGGTTCGGCGGGCTGGACCATGTGCTGGGTTCGGGCAAGAACGTGAACGTGCTGGTGCTGGATACCGAGGTGTACTCGAATACCGGCGGGCAGATGTCCAAGGCGACGCCCAGGGGCGCAGTGGCAAAGTTTGCCGCCAGCGGCAAGCCGAACAGCCGCAAAGATCTGGCCATGGAAGCGGTGAGCTACGGCTCAGTGTATGTGGCGCAGGTGGCGCTGGGCGGCAACGACAGCCACGTGGTGAAGGCGTTCCAGGAGGCGGAAGCGCACGAAGGGCCGTCGATCATCATCGCGTACTCGAGCTGCATTGCGCACGGCTACGACCTGATTCACGGACTGGAGCAGCAGAAGCTGGCGGTGCAGGCGGGCTACTGGCCGCTGATGCGCTATAACCCGGCGTTGCGCGAGGAAGGCAAGAATCCCTTCCAACTGGATTCGAAGGCGCCTTCGATCCGGCTGAAGGACTATGCGTATCGCGAGGCGCGGTACACGATGCTGGCGCGGGGGAACCCGGAGCTGGCCGCGGAACTGCTGAAGGAAGCACAGGACGATGTGGAGCGCCAGTGGCGTGTTTACTCCGCACGGGCCACGATGCCGGGCCGCGGGGAGACGCCGCACATTGCCCCGGAAGAAAAAGCGGAAGAGAAGCAAGTGCCGGTGATTGCCGGAGGTGAGGAATGATCGATTTTTCAACGCAGTACCTGGGGCTGAAGCTGAACGGGCCAATCGTGGTTTCGTCCACTCCGCTGTCTGAGTCGGTGGAGAACGTCTGCCGCATGGAGGAGTCGGGCGCGTCGGCGATTGTGCTGACGTCGCTCTTCGAAGAACAACTTGAACTGGAGTCGCGGGCGCTGGACGAGGATCTGTCGCGCGGCACGGAGTCGTTTGCCGAGTCGCTGGGCTACCTGCCCGACCTGAGCGATTACCGGATGACGCACGAGGGTTACCTGGAACATCTGCGGCAGGCCAAGGCCGCGGTGAAGATTCCCATCATGGCCAGCCTGAATGGAGCCACGACGGGCGGGTGGCTGCGGTATGCCAAGGATGTGGAGGGGGCGGGCGCGGACGCAATTGAGCTGAACACTTACGCGCTGGCTACCAACAAGAGCCAGACGGCGGCGGAGATGGAGACGCAACTGCTCAAGCTGGTGGAGAACGTGTGCAGCGCGGTGAAGGTTCCAGTGGCGGTGAAGCTTTCGCAATCCTTTACCAGCATGCCGAACCTGGTAGCACAGCTTGAGGGTGCGGGCGCGCGCGGAGTGGTGCTGTTCAATCGTTTTTACCAGCCGGATTTTGACATCGAGACGCTGGAAGTGAGACCGACGCTGCATTTTTCAACACCGTCGGAACTGCTGCCGCGGCTGCACTGGGCGGCGATTCTCTATGGGCATATGACGGCCGACCTCGCCATTACGGGAGGCGTTCACTCGGCGGAAGATGTGCTGAAGGGGATCATGGCCGGAGCAGGCGTGACGATGATGTGCTCGGCGCTGCATATTCATGGCATCGAGCATATTGGCCGGGTGCTGGCGGATCTGCGCTACTGGCTGGAGAAGCGGGAGTACACGTCGCTGTGGGAGATGCGCGGGTGCCTCAGCCGGCGTTCGGTGCCGGATACCTCGCCGTTCGACCGTGGGAACTACATCAAGACGCTGAGCTCGTATAGCCTGCGGCAGACGGTGGCTGCGTTCTAGGGAGCTAACCGACAGCAACAGTTTTCATGAGGGCCATGGCGGTTGCATGTAAGTGCAAACGCCATGGCTTTTTGGGTTTGTGACGGATTGCACTGGGCAGCCAATTCACTCGCCCGCCGCAGAGATGCGGCCAGACGGGAGGTCGGCGTCTGAGGGGCGAATTGCGCCGAGACCGAGGGTTTGGATGAGGACTTCGGGGAGTTCCTCGAAGTAGAGGACGGCGGACCGGGCGCGATGACGGTTGAAAAGCCAAAGAGCAATGGCCAAAGTGAGGAATGCGCCCATCGTGGAGGCGAACAGGGCGGGATCGTTGAGAGAGCGTACTTCGAACGGAGCGAACGAAATGGCGAGGATGAGGAAGACGAAGATGAAGCCGAAGAAGGCGACTTGAATGTTGGTTTTGCCGGGGAGGTAGGAACAAGTGAATGGAACTTTATAGAAGTTAATCAGACTGAGCTCGGCAAAGATGTAACCAAGCAGGGCGAGGACAGCGAGATGGGCCAAGACGTGATGCCATGGCCGGAGCGAGAGCGACAACAAAGCAGATAGGAGCCACACGGGGACGACGGCGAGCAGGAGCATGGTGCGGCGGGTGGCTGCGATGTATTTCTCTGACGGAGAAAGCTGGGTGGTGCGCAAGACCCAGTTGGCGGTGAGCGAGATGGGCAGCGCGAAGACGGCGCGGAGCCCGACGACGGCAAGACTCATCATGACGAGCGTGGGAATGATGAAGTCTTCGCGGAGCGGAGGGTGGCCAGTAGAGGAGAGCTCGCTTGCCAGGAGAGACAACGCGATGGCGAAGACTACGGAGAGGTAGAAGGCGAAGACGACGCGATGCTGGCGGCTGCGCGTGAGCGAGCGAAAGCTGAAGAGGACGATGGCGGTTTGGAGGGCGCTGCCGAAGCGCGGTGACCGATGCGAGCCGCCCGCTCCGGGGATGAGGTCAGGCTGCTCGACGGTTTTCTTCATTGTGTGGAGATAGCAGAGGAGCAGGGATGCGGCTGCGCCGGTTACGACGACTGCGAGGCCGATGGTTGCGCGTTGGGCCAGCCAGGCGAGTTGCGGCGGTAATGTGCCGTTGAGTTGATTGAAGAGGGCAAAGAACCAGTAGGTTGGGGAGCTGGCGAGGATCCAGTGATTGTTGGGGTCGGAGAAAAGATTGGGATCGAGAACAGAGGGCTCAAGAAAGTAGGCAGAGAGGAAGAGGGCAAAGGCGGCCAACTGCAGGGTTGCGGAGAGTCGCAGAAAAAGACGGCGCGGAAGCAGGAGCGCGGCGAGGCCTTGCAGGGTGAGGATGGAACCATAGAGGAATGCGCTGGCGGCGATCATGGCGAGCCACCAGGCGGGCAAGAAGCGGAGAGCGTCGGGCATTCCGGCCAGGACGAGCGACCAGGCGAAGGATGAGGCGAAGTTCAAGGCAAGGATGGCGAGGGCGAGGATGGAGGCCGAGGCTGCAATCTTGGCGAAGAGGATGGTGCGCGAGGCGACCGGCAGCGGAGAGAGAACCATGACGTCGCGGCGGTCGGGGAAGGTTGCGTCCCAGGTGATAACGGAGATCAGGCCGACGACCAGCATCATGATTTCGATGGACGAGTGCTCGGCGTGCCAGGCCATGATGTGCAGGGCCTGCGGGGTTGGGGGCGGACCCAGGGTGGAGAAGAGCGCGCCAACGGCCTGGATGAGGCTATAGAAGATGAGGATGCCGGCGAACTGGCCGAGGTAGCCGACGACGTCGGCCTGAATGGAGAGAGCCTCGAGGTCGATGACGCGGAGCAGGAACTGGCGGTAGAGGACGCGAAACTGGAGGGGCAGGACCTCGATCAGCTTACGCATGGATGAGATCCGCGATCTGGCGCGCCATGGAGACTGAGTCCTGCTCGACGGCGAGCTGGGAGAAGATGGCTTCGAGGGTGGGCAGCTCCATAAGAGAGCGGAGGCGCTCAATGGAGTCGTCGGCGACGAGCTTGCCGCGATGGAGGATGACTACACGGGAGCAGACGCGCTCGACCGTATCGAGTTCGTGGGAGCTGAAGAGGACAACTTTGCCGCGGGCGGCTAATTCCTGGATGAGGCTGCGGAGGACGAGGGCGGAGGCGACGTCGAGGCCGGAAAACGGCTCGTCGAGGAGGATGAGTTGGGGATTGTGCAGGAGGGCGGCGGCGATGAGAACCTTCTGGCGCATGCCCTTCGAGTAGCCGGAGATGGAGGCATGGCGGTCGTCGTAAAGGGAGAGCAGGCGGAGCAGGCCGTCGATCTGCTCGGAGGATTGGCGGGCGGGCAAGTTGCGCAGTTGCGCGACCATGGTGAGGTATTCGGCGCCGGAGAGATGGTTGTAGAGATAAGGCTCTTCGGGGACATAGCCCATGCGGCGCTTGTAGGCGATGAGGTCGTCCTGGATGAGCTTGCCTTCGAAATAGATGTGGCCGAGGGTGATCTCGATGAGGCCGGTGATCATCTTCATGGTGGTGGATTTGCCGGAGCCGTTCGGGCCGAGGTAGCCGGTGACTTCGCCGGGGCGGGCAGAGAAGCTGACATCGTCGACGGCGGGAATGCCGGAGTAGTGCTTGGTGACGCGGCGCAGTTCGAGCAAAGGCGGCCTCCGAGGGAGCGGCGTGTGTGGATGAGTGAAGCTGAAACGAATAGGACGAAGGCTATAGTTCTGCTCGGTTAGACACCGGGCGTGCGGGAATTGTTCCCGGCGAGGGGGGACTGAGTGGGGCGAGCGAGAGAGGCGGCAAGTTAGCTTCTGCTTCGCGGAGTTTGCGGGTTAGCAAGTCAGCGGAGTGGGGGGGGGGCGGGTTATTCCGGGGCTGGCAGGAGGCGCGAGATTGTTTCCTCGATCAGTTGGCAGGCTTGAGGCAAGGCTGCTTTGACTTGGGCGCTGAATCCTTCGCCGATTTCCGTCGATCCGGCGCCGATGGTAAGCTGGAGGGCGGTGTGGGGGACGGAGTGGTAGAGGTCGCGGCTGAGGGCGAGGAGTTCGGCGGCGCCGGAGTGGTGGGTGGCGACGGTTTGAGGGCCGGCGGCGGGGTGGACGGGGACGAACTCGATGGCGCCGGGGGCGGAATCGACGGAGCAATCGATAAATAGGACCGAGTCGGCGTGAGTGATCTCTTCGGCTAACTCGGGGGTCCATTGCTGGCGGGAGAGGATGCGGAGGTTGGGGCTGGCGGGGAAGTGATCTTCGGCCCACTGAGCGAGCCAGGGGCCTACGCCGTCATCGCCGCGCAGGGTGTTGCCGCAGGCGAGGATGAGGCATCCGGGATGGGTGTGCATCATGCGTCAATCGTACTGCCAAGGCCCTTTTAGAGGCCCACACCACAGGCGGCCGGGAGACCGGCGCTACAGACTTGCTCAGCGCACGAGCTGGTCGACGAGTTCGCCGTCGGCGTTCACGAGCGAGAGAACCAAGGGCATCTGCCCGAAGGCGTGGGTGGAGCAACTTAAGCAGGGATCGAAGGTGCGGATCACGGCCTCGACGCGGTTGAGCGCGCCCGCGGTGAATTTGCCGTGTTTGACGTAGGCCTTGGCCGACTGGAGCACGCCTCTGTTCATGGCGTTGTTGTTGTGGCCGGTGGCGACGACGAGGTTGGCCCAGGTGATTTTGCCGTTCTCGTCGACCTTGTAGTTGTGGAAGAGCGTGCCGCGCGGGGCTTCGATCTGGCCTGCGCCTTCGAGGCGGTTGACGCCGGCGGTGGCGCGGACGTGCTTGTCGAGGATGAGCGGGTCGGTGAGGATCTGCTCGATCTTCTCGATGCCGTAGAGGGCCTCGACCAGCCGGGCGTGGTGGTAGTGGAAGGAGCTCTCGACGGGCCCCAAGGAGATCTGCTTGAACTCGACGAGTTCCTTGTCGGCCTGCGGTGTGCCCATGGACTTGACAATGTTGAGGCGCGGTAGCGGGCCGACGCGATAGCTGCCCTCGGGGTAGCCGAGCGGCTTGTAGTAGACGAACTTGGTGTAGGTGTAGTTCTCAACCGCTTCGCCGATCACTTCAGAGAAGCGGCTGGCGGAGATGCCGTCCTCGATGATGTTGCCCTTGGGATCGATGAGGCGGAGCAAACCGTCGGTGAACTCGATGGACTCGTCTTCGTTGATGAGGCCGAGGTAGTTTGAGGGGAAGTTGGCGAAGACTTCGATCTCGGGCTTGAAGGTAGAGGCGATCTGCTTGTAGGCGGTAAGGCCGGCCTTGAGGTTGGTGTAGGCCTCGGGAATCATGGCGAGGATCTCGTCGCGCTTGGCCTGGGAGAGCGGCTCAGTAACGCCGCCGGGGACGACCCAGCCGGGATGGATGCGCTTGTTGCCGAGCAGTTCGATGATGTGCTGGCCGAAGCGGCGCAATCCGATGCCGGCGAGGCCGAGATCGGGCCGGGCTTCGGCCACGCCGAAGATATTGCGCTTGACCGGGTCGGACTCCATGCCCAGCAAGAGGTCAGGAGACGAGAGATGGAAGAAGCTCAAGGCGTGAGACTGGACCATCTGGGCCAGATTCAACATGCGGCGCAACTGCGCGGCGGTATGCGGAATGCGGACCGACATGATGGCTTCGCAGGCCTTGGCCGAGGCAATGAGATGGGAGACGGGGCAGATGCCGCAGATGCGCGCCATGAGGCTGGGCATTTCATAGAAGGGACGGCCCTCGGAGAACTTCTCAAAGCCGCGGAACTGGGTGACGTGGAAGTGCGCGTCTTCAACCTCGCCCTGGCTGTTGAGCTGGATGGTGATTTTGCCGTGGCCTTCCAGGCGAGTGACTGGATCGATCGTGATGGTCTGACTCATGGTGCGGGCTCCAAAAACAGTTAGGCTCCAAAACGGGTGAGGGCCGGAATATCCAGCGGCTCGCCGGTGACCAGCGCAGTGAGCGCGGCGTGGAATGTGTCGGCCGAGGGCGGACAGCCGGGGAGAAAGACGTCGACCTTGACGAACTCGTGGATGGGACGGACGACGCGCAGCAGCTTAGGCACGCCGACGCAGGGAATCTGCTGCTGGATGGTCGCGTTCTCAATGTAAGCCCGGTTGAGGACGGCCTCGGGGCCGAAGGGGTTACGCATGGAGGGCACATTGCCCGCGACCGCGCAGTCGCCCATGGCGACGAGCGTTTTGGAGTGAGCGCGAATCTTCTTGATCTTCTTTTCGTCGTCGACCGAGGCGACGGCTCCCTCGACAAGGGCGATATCGACTTCGTCGGGGAACTCCTTGGCGTCGACGATGGGGCTGTAGACCACATCGACCAGTTGCGCCAACTCGAGTAGCCGTTCATCGAGATCGAGGAACGACATGTGACAGCCCGAACAACCGTCGAGCCAGACCGTTGCCAGTTTCAGTTTGCTCATCGCGCTTCCCTCATTTGGTTGAGAAAGGGCAGAAAATCAGGATACTTGGGATGATCGGAGCCGATCTTGCTCTTGTCAAAGAGGGCTCCGGTGGGGCAGACCTGGACGCACTTGCCGCAGCGGGTACAGGCTGAACTTCCCCAAGGCTCGTTGAGATCGGAGATGATGATGGAATTGATACCGCGGCCCATCACGTCCCAGATGTGCGCGCCTTCGATTTCAGCGCAGACGCGGACGCAACGGGTGCAGAGGATGCAGCGGTTATGGTCCAGGCTGAAGCGCTCGTGCGAAGCGTCGACGGCGAGGTCGGGGTTGCGATAGGGCAGGCGGACATGGGTGAGGCCCTGCTCCTGGGCCAGTGATTGGAGTTCGCAGTGGCCATTGGAGACACAGACCGAGCAGATGTGGTTGCGCTCGGCGAAGAGCAATTCAAGAATGGTGCGGCGATGCTGCTGAAGGCGCTCGGAGTTGGTGCTGACCTCCATGCCCTCGTAGACGGTGGCAACGCAGGCGGGGAGCAGCTTGTTGGATCCCTTGATCTCGACCAGGCACAGGCGGCAGGCGCCGACTTCGCTGAGGCCATCGAGATGGCAAAGGGTGGGAATATTGATATCGTTCTCACGCGCCACTTCAAGGATGGTCTGGCCGCGGCGAGCGCTGACTTCCTGCTCGTCGATGATGAGGGTTTTGACTTCTACGGTTTCGCTCATGCCAGCACCTCCACGGGAGCGTTGGGCACAGGCGCTTGCAGGTTACAGACGCCGGCCGGACAGCGCTTGTGCACGATGTGCTCGATGTATTCGTTTTTGAAGTATTTGAGGGTGCTGAGGACGGGGTTGGGGGCGGTCATGCCCAGGCCGCAGAGGCTGGTTTCCTTGATGGTGGCGCAGAGCTGGACGAGCAGGTCGAGCTCTTCCATAGTGCCGGAGCCCGAGCAGATGCGGGTGAGCAGGGTGTGCATCTGGGCGGTGCCGGCGCGGCAGGGGATGCACTTGCCGCAGGACTCGGTCATGCAGAACTCGATGAAGAAGCGGGCGACGTTGACCATGCAGGAGGTGTCGTCCATGACGATCATGCCGCCGGAGCCCATGATGGAGCCGACCTTCATGAGGGCGTCGTAGCTGACGCCGAGGTCGAGCATCTCGGCGGGGATGCAGCCGCCGGAGGGTCCGCCGGTTTGGACGGCCTTGAAGGTGTGGCCGCCGGGGACGCCGCCGCCGATGACCTCAATGATCTCGCGGAGTTTGATGCCCATGGGCACTTCGACGAGGCCGGTGTGGGTGATTTTGCCGGTCAGGGCGAAGACCTTGGTGCCTTTGCTGCGCTCCGAGCCCATGTTGGCGAACCACTTGCCGCCGTTGCGGATGATAGGCGCGATGTTGGCGTAGGTTTCGACGTTATTGATCAGGGTTGGTTTGCCCCAGAGACCGCTGACGGCCGGGTAGGGCGGGCGCGGTTTGGGCGTGCCGCGCTTGCCTTCAATGGAGGCGAGCAGGGCGGTCTCTTCGCCGCAGACGAAGGCGCCCGCGCCGAGACGAATTTCGACGTCAAAGTTGAAGGGTGTGTTGCAGATGTTGTTGCCCAGCAGACCGCGGCGGCGCGCTTCGCGCAGCGCGGTGGTGAGGCGCGCGACGGCGACCGGATATTCGGCACGGACGTAGATGAAGCCTTTGCTGGCGCCGACGGCATATGCGGCCAGGGCCATGCCCTCGACGACCCGATGGGGATCGCCTTCCATGACGCTGCGATCCATGAACGCGCCGGGGTCGCCTTCGTCGCCATTGCAGACCACATATTTGATGTCGCCGCCGGCCTTGGCTACGGTGCCCCACTTGAGGCCGGTGGGATAACCGCCGCCGCCACGCCCGCGCAGGCCGCTTTCGGTGACGCGGTGAATGACGCCATTGGGGGTCATCTCAGTGAGCGCGGTGAGCAGGGCCTTGTAGCCGTCGCGCGCGATGTAGTCGTCGATCTTCTCGGGATCGATGTAGCCGGCGTTCTCCAGGACGACGCGGACCTGCTTGTCGAAGTGGTCGTTCAGGTCGCACTGGAGCTCGGGGACGGGCTTTTCGCCGAGGCTGTTGGCGATGGCTTCAGCATGTTTGGCGTTGACGTGGTGGTAGAGAATGTCATCGGGATCGACGCGGACCAGGGGGCCGGAGGAGCAGGGGCCCATGCAGCCGGTGCGGCGAATGAGGACATTCTTGCCGGAGGCTTCAGTGGCCTTGACGAGCGCTTCGCGCAGCTTTTCAGCGCCCTGGCTGGCGCAGGCCAGGTCCATGCAGACGTTCACTTCGAAGTCGTACTTCTCGTTTTCCTGGGAAACGGATTTGGCAATTTGTTCGAGCTCTTCAATGGTCATTCGACGGCCCACCTTTCCAGTTGCTCGAGCATTTGCTCACCGGACATTTCGCCGGCCACTTCGCCGTCGCACAATCCAACCGGCGCGCGGCTGCATGCGCCGACGCAGCGGGCCATCATGAGGCTGATCTTGCCGTCGCTGGTGGTCTGGCCCTGGGGGATGCCGAGTTTCTGCTCTGCCGCGGCGATCAGCTTGTCGGCGCCTTTGATGTAGCAGGCGGTTCCGGCGCAGATGGTGAGGGTGTGTTTGCCGGGGGGCTTGAGGCTGAAGTAGTGGTAGAAGGTGACCACGCCGTAGGCCTGGCTGAGGGGGACGCGCAGGGATTGGGCGACGAAACGGATGGAGTCGTCATCGAGGTAGCCGAAGGATGACTGGACGGTATGGAGGGTTTCAATGAGGGCGTGGCGGGCAAAGCCATTCTTGCGCATGGTGCCGTTCACGATTTTCCATCGTTTATCGTCGCTGGGCAGCGGCGGAGGTGTGAAAGCTGGCACGATTCCTCCCGTTGGTGGAACGAGGTGCGAGTCGATTCTCTGCCGCGCCGGGTTCCGTGTCTAGATCTGTTTTAGACTGCGCGGAGGCGGTCGAACCGTGACCACTGTCACCGGAGGGGTATCGAATCCCATCTTGTGACATGGGGGGCAGAGTTCCCGGATTGAAAAGGCTGGGGTTGTGATGGGGCTGGTGGGGATTGACGAGGGGCCGGTTTAGGCGTGATTGGGGTCACAGATTGACGTGATTATGGACGGACAAAATCCGAATGGGGTGAGTCTGGGCACAATCGGGGGATGAGGTGGGGTTCGTGGTCTCCCACCCTTTCCACGATGAAGCTGTTGAGGGGATGGGGCGCCCAGGGTGTGTGGCTTTGGATTATCGAGGCGTCAGACCGTCGCCAATCTTACTTGAAGTCGCGGTAGAGGTATTATGGGAAGTCGGAAACCCAATTCAATATGAGTCGGCCGACGTGGCTGACACAGGAGGAACCATGAACAAGGTCCTAGTAACACGAGGGTTCGCCTTGATGATCAGCCTTGTGGGGCTGACCATCGCTGCGGTTTTGAGCGGTTGTGGAAGCACAGGCGCGACCGCGCCGTCACCGCAACCGACGACAGAAACGCTCACCCTAGCATGCCCGGGGTATGTGCAGTCCGCGGTCGCCGATCCCGCGCTCAGTTGCGCCGCCAAACAAAACGGCGACAGCGACACGAACGTGACGTATTCAACAAACGTCGCGCCAACGGTCGCAACTGTCTCTGCCACCGGCGTCATTACCACCGACGTCCTGAATGGGCCGCCCGTCGAGGTGACGGTGACGGCAACAGAAAAGACGACCGGGAAGACGGCAGCGGCGAAACTTTACGTTGTCAATTGGCTTCTTGGATGGTTTGTTACTATCAACGGCCAATCAAGCATCGTCGTAACCGCAGCCGATGGTAGCAACGTGAAAACAGTGTTAACGAGCGCCTGCAGCATGTCGAAGTGGCTCCACAGTCGGCTCGGATTCACGTGTATCGACGGCAACAGCGTTAAGGTATACACAGTGAACGTAGCCGAGGACGGAACCCCAAGCAGTGTTACGCTCGCTATGACCATGCCACTGTCGATTACGCCCACAAGCCCAGCGGCAGGCTCACCGGACGGGACCACCTTTGTGGTCGAAGGAAGGGAATATAAAACAGACGCGTGGCATTACGGTGTCTACGCGGGAACACTGGCAGACAACAAAACAAACACAACATTGATCGAGCAGGATGAAGTTTGCACGGAGTCCTGCCTTGGGCCAAGTGGTCCAAGTTGGAATGAATCCCAGTCGAGCATCGTATATAACCATATTTCGGGGACCAGCGCGTTCGTCTATACAATGACGGCAATGGGCGGCAATGCAACAGCCGTCGTTGACAACCCACCCAACGAGGCGGGCCTGGGCGTCTTCTCAACAGACGCGAACGGTGCCGAGATCTTCTACACTCAAGTGTCGGCCGATGGATATGGACCAGGAACGTATGTCGTTCCCTCCAATGGAGGAACTTCGACTCTCCTGATCCCCAACGCCAATGCGAGCGTGCAAGGACCGGGAAACCAACTTCTCGCCACCGCCACCACAAACGGAATCATGTTCAACAACCCCACCACGGGAAAATTGGTTGGCTCAATCCCAACCACAGGGGTGGGAGACCTCAGTTGGTAACTTTTATCGGGCGAACGCCCGTGGCCCATCCTCATCGGATGGGCCACACTTTGAAGTCGCAGTAGAGGTATTATGGGAAGTCGGAAACCCAACTCTCGCGGACCCGGACAAGCGGCAGCCTTGCGCGCAACCGCGACAGAACAGCCCGTGGCGGGCGATAGTCCGCGACCGTAAAAAGAAAGAGAAGGAACGATATGCGAAAGAGTTTTCTCCACCTTATCCCAGCGCTCATTGCCTCCACGGGAATCTTGGCCCTGATCGGATGTGGTAGTGGCAGCGTTGTTAGTGGTACCTCAGCCTACACGGTGAGCGGCACGGTTGCCGGGCTGGCAGCCGGCGAAAGTGTGAGCGTACAGGACAACGGACAAGACACGCTGGCCCTCAGCGCCAATGGTGCCTTCTCCTTCCCGGTGAACATGGATACCGGCGCAGCGTATGCCATCACGGTGCAGTCGCACACCCCCGGAATCGCCTGCTCGGTCGCCAACGGCAGCGGTACGGTCGGCTCCTCCAATGTGACGGGAATCGGCATTTCCTGCGCCGCCGGCACGCAATCTGTTCTCTACTCCTTCGGCGCAACCGCCACCGACGGGCTGAATCCGGGAGCGGCCCAGCTCACGGTCAACGCCGGAAACTTCTATGGAACCACCGAAAAGGGCGGAGAGAACGGCTACGGTGCGGTCTACAAGATCACCGCCGCCGGCACGGAATCCGTGCTCTACTCCTTCGGCGCAACCGCCTCCGATGGGGCGGGCCCGGTCGGGGGTCTCATCGTTGACAGCGCCGGAAACCTCTACGGAACGACCGTTCAGGGTGGAGCGAAGCACCACGGTACGGTCTACAAGATCACCGCCGCCGGCACGGAATCTGTTCTCTACTCCTTCGGCGCAACCGCCTCCGATGGGGTGATGCCGTATGAGAGTCTGATCATGGACAGCGCCGGAAACCTCTACGGAACGACCGTTCAGGGTGGAGCGAAGCACCACGGTACGGTCTTCAAGATCAGCGCCGCCGGAACGGAGTCTCTCCTCTACTCCTTCGGTGCAACCGCCTCCGATGGATGGGCTCCGCTTACGAGTCTGATCATGGACAGCGCCGGAAACCTCTACGGAACGACCACTAGTGGCGGAGCGAACGACCACGGTACTGTCTTTAAGATCGGCGCCGCCGGCACGGAATCCGTTCTCTACTCCTTCGGCGCAACCGCCTCCGATGGGCAGCAGCCGTATGCGGGCCTGCTCGCCGACAGCGCCGGAAACCTCTATGGAACCACCTATATAGGCGGAGCGAACAACCGCGGTACGGTCTTCAAGATCAGCGCCGCCGGAACGGAGTCTCTCCTCTACTCCTTCGGTGCAACCGCCTCCGATGGGGTGGGGCCATATGCGGATCTGATCACCGACAGCGCCGGAAACCTCTATGGAACGACCGAACAAGGTGGAGCGAACGACAAGGGTACGGTCTTCAAGATCAGCGCCGCCGGCACGGAATCCGTTCTCTACTCCTTCGGCGCAACCGGGACCGATGGGGCGACTCCGTATGCGAGTCTGATCGTGGACAGCGCCGGAAACCTCTATGGAACAACCTATGGCGGCGGAGCAAACGGCAACGGCACGGTCTTCAAGATCGACTGACGGCTTCGCGCAACCGTCCGGCGCTCAAGGCAGCGGATGGCCTATGCCTGACCAACCCAAAATAATCGCGTTTCCCATGTCTGGATTTTCAGGCATGGGAAGTCGCAGTAGAGGTATTATGGGAAGTCGGAAACAGATGGAGAATGGACAATGGAACTCAGCATCGGCAGAAGTTTCACACGCCTCATCGTCCTTGCCGTTATGCTGCCGATGATCCTCATCGGCGCCGGCCTCGGCTGCGGAAGCTCAACAACGGCAATAACGACCCAAACCCCGACGGCATCCCTCACCGCAACCCCGGCCTCCATCACCGCCGGGCAGTCATCGCAGATCGCGTGGTCTTCGACCAACGCGACAAGCTGCTCCGGAACCGGATTCACGGTTCCCAACAGCGCGACAAGCGGCAGCGCAACGGCGTCGCCCACTACCACGACTACGTACAGTGTCACCTGCAGCGGCGCGGGAGGCAGCGCAAGCGCTTCCGCAAAAGTGACGGTAACGCCGGTTCCGGTGACCGTCACCAAGGTCACCGCCTCATGCACTCCGACAACGATTGCGCCCAGCGAGACTTCACAGTGCTCGGCCGTCGTCACCCATAGTGACGGCAGCAAAAACACCGAAGCAACCTGGACGGCAACCGGCGGCGCGATCACCTCTTCGGGGGTTTTTACGCCAACGGGAACGGGAACGGCTACCGTAACCGCCATAAGCACCGAGGACACAAACATGTCCGGAAGTGCGACAATCACCGTTGTCTGCGCCGGGCCGGTGTTGAGCTCGCTCAGCACTCCGGGGTTCTGGTCACACGGAATCTTCGGTTTGCAGTCGATCATCATCCCACTCCGCATCAACGGGAGTTGTATGGAAGCGGGGGACGTCATGTCTTTCGGTGCGCCGTTTACTGACGCAACGCTCATCGCTGGAACCGACCCGAACGAGGTTGATTTCTACATGACGATGGAAACCTATACCACAGTGCCAGTGGCACACCCAATCGTCGACACGCCAGTCGCTGGCCCCGCATCGAACACCCTTTACTGGGGATCATGGGGCGACCAGAATCTCGGCGGCATGTACGCCGACGGAACGTGGGTCTCCGTCCAACCCGTGGACGGATCCAGCGTAGCCACAGCCGGCAGCGTCATGTACCACTGGGACGCGACCGGCAACCAACTTGGCAGCTGCCTCTACAACTACGACGTTGAAGAATTCGACATTGACCAATCAACCGGCAACGTCGTAACGGGGGCAGGGACAGTTAACCTTCCCGACTCCGGTAATTGCGGAAAAGGAACGATCCCGGGAGACGACGGGAAGGACTGGAATATGGGCTCCTCAACTGGACTCAACGGATTCAACTACGTCACCCGACCGGTTGCCCAGTTGGTCAGCCGAATCCAAGAAGGTGCTGCGGGAGCAATTCCCGTATCAACCCCAACCAGCGGCACCGGTATATTGCTGTCAGCCGTCTGCAACCAGCCATGGTCCAGCGCGGCGATAACCATCGCCGGACAGGATTATGACGTGGTAGCCTGCAGAGACGAGGTCGGCGCTGGAACAACGCCGACGCTCGTCCAGGTCAACGGCGGTACCATGGCTGTTACCGCGTCGACGGAACTCAAGGGTTTCACCCCATCGAGCTCCGTTATCACGGCACAAATGAGTAATGTCGTGAGCGGCAGTATCCTTGCTGTCAGCATTCTCAAGAGCCAGCAAATCATCGCTGTGCTCTCGGGTTACGACGGGACGGTCAACTTCTACAGCGCAAGCACGCTTGCGCCAATGGGAGGGATATCGGCTTCCGGCTTCTGCCCGAACCCCTATCGGATCGCTGCCGACACCACGAACACCAAGTTCGTCGTGGCGTGCCATAACGTTACGGCACCAGTCACGACGTTCGTCCAGGTCGACCCAATGACGGGAACCTGGGTGAAGATGGCCGCCACGGTCGCCGACCAAGACCTGGCCACATTGCTCGTTTCCCAGGACGGAACAACAATCCTGGGGGCGACACTCGGCCAGAGCTACGTCCTAGACAACAAGTAGAATTGCACCTTTGTTTTTCTGGAAGTCGCAGTAGAGGTATTATGGGAAGTCGGAAACAATAGAAAATACTAGACTTAGGAATGAGATGAATCGAGGCTTGGCGGCCAAGCCTCGATTCATCAATAACTTACACACATTGAAGCGTTTGTCGAAAATCGATTTTCGACATTTCTTGGCCACCCGGCAGGTGGCCCGCTCATCAGTCCCGTAGGATCATCCTGAGTTTTGAGCAGGTGTGCCCCGTCGGGGTACCCTCTGGGGCGGCGGCCTCATCGCGATGAGCCGGCGGGCGGCGGGTGGCCTCGATGCCGGGGGGAAGCGGCCACAATCACAGAAGAGGGGTGGCCCGTTTCCCAGGATGCTGATTCACCCGGGACGGTGGGACAGCACGAACCCCAACCGAGCCACCCAGTCCCTAAGTCCCTACGTCCCTAGTCCCTGCTTTTCACGTCATTTCACGCCAAAAACACCCCGTTTTTGACCAAATTTCGATGAGAAAGTCGGGCTCAAACCAGACCTTTCCCACCCGTCCGTCGCCCTGCACGACACCATTCCGCGTGTTTCCCTCGCGTCCACCCGCACGTCGCCGAAACCCGCAGGTCCGTGGCCTCTGGAAGCCGATTTGCCGAAAATTACCCCTCACCGGCGCACACTTGTATTCAGAGACGCGTCTGGGGCAATACCAGCGCCAAAACTAAGCCAATCCGTGCCCGAAACCAGGCCCCCGAACAGGAACACAAGACCATGCCAACAGCAAGAAACATCTCTGTACCCGTCAGCCCCGCGATCTACCGCCGAACCCGCGGGCTGGCCACCGAATACGACACCACCGTCACCGCAAAGATCAAATTCCTGCTCCTCCTCCTGCCCGAAGCCGTCAAGGCAGCCCGCTTCCCCGGCAGCCGTCCCCAGTTCGCCCGCGCCCTGTACCTCCGCGATCAAGCCGCCAAAATGTCCGCCCACACGCCCCCAAATTCACCCAGCAAACCCCAAAACGAACTTCAAAAAACCCGTTTGTATTCCTGTAAAACCCATCTAACTCATGTCCATTCAACAACCTGCCGTCGCAACATCCAGCCGGAATACTAAATCAGTATTCCTGTAAAACACCCCTAACTCCCACCTTTTCAAACACCTGCAAATACCCCGCAAAACCGCATACAGCCCCAGTATCCCCGTCCGGTCGCCGCATCGCCCTGCGGAGGGATGGGTACACACATCTTTGTTGGGGGAGCGAAGGGACGGCCAATGACGCAGGCTTCGTTGGCTAGCCGAGCGCGGGCAGGCGGTCGGAGATGCCGAAGAGGAAGATGACGCCGATGGTGAAGCTGTAGATGGCGCCGGTCCAGGCAATGATGTGGTAGAAGCGGGGGTGGTGTCCGGTGGCGGTGAAGGCTCCGCCCATGGAGGCGGTCATGAGGGCGTTCATGGCGACCAGGCCGATGGCGAAGGCGGCCAGGCCTAACATGCCGCGGGAGGTTCCGCCGAGGTTGGCGGTGAGGAAGAAGAGCGCGAGCTGGCTTGGGGTTTCCGCGCCGACGCCGTGAAGGATGCCGATGACGAAGACGGATTTTCCGTTGTACATCCACTGAAAACGCTCGGGTTGCGGGGCCTCGCGATTCCAACATCGGCGGATTTTCCAGGCCAGCCAGAGGACGCCGTTGATGGCGATGGCCAGGCGGCTCTCGATGCGGGAGTGGGTGTGGCCGTGAGCGTCTTTGCGGAGGATGCCGGCGACGACGCCGATGCCGAGGACGATGAGGGTGAGGCCGATGAGCTTCTCAGCCCAGTGGTCGAGGCCTTCGGGCAGTCCCAGATGGAGCTGGAGGACGGCGATGCCGAGGACGACGACGGTGAAGGCGTGGCCCAGGGCGTAGGTCATGCCGAGGCGCAAGCCGCTGCGCCAGTTGCGCTGGACGGCGGTGATGTCGGAGATGGCGGCGAGGTGATCGTAGTCGAAGCCGTGGCGCAGGCCCAGGAGCAGACAGGAGCCGAGCGCGGCGTCGAGTTTCCAGTCACCAAATATGGGTGTCACGGATGTCAGTATAGAGCAGGAGTGGGGCGGGCGTCGCGAGGTTTCCGCGCGGGCCAGGGGCAAAGGGAGATGGGCCGCCGCGGGATTGAGACGTGGGCGGGTTGGACCCATCGGTGGAGGTATTTGCCTGGCTAGAGTACGGGAAGAAGCTGGATCTGGTAGTTCGTGTAGTCGATTTTTACGATCGTCTTGCCGAAGAGCAAGCTGTCTGACTCCGCCCAGGCATGAGTGGCCTCAGAAAACCCTTCCACCGGGGTGTACTGCCGCCTGACATGCGTGGGGCCGGTCACGATGGAGGCGCTCTTGGAGGACGTACCTTGAATCTGAACGATGGAACCGTCCTTAGCGTCCACCCACAGAGTTCCCTCGATGAGGTAGGGCGCCTTGCGCCGGGGAACGATGTCGAGCAGGTAGCAGGCCGTTCCGTCCACCTGCTGCGTTCCACCGGGTTTCAGGCTCATTTCATAATTTGCGGAAGTGAGCCAGGATCCCTCGCGAACTCCGGGCTGATTGATGTGTATTTCATTGTCGAGGATCGCGCCCAGGACTAGGCTGCGAATGACCTGTGAGCCGGACTGGGAGAGAGTCTCGTAGCTCTTGCCAGTCTCCTTGCGGTAGGTGGTCTTCACGGTCATTTCAGCCACGGGATGAACTTCGTCGTTGTTTCTGTAAACGGCGTAGTGCTCGGTGACGGAGTATCCGGCAATGTGGTCGAGCCGGTTCTTGACTGCCGCGTCGATGCGCTGGATGACTGTGGCGGGGTCGAGCTGCAAGGCAGGCGCGGAGACGGCGCCGAAGCTGGCTAGAAACAGAACGGCTGCTGCTGCCCGCGCCAGGCAAGATGGTCGAAATCCGGTCATGGGGATAGGCCTCGCTCTCATAAAGATTATGCATTCTCTGTGGCCTGGTATGTGCTGTTGAAGACAGGAACGCGCTGGCGACAGCAGGCCGGGGGTGAGAGGAATGGCTTATGCGCTATGCTGGTCTGCGGCGTGAGGCGCGCGAATGACCCACAGGGCTGATCCAGAAGAAGGACCGCACGAAGTGCTGCGGCGCGGGGTGGTGGTGCGCGGCGTGGTGCAGGGGGTGGGGTTCCGTCCGTTTGTTTACCGGCTGGCGGCGGAGGAGGGGCTGACGGGATGGATCGGCAACGATACGGATGGGGTGACGATCGAGATCGAGGGGACGGAGGCAGGGATAGAGGGGTTTCTGAAGCGGCTGCGGGCGGAGACGCCGCCGCTGGCGCGGATTGACGCGGTGGCGGTGAGCGAGTTGGAAGCGACGGGCGAGACGGGATTCCGAATTGTCGAGAGCGAGGTGCTAGGGCGGGTGAGCACGGGGATTCCGGCGGATGCGGCGACGTGCGGGGATTGTTTGCGGGAGTTATTGGATCCGGAAGATCGGCGGTACCGGTATCCGTTTTTGAACTGCACGAATTGCGGACCTCGGTACACGATTACGCGGCGGATTCCGTATGACCGGCCGCAGACTTCGATGGCGAAGTTCGCAATGTGCGCAGAGTGCCAGGCGGAGTATGACGATCCAGGGAACCGGAGATTCCATGCGCAGCCGAATGCTTGCTGGATTTGCGGACCGCAGGTGGTTTTGCAGACGGCGGATGCGGGGATCGTGGTTGGTGAGGCGGATTTAGAGCGTGCCTCAGGGGCTAAAGCCCCGCCGTTCTTGGACAACGCTCATGTCAGGGCTGAAGCCCTGACCTACCGCACGCGGCCGGATGCGATCGACCATGTGGTGGATCTGCTGCTGGCGGGCCGGATTTTGGCCCTCAAGGGGATTGGCGGGTTCCACTTATCAGTTGACGCGACGAATGAGGCGGCGGTCGCGCGGCTGCGGGAACGGAAGCGGCGATATGGGAAGCCGCTGGCGGTGATGGTGAAGGATGTGGAGGCGGCGCGAGAGATTTGCGCGCTGACGGAGGCGGAAGACGCGCTGCTGACGACGGCGGCGCGGCCGATTGTGCTGGCGCTGGCGCGAGAAGGAAATGGGATTGCGGCGGGCGTGGCGCCGGGGATTCCGTGGCTGGGGGTGTTTTTGCCGTATGCGCCGTTGCAGCATCTGCTGTTTGCCGATGGACAGTTGCGTGCGCTGGTGATGACTTCGGCGAATTTGAGCGAGGAGCCGATTGCGATTGATAACGACGAGGCGCGGGCACGGCTGGGCGGGATTGCGGATGCGTTTCTGATGCATGACCGGGAGATATTGCAACGGTGCGACGACTCGGTGATGGCGGTGGTGGATGGACGGGCGCAACTGATTCGGCGGGCGCGGGGATTTGTGCCGCTGGGTGTGGAGTTGCCGGAGGCGCTGGGTTTGGATGCGAGGCCGCTGCTGGCGGTGGGTGGGCACTTGAAGAATGTGTTTGCGCTGGCGCGGGGACGGTTTGTCTATCAGAGCCAGCATCTGGGGGATCTGGAAAACCTGACGGGGTTGGAGTTCTTCAGGGAGTCGTTGGACCACCTGATGCGGACGTTTGAGATTGAGCCGGAGACGGTGGTGCACGATTTGCATCCGGGGTATCTGTCGACCGGGTGGGCGAAGGAATGGGCACAGGAGCGCGGGTTAAGGGCGATTGGGGTGCAGCACCATCATGCGCATGTGACGGGATGCATGGCGGAGCATGGGCTCACCGGGCCGGTGATTGGGCTGGCGCTGGATGGGACGGGGTACGGTCTCGATGGGAAGGTTTGGGGCGGGGAAGTGTTGGTGGCTCGTCTGGAGAGCTTCGAGCGGTATGCGCATCTGGAGTATGTGCCGATGCCGGGCGGCGAGGCGGCGATTCGCGCGCCTTGGCGGATGGCGCTGGGGGCGCTACACGCGGCGGGGCTTGACGTTCTGGCGCCGGAGACGCTGGGGTTGCTGGGGGCGACGGAGCAGGAGGCGCGGGTGTTGCGGAGGATGGTGGAGCGGGGGGTGAATGCTCCGCTGACTTCGAGTCTGGGAAGGTTGTTCGATGCGGTGGCGGCGGTGGTGTTGGAGCGGCGCGAGGTGGACTACGAGGCGCAGGCGGCGATTGAGCTGGAGGGCGCGGCGGTGGATGAGGGGGACGATGTGCACGGCTATGCCATGGAGTTAGTTGGCGGAGATTGGGGGAGGCGCGAGGTTGCGAGGATTTCAGCGGGGCCGTTGTGGCGGGAGTTGGTTAAGGACGTGCGCAGCGGGGTGAGCCGGGGGCGGATAGCGGCGCGGTTTCATGCGGGCGTGGCGGATGGGTTTGTGAAGGCGGCTGTTGCGGCGCGCACGGAGGGGCGGTTGGGGCAGGTTGTAATGAGCGGGGGGTGCCTGCACAATCGGCGGCTGGCGCGGCTGTTGCGGATGGGGCTGGAGGCGGAGGGGCTTGAGGTTTTCCAGCACGTGAATGTTAGCCCGGGAGATGGTGGACTGAGTTATGGGCAGGCGGTCGTGGGGGCGGCGATGCTTGGAGACAGACTCGATAAAGGACGTTAAGAGACTCCAGTTATAGATATTCCACTCTGCACCCAAGAATCGGTCGCGGTGAACGCCGAAAGCGGGGCAGCCTACGCTTGTTTCGGGGGAGGGAGAGGCGAGTCAGTTGCCAGGCATCGTTGCGGGCGGTGTGCGGGGAAGGATGCGGATGATATCTTCGGCTACTGTCATCTCGAATTCCGGGTGCTGGCTGACCTGGTGGCGTAGCTGATTGAGGGTCGGGTAGTCGGAGCTGCCGTCGAAGCAACGGGCGTCGTCGATAAGGATGACACGATGCAGGTTGCTTTGAGAGAGGATGGTGCTCAGTTCAGCGTGGATGGGGGTCTCGAGGGGACCTTTGGCGGTGATGCCGCCGGAGTAGTGAGCGTCAAGCCAGAACAGGACGGGTCCCGGGAGCGTTTCAAGAATGGCTGGCAACACGGTGCTGCTATCGCCCTCCAGGATTTGAATGTTTGGGTAGCGCTTGAGACGAGCCGTGGCGCGGGTGAAAAGTTCCGGCTGCAGTTCGATGGAGATGATTTGGAAATATTTGTGTCGTTGCGCAAAGGCCATGTCTCCGAGGAAGGTACCGGTCTCAACCAGGGTGCGGCAGCCGTAAAGGGCGCCGGTGCGCGTGACGAGGCGTCGCTTAATTATGGGGGGCGGAGGAATTGGGTTACCTGTCAGGCACCAGAGAACCCCGTCGAGGACGTCTTTGGCGGCGCGCAAGGGCGGCCAAAGGAATGAGTTCTGAAAGAGCCTGCGAGCTAGGCTTCCCATCTCGTGGTAGGCGTTCTTCATTGTGGCGCTCCGTCACCAGGCGATTCGAGGCTGGGGCATCTGGTCTTGGAATAGGGGCATGGCAGCCTCAGAGTACGTGGATCGTGCAAGGTGAAGCGCAGGCGCGGATCATCCGGAGAGGCGGACCAACTGCTGGGCTTCAATGCGGGGGCCGAGGATGGAGATTCTGGGGATGCGGCCGCGGACCATGGCGACTTCGTCGCAGCGGTGGAGGCGTGGGCACATCTGGCAGTCTTTGAAGATCTTGTCGGGCAGCTCGGCTTTGTCTTCTACGGTGCGGAAACCGTATTTGAAGAAGAAGTCAGGGATGCGGGTGAAGAGGCAGACGGACTGGATGCCGTGCTCTTCGGCTTCCTCGATCAATGTACCGAGGATGCGGCCGCCGGCGCCCTGGCCTTTGGCTTCCGGCTTGACGACGATGGAGCGCACCTCAGAGAGATGCGGGCCGTAGAGGTGGAGCGCGCCGCAGCCGAGGAAGACGCCGCCATCGGATTCGGCGACGGTGAAGTCGCGGATGTTTTCGCAGATCTCCGCGAAGACGCGCTTGAGCAGCGTACCGTCGGTGGAGAGCGAGTTGACCAGGTCGTAGACGTTGGAGGCGTCCTGGAGCCGGGCTTTACGCACCAGCATGGAGGACCTCCTGCGTGCTGAAATTGGCGAGAGCGGCGATGCGGGTGGAGGCTTCAGCGAGGGCTTCACGGACGCGTTCGCGGGCGGTGCCGCCGAGGACGTCGTGGCAATCGAGCGTGGCGGTGAGGGTGACGGCGGCAAAAAAATCTTCGTCAAACTCGGGGCCGAACTGGCGGAGTTCGTCGAGGGTGAGTTCCCCTAGCTCTACACCCTTCTCCAAAGCAAAACGAACGGAGTTCCCGATTTTCTCGTGCGCGGTGCGAAAGGCTACGCCCTTGTGAACGAGGTACGTGGCGGCGGCCATGGCGTTGAGATAGCCGGAGTGCGCGGCTGCAGCCATGCGTTCGCGATTGAACTGAAGGGCAGCAGTAAACCGGGCCACGAGCGCGACCATTTGGGGAACAAAATCGGCGGAGAAGGCCGGCTCCTGGGTCTCCTGCATGTCTTTATTGTAGGCCAGAGGGAGGCCTTTTAGCTGGAGGGTGACGGCTTGCGCGGCGCCGTTGAGACGGCCGACTTTGGCGCGGATGAGCTCGGTGAGATCGGGATTTTTCTTCTGCGGCATGGCGCTGGAGCCGGTGGAGAAGGCTTCAGGGAGGGTGATGAAACCGAACTCGGCAGTGGCGTAGAGCGTGATCTCCTCGGCGAATCGGCTGAGGTGCAGGCCGACGAACGTGAGAGCTTGCAGATACTCGAGGATGAAGTCGCGATCACTGGTTGCGTCCATGGAGTTGGCGGTGGGCGCGGTGAAGCCGAGCTCGCGCGCGGCGATAGTGCGGTCGAGGGCGAGGGTTGCGCCGGCGACGGCTCCTGATCCTAACGGGCAGTAATTGAGCCGCTCCATGCAATGGTGGAGGCGGGTGGCGTCGCGCAGAATCATCTCGACGTAAGCGAGGAGCCAGTGGGCGGCGAGGACGGGCTCGGCGCGCTGGAGATGGGTGTAGCTGGGCATGACGGAGTCGCCTGCGGCGTGGGCCTGCTCGACCAGGGCGCCTGCCCACCTGGCAAGACTCCGATTGGTCTGCTCAATGCAATTGCGGACGTAAAGGCGCAGGTCGGTGGCGATCTGCTCGTTGCGGCTGCGGCCGGTGTGGAGCTTGAGGCCGAGGGGGCCGATGCGGGCGACGAGTTCGAGTTCGACGAAGTGGTGGATGTCTTCGGCGGTGGCGTGGTCGCGGACTTTGGCTCGGCCGGCTTCGGAGGCGTGGTCGGCGGCGATTGAGTCGAGGGCAGAGCGGAGATTCGCTCCTTCACTCTCTGTAAGGATGTTCGCGGCGATAAGGGCAGACGCGTGGGCTTTGCTGGCGGCGGCCTCTTGCGGGAGGAGCCGCCAATCAAAAACAATCGACCGCTGCCACTTTTCGAATTCTGCGTCGAGCGGCTCGCGAAAGCGTCCGGACCACATTTTTGCGGGTTGTTGTTCGTTCGACATTGACCTGGGCGTACCTATTCCTTTTCGTTGACGCTATTCAATTTGGGCATTTCGCTGCCTTTGCTGAGGGTGAGGAGGCCGGCGGCGGCGTACGTCAGGAGCTTATCGCGGCTGTCGCTGATGTCGAGATTGCGCATAGTGAGCTGGCCGATGCGGTCGCGCGGGGAGAAGGTGGACTCAGTCTTCTCCATGCTGAGGCGCTCGGGATGGAAGGTGAGGTTAGGCGACTCGGTGTTGAGGATGGAGTAGTCGTTGCCGCGGCGCAGCTCGAGGGTGACTTCGCCGGTGATGGGTTTGGCCACCCAGCGCTGGGCTGCTTCGCGAAGCATGATGGCCTGGGAGTCGAACCAGCGGCCCTGATAGAGGAGGCGGCCGAGCTTGCGGCCATGGTCGCGGTACTGCTCAATGGTGTCTTCGTTGTGGATGCCGGTGATGAGGCGCTCGTAGGCGATAAAGAGGAGGGCGAGACCGGGGGCTTCGTAGATGCCGCGGGATTTGGCTTCAATGATGCGATTCTCAATCTGATCGGACATGCCGAGGCCGTGGCGTCCGCCGATGCGGTTGGCTTCGAGAAGAAGTTCGACGGGGTCGCTGAACTCGCGGCCGTTGAGTGCGACAGGATAGCCCTCAGCAAAGCGGACGGCAACCTGCTCGCGCTGAATCTCCACATCGTCGCGCCAGAAGGCCGTGCCCATGATGGGGGCGACGATCTTCATGGATGTGGAAAGGTGCTCGAGGTCCTTGGCTTCGTGCGTAGCGCCGAGGATGTTGGAGTCGGTGGAGTAGGCCTTCTCGGCGGACATCTTATACGCAAAGCCGCTGCGCTGCATGAAGGCGGACATCTCCGCGCGTCCCCCGAGTTCGTCGATGAACGCGGCGTCGAGCCACGGTTTGTACACCTGGAGGGCGGCATTTGCCAGCAATCCGTACCGGTAAAACCGCTCAATGTCGTTGCCTTTGAAAGTTGACCCATCGCCCCAGATGTGGACATCGTCTTCCTTCATGGATGCGACAAGCATGGTGCCGGTTACGGCGCGGCCGATGGGAGTGGTGTTGAAGTAAGGAACTCCAGCCGTCGTGATGTGGAAGGCGCCGGCCTGTAGCGCGGCAATGCCTTCGCGAACGAGCGGGCCGCGGCAGTCGATGAGGCGGGCCTTTTCAGCGCCGTATTCGAGAGCCTTGCGCGGGATTTCGTCGTAGTCGGTTTCGTCGGGCTGGCCCAGGTTGGCCGTGTAGGCGTAGGGGATCGCTCCCTTCTGCCTCATCCAGTGCAGGGCGGCGGAGGTGTCAAGTCCGCCAGAGAAAGCAATGCCAACCTTCTGGCCAACGGGTAGCGATTCGAGAATTACGGACATGTTTGAAAACCTCTGAGTGATTCTAGCGTCTGGCTAAAGGCGAAAGGTTGGGATTGAATAATGGAGTCGCTAGGGACTCCCGAATATGCCGTTTGGTAGTTACTCAATATCAGATTCATCGTACAGAGATTTCAAAGCTTGAATCTTCATCCATGACTGGATCAATACAAATGGAACCATCGTAACAATACTTACTTCAATCAAGTTTAGGATGCTTCCATGTTTAAGTAGGACAAGAGCGGACATTGCGAAAACCCCCAAAATCACACAAAACACATGGAGAAATTCACTTATATTCTTTTTCTTTGGATCACACATGCCTTGCACTGGTGATACAGATAATGTATAGGATAATATCAATGCCGGAAGAATCGCAATATCACTCACAGATTTGGATAAATAATTGATAATTAGGATGCTCCATGCGCCGAAAACAAGATGAGTATATATCATACCAATCTCAATAGGGATAAACGATACGAACATCCGAAATGGTATCCGAAAGTTTAGTATTCGAACAGAAAAAACAGACAGCAGACTTGATGGGAGAGTTATGAATCCGAGTAAAGGTGTACTAATAGCCCATGCGATAGCTCCCCATATCGCCAACTTCCAGTATCCCAAAACACAAAGCCAAATGAAACTAATTGGAAGGCTCGCGATATTGAGAATTACTATAGGAATTGTGACGATACTGACAAGTGCCGCATAGGATACGACACAATAAGTATATATTCTCGACAATATAGATGGCTTTTCATAAAGCTCCAATATACACGATGGTAATTCAGGTTGTTCATCTAGCCATTTAACCCCTGTTTGTTTTCTTTTCGTTGTTTTTTTTATATGCGAATATTCTGGATTTACTTTTGATAGAATTTTATGCGTGGTCTCGCTGAACATTTTGTTCGCGTAGTTCTTCGCCGCCACTTCAGCTGTATCGATGTCCATTCCTGAGCGAAGAAGTTCTTCCCGCTTAGCATAGAAGGTCTGCGCGAGTAAAGCATCTCGCGTAACTTCTTTCCAATTGCGTTCTGTTCCGTTGTTTGTCATTTCGCCCCTTTTTATCCTGCTCGCTTATACGCCAAACGCCTTTTCGTTCAGTCCGACAGTCGGGAGGGGTATACTTATCATCTCGATTTGTACGTATGGCAAGAAGAACACGAAAGTATTTGGTGCTGTTGCAACCTTGAAGTGAGTCAATAACTGATTAGTGATTTCTTGGCTATCAATCCAAACGCCTCCTGCTTCTACACCGAGAAGCTTTACTTGTTGTAACCCACCAAGCTGCCGTGCGGTGATTATGATCTGCTGACCTACAAACTCCGAAAGTTGCATAAAATTCCTTTCTTCCTCGCTACCGGGTGCCCCAGGTCTCGATCCTGAGACCTGGGAAACTCAACATCTATCTTACTGGAGGCTAGCGGTGTTCGTTAGCCCGCCCAGCAGCAGCAACAACAGCGCCTTCTGCGCGTGCAGGCGATTTTCGGCCTGATCGAAGACAATCGATTGCGGGCTGTCGATCACTGCGTCGGTGACTTCGGCGTTGCGGCGCGCGGGAAGGCAGTGCATAAAGACCGCGTGCGGCGTGGCCTTGGCCATCAGCGCTTCATTCACCTGGAAGGGGCGGAAGATCGGCTCCCGCTTGGTGGACTCGTGCTCGAAGCCCATGCTGACGCAGACGTCGGTGTAAACGGCGTCGGCGCCTTCGACGGCGGCTTGGGGGTCCTGGAGCAGGCGCACCTCGCAACCGTTGGCCTGGGCGATGTCGCGGGCGAGGGTGACGATTTCGATGTCGGGCGAGTAGCCGCGGGGGGTGGCGACGGTGACGTTGGCGCCGAGCTGCGCGCCGGTGAGCATGAGCGAGTGGCAGACGTTGTTGCCGTCTCCAACGTAAGTGAAGTTGGCGCCGGCGATGGAGCCGCGATGCTCTTCGAGGGTCATGAAATCGGCGAGGGCCTGGCAGGGGTGCTCGAAGTCAGAGAGGGCGTTGACGACGGGGACGCGCGCGTTGGCGGCCATCTCCGTAATGGTGTCGTGAGCGTAGGTGCGCAGGACGATGACGTCGACCCAGCGCTCGACGTTGCGGGCGACATCGGCGATAGACTCGCGCTCGCCGAGGGGCGAGTTGGTCTGGTCGAAGAAGATAGCGTTGCCGCCGAGGGTGTTGATGCCGGCCTCAAAGCTGAGACGGGTGCGCAGGCTGGCTTTCTCAAACATGAGGACCATCTGCTTGGCGTCGAGGGCATGGCGATACTCGCCGGGATTGCGCTTGACGTCGTGGCCGAGCTTGAGGATGGCGCGGACCTCGGCGCTGGTGAGGTCGGCGATGGAGCACATGTCTTCGCCGGCCAGGCGCGCGGCGGCGGCGAGAATGTCGGGGTCCTGGTGCACGGGAACCGCGGACGGCGGGTGCTCGATGAGCGATTTGCTAGCCACGATGGTGTCCTCCTGTGGATGAGGCTGCCGTTTGCGCGGCGGCATGTTCGGTGAAGATTTCGTCGAGGGCGGCAATGGCGGTATCGACGTGAGTGCGCTCGATGATGTAGGGCGGCAGGAAGCGCAGGACCGTGTCGCTGGTGCAGTTGATGAGGATGCGGCGCTTGAGCATTTCGGCGACGGTAAGCTTGGCGAGGTCGGCGGAGTCGAGCTCGGCGGCGAGCATGAGGCCTTTGCCGCGCACCTCGACGATGGCGCTGTGGCGAGAGGCGAGCGAGCGGAGCTGGGACTGGAAGTAGTCGCCGACTTCCGTGGCGTGGGCGAGGAGGTTTTCCTTCTCGATGTAGTCGATGACGGCGATGGCGACTGCGCAGGCCAGCGGGCCGCCGCCGAAGGTGGTGCCGTGCATCCCGGCGTGGATGGCGTGGGAAACTTCCTCAGTACAGAGGACTGCGCCGAGAGGGATGCCGCCGGCAAGGGGTTTGGCGAGAGTTGTGACATCAGGCTGAATGCCGTAGTGCTGAGAGGCGCACCATTTGCCGGTGCGGCCCATGCCGGATTGAATCTCATCGACGATGAGGAGTGCGCCGGTAGAGGTGGCCAGGGCGCGGGCTTCGGCGAAGAAGTCTTGCGTTAATGGGCGGACGCCGCCTTCACCCTGGATGGCTTCGACGAGGATGGCGCAGACTTCGGTGGAGAATTTGGCGCGGAGGTCGGCGATGTCGTTGAAGCGGACGAACTCGATGCCGGGAACGACGGGGGCGAAGGGTTCGCGATATTTTTCCTTGTAGGTCGTGGACATGGAGCCGTAGGTGCGGCCGTGGAAGCTCTGTTCGAGAGCCAAGAACTTGGTGCCGATCTGCTTGCCTGCGGCGCGCTGAAGGCCAGCGTAGGCGCGGGCGAGCTTGAGAGCGCCCTCCCAGGCCTCCGTGCCGGTGTTGGAGAAGAAGACGCGGTCGAGACCGGTGCGCTCGGTGAGGCGCAGGGCAAGCTCGGCCTGGCCCTCGTGGTAGTAGAGGTTGGAGGTGTGGATGAGCTTGCGGCTCTGCTCGGCAATGGCCTGCTCGATGACCGGATGGCTGTAGCCGAGGGCGTTGACGCCGATGCCGCTGAGCAGGTCGAGGTACTTCGTACCGTTCTCGTCGATGATGTGTACGCCCTCACCCGCCACGAACAAGATGGGGTTGCGGTCGTAGGTGGAAAGCAGGAGCCGGCTTTCCGCGGCGCGAATCTGATCGAGTTTGGTCAATTCCATCTCTCCTGAATACCCAAGGGTTAGGCCACCATCACTTCAGTGCCGTGGGCTACGCGGGAGCTGCACAGGTCGGGAAGGGAACCGGCAGCCGCGGCGGGAAGGATACGTACGCGCTTTACGCCGTTGAGGAGAGCCTCACGGCAGGCGCTGAGCTTGGGCAACATGCCGCCGGAGATGACTTCGCTTTTGGCCATCTCGGCAATCTGATCGATGGAGAGCCATCGGAGTACTTCACCATTGGCGCCATTGACGCCGGGAACGTCGGTGAGGAAGACGAGGGCGTCAGCGCGGCAGGCGATGGCGCAGGCGGAGGCCATTTCGTCGGCGTTGATGTTGTAGTACTCGCCGTCAAAGCCGAGAGCCATGGAGCAGAGGACGGGAACGCCGTTGAGCGCCCAGATGGCATCGAGCCAGCGAGGGTCGCTGGAGACGATTTCGCCGACAAAGCCGAGGTCGGGGGCGGTGCGCTTTTTGCGGGCGCGGAAGAGGAGGCCGTCACCGCCGGAGAGGCCGAGGGCCGGCTGGCCTAAAGCGCCGAATGCGGCAACCAGGCCCTTGTTGACCTTGCCGGCAAAGACCATGAGGGCGGCATCGCGGGTTTCAGCGTCGGTGACGCGGAGGCCGTTGACGAATTCGCTTTGCTTGCCCAGGGCCTTGAGGGTGCGGGTCAACTGGATGCCACCGCCATGGACCACGGCGACCTGGTTGCCGTCGCGCACGAGTTCGATGATGGCGCGGACGCAGCCTTGCAGGAGCGCCGGAGATTCAAGGCCCGCACCACCGAGTTTGACGACGAATTTCATTCCAGGCCCTCCGCTTCGCCGTAACCGAGCATGAGGTTCATGTTCTGCACGGCCTGGCCGGACGCGCCCTTGAGCAAGTTATCGAGGCAACTGACGATGACCGCGCGGCGGCTGTCGTTGGCGATTTGGAAGCCGATGTCGGCGTAGTTGGTATGGACCGAGTTTTGGATCTGGGGCAGCGCCTTGTCGTAGAGGCGGACCATGGGACTGCCGGCAAAAAAGTCATGGTAAGTCTTGGCAACAGTCGCGCGGGTCTGCGGCTCGCGGAAGCGGATGTAGAGGGTGGAGAGAATGCCACGGGGAATGGGGAGCAGATGGGGCGTGAAGGTGATCTGGGTTGCGCCGAGGCCGATCTGCTCAAGCAACTCGCCGGTATGGCGGTGGTTGAAGACGCCATAGGCGGAGAGATTGTCTGCCGCGTACATGTAATGGGTTTTGGCGGAGGGCGTCTTGCCCGCGCCGCTGACGCCGCTCTTGGAGTCGGCGACGATGCCGTGGTCGAGATCGACCAGGCCGGCGGCGACGAGGGGCTTGAGGGCCAGGATGACGGAGGTGGCGTAACAGCCGGGGTTGGCGATGAGCCGGGTGCCGGCGATCTGGGCGCGATGCAACTCGGGCATGCCGTAGACGGCCTGGGCCTGGGTGGCGGCGGCGAGGTCAGTGCCGTCGTCTTCAAAAGCGTAGACGGCGCGGTTGGCCTCGACGGTGAGCCGCCAGGCGCCGCTCAGATCGATGACGCGCAGGCCGCGATCAAGGGCTTCGGGGACCCACTCGCGGGATTGCTCATGGGGGGTGGCGAGGAACAGGAGTTCGACGCCGCGGCTCTTGAGCAGCTCCCAGGAGAAGGGCTCCTGCTTGAGGGCGCCTGCAGGCCCGGCCAACTGGGGATGAATTTCGGCGAGAGGAACGTCGCCGCGGGCGGCATCGGCTGCATCCACGCGGCCGGCGAAGACGGGAGGCTTGCCCTTGAGACGGGGATGATGGAGCAGGAGTCTGGCCAGTTCGGCGCCCGCGTACCCGGTGACACCGACCACCGCTGTTTGCACTGTATCGGTCATGATTCCAACATCTTTCTCAAGCGGGCTTCGACTTCCGCTGCGTGGCGCGGGTCAGGGCAGATGACCAGAACCGTATCGTCGCCAGCCACAGTTCCTACCACTTCAGCCCATGCGGCGTGATCCAGGGCCGCGGCTACGGGCTGGGCGCCACCCATGACGGTTCCGATGACCACCTGGTTCATGGCCTGACGGACGCGGAGGCCGAAGCTCTCGATCATCTCTTCGATGGAGGGCGGGCCGTCGTCTTCGAGGACTGTGGCAGCGCCGTTTCCGTTGGGCATGGCATAGCCGCTGGGGCCCTTGGTGAGGCGCAACTCGTGAATATCCCTGGAGAGCGTGGCCTGGGTGACCTCAAAGCCACGGCGGCGCAGCTTGCGGCGCAGCTCGTCCTGGTTGGTGACCAGGGAGCTGGCCAGCAGCTCCCGTATCGCATTGTGTCGTTGAAACTTCATGGCATGGTGGAACAAAATCGAAACGCGCCCCCAGGTACCAGGGCGCGATTGAATAAATATACAGCAGGAATGCATAAGTATGCAAATCGATTCTTGGGGTGTGGCGGACCCCTCGGCGGAGTACGGCGCAAGATTGTGGGTCACAGGGGATGGCCTGCGCTGATACACTCGTTTGGTCGCGGCGCAGGACACGTTCGCGTACCCCATTCAAACCATGACACCTATCGGAACGCTGCAAACCCTCAACGATCTATTTCGCCGCGTAGCCGCGGCGGGCAACCCGCGGGCCATTCTCTGGCAGGACGAGTTTGGCCTATGGCAACCGATTTCCTCCGACCAGATTTACCATCGGGTACGGGAACTGGCCCAGGCGTTTCTGGGCTGGGGCGCGCAAAAGGGCGACCGCATTGCGCTGATCAGCGAGAACCGCTGGGAGTGGCCAGTGACGGACTTTGCCGCGTTGGCCATCGGCACGGTGAACGTTCCGATCTATCCGACGCTGACGGGCGAGCAGATCGCGGTGCTGGTGAAGGACGCAGGCTGCCGGATTGCGGTGGTGTCGACGCGGCAGCAGTTTGACAAGCTCTATGCGGTGCGGGAGCAGACGGACCTGGAGCGGATTGTGATCATGGATTCCGCAGCGCCGCCGGAAGGGGCCATCGCGTTCAGTGAGGTGGTTGCCGGCGCGGACGGGCACGGCGCCGGCCGCGACCCGGTCTTCGACGCTCTGGTGCGCTCGGTTGAGCCCAAGGACCTGGCGACGCTGATCTATACGTCGGGAACCACCGGCGAACCGAAGGGAGTGGTTCTCACGCACGGCAATATTGCCATCGACCAGAACTACGCGGCGTCGGAATTCGATTTTGGGCCTGCGGACGCGCTGATCTCATTTTTGCCGCTCTCGCACGTGACGGCTCGGGTTCTGGACTACGTGATGTATTCGTTTGGCGTGCAGGTGGCTTACTGTCCGAAGTTCGATAAGCTGCCCCAGGCAATGAAGGAGATCCGGCCAACGGTGTTGGTGGGCGTGCCGCGGGTTTTTGAGAAGATCCGGCAGGAAGTGGAGCGCCAGTCATCGCTTTCACCGGTGAAGAAGCGGATTCTGGGGTGGGCATTGAAGCTGGGCTCGGCGCACGCGGCTACGATTTACGACGGGCGCAAACCGTCCTCGATGGGATGGAAATTGGCAAACAAGCTGGCCTACTCGAAGGTAAAAGCGGCATTTGGCGGGCGGGTGAGGCTCTTTGTAGCCGGCGGCGCGCCGCTGGGCATGGACACGGCCAAATGGTTTGCCTCGGTGGGCATCGCTCTCTGGGAAGGGTATGGACTGACCGAGACCTCGCCGGTGATTGCGCTGAATACGCCCTTGACGCACCGTATGGGTTCGGTGGGGAAGCCTTTGCCGAACCTGGAGGTGAAGCTGGCCGAAGATGGCGAGCTGCTGGTTAGGGGCGAGACGGTTTTTGGGGGCTACTGGCACAAGCCGGCCGCCAACGCCGCATGCTTCGATGCGGATGGGTACTTCAAGACCGGAGACATTGGCCACGTGGATGAGGATGGGTTCCTGTACATCACGGACAGGAAGAAGGAACTGCTGAAGACCTCAGGCGGCAAGCTGGTGGCGCCGCAACCGATAGAAAACAAGCTCAAGACCAACCTGCTGGTGGCGCAAGCGGCGCTGGTGGGTGACCGGCACAAGTTCGTCTCGGCGCTGCTGAGCCCCAACTTTGCCGCGCTGGAGGGGTGGGCCCGGCAGCACGGCGTACACGCCAACTCCCGCGAGGAACTGGTGGCGGACAGCCGCGTGGTGGCTCTGTTTGCGGCGATTGTGCGGGAAGTAAACGGGAGCCTGGCCAACTTTGAGACCGTCAAGCGGTTCCGCGTGGTGGCCGAGGAGTGGACGCAGGAGACGGGCGAACTTACGCCTTCAATGAAGCTGAAGCGGCGCGTGATTACGGAGCGTTACGCGGCGGAGATTGATGCGCTTTACGCGGACGAAGCAACCTCACGAGGCGAATAGGCGAGAGCAGATATGTGCGAAAGAGGGTGTGTTCTTCCCAAAGGCGTTCCATGCCGCGGACGAAGGGCGCGCCCCAGGCTCCGACGGCGAGCAGGCTGCCGAAGAGGATGACGGCGTCGATGGAAAGCCGGCCGGCGCTGGACCAGTAGGCGTCCGGCTCGAGGTTGAGCCAGAGAGCGAACTCGTCGAGGGTGAGGGCGGCTCCCACGCCATAGCTGACCGACATGAGGCGGCTGAAAAAGATGGACATGGGCGAGTGAGAGCGTCCCAGGTCGAGCAGCCAGCCGTAGCCTACCAGTAAAAGAATGAGGATGCCCCACACCAGGTGGTGAATGTGCATGCCGTGCACGACCACCCACTGGAAGTGTCCCTCATGGTTGACGATGCGGTGGACGAGAATGCGCACCCCGACAAAAGTGAACAGAAAGGCGAGTGAGGCGATGAACATGCGCCGGCGCGGCCGGTCGGGGATCGTGGAACGGATCAGGAATCCCAGGCGGGTGAGCTGCAACAGGACCAGGAAGACAATGACGACGAGGCTGGCAAAGGCCAGCAATAAGAGTGCTCCGGTTCCGGGCATATCCCATTGAAACATTGCGGGAGGTGTTTTCCAACAGGGAAATGGGATTCACGAGTCGGCGCAATGGCGTGCGCGCGGTCACGATTTTTCTTTACAGGAGCGGAGTACACTGGATAAGGCGTCGAGACCGGCTAATTCCCGGTTTTGGATGCACAGCAAGGGATCCGATCCCGGCCCGGCCAGCAGGGGATGACGGCGGCCGCGCGAATTCATTGAGGAGATTTTACGATGCGAGTTGCTTTGTTAACCGGCGGCGGCGATTGCCCCGGATTGAACGCAGTGATCTATGCGGCTGTGAAGAAGGGCATCAACCACTATGGCGATGAGTTCATCGGCTTTCTCAATGGATGGCGCGGTGTGCTGGACAACAACTTCATTCCGCTGACGCTGGAGAAGATTGACGGCATCCAGTTGACGGGCGGCACCATTCTGCACTCTTCGCGCACCAACGTGAAGAAAATTCCCGGCGGCATTGAGAAGGTGCAGGAGGTCTTGAAGCTGAACAAGATCGATGCGCTGATTGCGCTGGGCGGGGACGACACGCAGTCGGTGACCCTGTTCCTGAGCGAGAACGCGGTGCCGAGCGTGGGTGTGCCGAAGACCATCGACAACGACATCAGCGGAACCGATCAGACCTTTGGGTTTGACACCGCAGTGGCGATCGCCACCGAAGCGGTGGATCGCATCCGCACCACTGCGGACTCGCACAACCGGGTGATTGTGATCGAGGTGATGGGCCGGGATGCGGGCTGGATCGCTTACGCCTCGGGCGTGGCGGGCGGCGCCGACGTGGTGCTGGTTCCGGAAAAAGAGATCGACATCGACCACGTTTCGGCGCTGCTGAAATACAACTACGACCACGGCAAGCATTACGGGATTGTTGTGGTTGCAGAGGGCGTTCATCTGCCGGAGGTGGGCCAGGTAACCGGATCAAAAGAAGTGGACTCGTTTGGGCATGCGCGGCTTTCGGGCATCGGCGAAGCATTGGCGGAACTGATTGAAGAGAAGACCGGCTTTGAGACCCGCAGCGTGAACCTGGGCCACACCCAGCGTGGCGGCGTTCCCACGGCCTATGATCGCCTGCTGGGCCAGCGGTACGGGCTCCATGCGATCGACATGGTGCACGACAAGAAGTGGGGCCGGATTGCGGTGCTCAAGGGCCTGGACGTTACCGACATTACGATCAAGGAAGCGATCGCGACCAACCGGCGGCTGGATCAGCGGTTCTTCGACGTGATCACGGACCTGGAAGCCAAGGTATAGCCCTCGTCGCTGATCGGCGCGCAAAAGCTATCCTTCCCGCAAGGATGGCTTTTTGCTCGGGGCTCCCTTACAGTTGGGCTGTGCTTTACCGCCTTTACACTCCCGAAGACTTTGGCGCGCTCTACGCCATTGAAGAAATCTGCTTCAAGCCGCCGCTGCGCTTTGGGCGCGCAATGATGCGCTGGCTGATTTACAGGCCCAACTCGGCTACCTGGATTGCGGAGCGGGACGGGGAGATGGCGGGTTTTGGCCTTTGCGAGTGGTCTTGGGAGGCGGGCGAGACCGTTGCGTACATTCATACCATTGAGGTGGCTCCGGCCCTGCGCGGGCAGGGGATGGGCGGCGAATTGCTGACCCGGATGGAAGCGTCGGCGCACGAGGCGGGGGCTGGCTTGATCCGGCTGCACGTGGACGAAAAGAACACGGGGGCGATCCATCTCTACCAGGCGCATGGCTACCTGTGCGTGGGCAGAGAAGAAAGCTACTACGGGCCCTGGCGGGCGGCGCTCAAGTATTCCAAGCCGTTTGCAGCGCCGACGGTGGGTTGACCCGAGCCAAGGGCCGCCCGGCGCAAACGTGCCGGTGTTTCACGATGCGCGTAGACTAAGTGTCATCCTCATGTCGATCAGCAATCCAAATCTACCCAAGTCGATCCTGGCTTTGCGCGAGTATTCGCGCCAGGCCTTTCTGCACGATCTGCTGGCTGGAATCACCGTGGGTCTGGTGGCGCTCCCGCTAGCCATGGCATTCGGGATTGCATCCGGAGTCACCCCGCAGGCCGGTCTGTATACGGCGGTGGTGGCGGGTTTTCTAATCTCGGCGCTGGGCGGCTCGCGCACGCAGATTGGCGGCCCGACCGGGGCGTTTGTGGTGATTGTGGCGGGGATTGTGGCGCGCTTTGGCATGAGCGGGCTGGCCATGGTGACGCTGATGGCCGGGATACTGCTTCTGCTGATGGGCCTCACTGGGCTGGGAGCGGCGGTGCGCTTCATTCCAAGAATGGTGGTGATCGGCTTTACCAACGGCATCGCCATCCTGATTGCCTCGACGCAGATCAAGGACTTTTTCGGGCTGAAGACGGGACCCGTGCCGAGCGAGTTTCTTCCCCGCATCAAGCTGATCGTCGCGCATTGGGCCAGCCTGAACTGGTCAGCCCTTAGCCTGGGGCTGGGAGCGCTGGCGATTTTGCTGGTCTTTCCGCGCATCACGCGGCGGGTTCCGGCGTCGATTGTGGCGCTGCTGGTCTGCACCGGCGCGAGCCTGATCTTCCACTTGCCCGCGGAGACGATTGGCAGCAAGTTCGGGGGAATTCCGCGCGGTTTTCCGCCGTTTGCCATACCGGACTTTCACTCCGAGCACATTCTGCCGCTGATTCCTTCGGCTTTTACCGTGGCCATGCTGGCGGCGCTGGAGAGCATGTTGTCGGCCGTAGTGGCCGATGGGATGACGGGAGATCGGCACAATCCCAACGTGGAGCTGGTGGCGCAGGGAATTGCCAACATGGTTTCGCCGTTGTTTGGCGGGATTCCGGCGACCGGGGCGATTGCGCGGACAGCGACGAACATCCGTTCCGGGGCGCGGTCGCCGGTGGCGGGGATGGTGGCCGCCCTGGTCTTGTTGCTCATTCTGGTGGTAGCGGCTCCGCTGGCCAACTATGTTCCGCTTGCCGTGCTGGCGGCCGTGCTGTTTGTGGTGGCTTACAACATGGGCGAATGGAATGAGATAGGGGCCATTCTCCAATTGGATCTGACGGCCATTTCGGTGTGGCTGGTGACGTTTGCGCTGACGGTGTTTGCCGACCTGACGGTGGCCGTTGGGGTGGGGCTGACGCTGGCGGCACTGCTGTATATCTATCGCGTGGCGGATACGACAACCGTGACGCCCGTGACGGACGAGTACATTCGCGACGGGCTGCCGCACGTGCTGCAAGGGCGCATTCTGCCGCCGTACGTGACGCTGCTGCGGATTCACGGGCCGTTCCTCTTCGGGACCACGGAGAAACTGGTTGAAGCGACGGTGAACATCGAGGCGTTTGAGCCGGTGGTGATTCTGCGGCTGCGCAATATGACGGCAATCGATGCCACCGGGATTCACGCCATTGAGACGTTTGCCAAGCGTCTGCATGAATCCGGGCGGACGATGATTCTTTGCGGAGCGATGGAGCAACCGTCGAAGCTGTTGAGCGGAAGCCGGTTTGAGGACCGTATCGGGCGGGAGAACATCATGCCGAATATTCAGGCGGCGCTGGACCGGGCGAGAGCGGTGTACGCGGCGCAACAGAGCGGACAGAGAAACTGAAGAACTATTGCTGCTGAAGACCGGCTCCGTTCTGTTGGAGGATTTGCTGGTGGAGAGCGCGCATCTGGACGAGGGCCGGCTGTGCTGCCGGTTGGCTCGCAAGGTTGGTCTTTTCCGCATCAGGCGCGCCGAGGTCGTACAACTCCTCAAGGCCGCTCTCGCGTCTGCGGAGATATTTGTATCTTCTGGCGCCGAGTTGGGCTATCACACCAGATGCTTCATGGGATGCAATTGAGATGGCATTGCGTGTGGTGGGCAATTGGAGCGGGATACCGGACCACTCGGGCGGAATGGGGACACCGATTGCGTAAAGGAAGGTGGGCGCAATGTCGACCTGGCTGGTGAGCGACCGTAGCGGATAAGCGGCTGCCGACTGATCGTAGATGAGGATGGGAATCCGCACCTGGGGTTCGTAGGGATCGTATCCGTGACCGTACTTGCCGGTCTCCCCTAAATACTCTCCATGGTCGGCGGTGATGATGACCAGCGCCTGGTCCAGAACTCCTTTTTCGCTGAGCACCTGAAATATCTGACGAATGATATCGTCTGTTTGCAAGATCCCGTTCAGGTAGTGGTTGCGGTATCTCTGAGACTTTGGAACCCCGGAAAGAAAATCGGCAACGGAATCTGTGTCTGGCTTCCAGCGTTCGAACTGGGGCTGGCGCTCCCCGGCGAAATGAGCCGACATGAGATGTATGTTAAGGAACGTCCCATGGGGGGAAGACCAGGACACGTTCTGCAGCCAGGGAAGAATAATGCGGTCGTCATCGAGACGCGCATGGTCGGTTGTGGACCCATCCCTGAATTCAGTGATATGGGAGCCGTAAAAGCTGCGTAATCCAAGAAAGCGGGTGTGGTCGCCGCTGAGGAGGAATCGCGTTTGATAGCCGTAGCGGGTAAGCAGATCTGGGAGAACCAGGGACGAGCCGCTGAGTTGGTGCCAATAAGACGAAGAGAGCGTGCCAAGGATTCCGCAAAAGGAAAATGTGCAAATCGAGTAGGCAGAATCGATCCTTCGGAGTTTCCCCGTCCGATAGAGCGAAGAGAGGAACGGGGTGTCATCGGCTGCGGCGCCGTAAACTCCCGTCAGATCACTGCGCAAGGCGTCCACGGTGATCAGGATCAGGTTGCGTGGAGTGGACGGCCTGACGTCTCGCGGGAGACCGGCCAGATAAGCATTCTCCTGCGATGATCGCCCGGAGCGGAGGTTCTCAGGAATAATGACCCCGGCGGCTGTAGTTGCTCCCCAAAAAGTGTGAATCGGCTCCCTCCGAAGCCAGTATCTCCGCGTGGGAAGATAGACGAGAAACAACAATCCAATGAACAGCAGAATCCCCATGCGCACGCGGGCGTTTCCTTGTCGCGCAATTGACGATGGCTGGGCGCCCTGGCCCAAACTCTCAAGAGACGAAAGCAAAACTGGAGCCGCGCGGCTATAGAGCCATGCCAGCACCAGCCATGTAGCAACCAGCACGACCAGAGAGAAAAGCAATTCCACCATGAGCTGTGGGAGCAGGGTTCTCATTTGGCTGGAGTACACCTTGGTCAGCTCCAGGGTTGGCATGGAGCCGTACATTTCGCAACAGGCAATCGAGAGTACGTAGTATGCCAGGAACAAAAACTGGACATTGGTGAGCACAAGTCCCAGGATGAGGCGCTTGCGCTTCAGTGGCTGCCTTTCGACGGTTTGGAATGCGAATGGGAAAAGGCATAGAAGCAGCACGGCAAAAACAATTGCCAGATGCATCAGGATCCCAGTCCGGCTTGCGCCGACAGCACGCGAAAGATAACCGAAAGCAGTTGCGCCCGGGCACAGCCATGCGGCAGCCAGGCAGATCAACGGCAGCCCCTTCTTCCACCGCGATTGCGATTGAGTCACTTTCGATCTCCCCTTTCCCCATTGCGCACATGAACCAATCGCGACAGCGAAAACAAATTCACCTTGTACTCCGCTATGATCTCCCAATTCTGGTCGGCGACATAAGTCTTGTATGGAAAGTCGGTCCGGAACCCGATTGACTGGGCAAAGATCCTCAATGGGCGTTCCAGAAATCCCCAGGCGGCTGACTGGCTGAAGTGATTCAAAATCCAAACGCTGCCTCCGGGCTTGCAAAGGCGGAAGGCCTGGCGCATGAGCAGGAGCGGATGGGGCGTTACGGAGTAGACGTAAGGAAGGACGACATGATCGAAGGCGGCAGGGGGAAGACGAGTGATTTCAGCGTCCACCAGCTGCAGGTGGACGTGTTCAAGGCGATGGCGTGCAATGGTCGCGCGGGCTCGTTGGAGCATCTTTGCGGAGAGATCGATGCCCAGCACCTGGACATTGCGCGGATAGAGGGGCAACATGAGGCCGCTGCCGACGCCGATTTCGAGAATTCTCTCTCCGGCACTGGCATTGAGGACGCGCGCCAGGGTCTTTCTGCCGTGGTTGAGGACTGCGCCGAAAACGAGGTCATAGAACCTGGCGTAGCGGTCATAGGTGCGGATGACGGAGACTGCGTCGAAGGTGATTTCTAGCATATCGGGTGGCCTATGGGCTGTTCGTTGAGCGTAGAAAAACGCACTGGACGCGGCGAGTGGAATGGCTGCACGCGGCGTGACCTTTGCGCCGAGGTTCGGTTGCCGAGAACCGGAGCGCAAAGCCCACGCTCAGTCTACTTGCCATCGGCCAGCGTGCTCTTGATGAAGGCGGCGACGCGGTCGTGGAGCTGCTTGAGGCTTTCGTCACGGACATAGACCATGTGGCCTGACTCATACCAGTCGTATTCGATGTTCTTGGCCAGGGACTGGGGAATGGGCAGGTGCTTCTCTTCGTATTCGGCTGCGAAGAAGGGGGTGGCCAGGTCGTAGTAACCGCCGTTGACCATGACACGAAGGCGGGGATTGGTCTTCAGAGCATCAGCGAGGTCGGAGCTGACGTTGAGGCTGATGGGATTGCCGCGGTGGGACCAGTCCCAGTGCGTGCCGCTGAACTGAGCCTGGGAGAGATAGGTCTGGCCTTCGCCATATTTGAGGTCGCGGCGGACGTAATCGTTGAAGAGCGAGACGTAGGCCGAGGAGATGGCCGAGCTTTGCGGATCGTAGTCCGACTCTTTGCTGAGGGGATCGATGGTGGGGCCGGAAAAGCGGGTGTCGAGGCGGCCGGTGGTCAGGTCCTGATCGTCCTGGAGGGTCTTGGTGAATTCGCCGCCTGAGACGCGGAGATTGGCCTTGAGCAGGTAAGCGACGGGCAGGCCGATGTAGTCGTGAAGTTTTTCGGCAACTTGCTGCTTTTCAGCGGCGGAGAGATCGGTGCCTTCGGCGAGGGCGTGGGAGTAGGGTCCCATGGCGAATTCCTCGACCTCTTTCAGGAAGGGATCGAGCGCCGCGGGTTGCTGGGGCAGCTTCCTGTGGTACCACGCGGTAGCCGCGTACGTGGGCAGGGCCAGCATGTAGGGCAGGTCCACGCCGGGATTGCCGGTGGGCTCGTCGATGTCGGTGGTGAAGTTGAAGATCTGAGAGAGCAGGATGACGCCGTTGAGGTCGATGTCCTTGCGGTTCTCAAGGATGTTGGCCAGGACGGCAGAACGGGTGGTGCCGTAGCTCTCGCCGAAGATGTACTTGGGCGAGTTCCAGCGATTGTATTTGGTGATGAAGCGGGCGATGAAGCGGGCGAAGGCGTTAGCGTCTTCGTCGACGCCCCAGAAGGCCTTGCCGGCATCCTTGCCGATGAGGCGGCCAAAGCCGGTGCCGGGCATGTCGATAAACACGAGATCGCTGGAGTCGAGGAGCGAATAGGCGTTGTCGACCATCTTGTAGGGTGCGGCGGGCAGATGCTGGTCGCCGGCAGTGACGACGTGCTTGGGGCCGAGGGAGCCCATGTGAAGCCAGACGGTCGAGGAGCCGGGACCGCCGTTGTAGAAGAAGGTGATGGGACGGTCTTCAGCCTTCGCGTCTTTCTTTAGATAAGCGACATAAGACATGCGAGCAAAAGGAGTTGCGTCCTTCAGCTCTTTCGGCTCGCTGAGAGCCAGCTCGCTGCCGGGCTGGGGTTTGCCGTCAGGGCCGAGTTGCGCGTCCTGCACGTCGCTGGAGCCGACGGTGAGGGTGCCGGCGATGGCGGTGTAGGCGATGTGCTGGCCGGCGACATCGACGGAGCCCTGGGTGGTGACTTCAGCGGGCGGAGCCTTTTCGGCGGCTTTGTCGGGCGTCTTGTCGGTCGCCTTGTCGGCGGCGGCGGGCTTGGCGGCGGGGGCGTCGTCGTCGGCGCGGACAAGGGCGGGGAGGAAGACCAAAGAGGCCGCGAGCAGGGCGGCGGGAAGGGGGCGAGTGAGGTTCATCGGTGTCTCTCCAAGAGAGGGAACTGCGTGAGATTCCAGATTATAAAGCGCGGGCGGGAGCCCGAGGGCTTTGGCTGCCGGCCCCGCTACTTTTGCCACTGGTCGTAAGGTTGCTTGTTGGTGATGCGGGGGCGGTTTTCGGCTTGCAGCCCTTTGGAGACCTGCTCGACTTCGCGGAAGACGCGGAGCAGGTTGCCGCCGAGGATCTTGCGGCAGTCTTCGGCGGAGTAGCCGCGTTCCATGAGGGCGGCGGTGATTTTAGGCAGGTCGGCGGCGGAGTCGAGTCCCTCGGGGAGCTGTCCGCCGACGCCGTCGAAGTCTGAGCCGAGACCGACGTGATCTATACCGGCGACCTTGGCGATGTGGTCGATGTGGTCGATGAGGACCGAAAGCGGCGGGCGAGGGATGCGGTCGGCGAACTGGCGCTGGACTTTGTCGATGTCGGCGTAGTCGACTTCCTTGCCTTCGGCTTTTGCCTTGTCTTTGAGCTCCTGAATGGCCTTTTCCGTTTGGGGCTCGATTTTGAGCAGAGCGTCGCGGTAGGGCTGCGAGAGGAAGCCGGAAAAGAAGTTGACCTGGACGACGCCGCCCTTGGAGTTGGGTCCGCCGGAGTTGGCGATGGCGCGGAGCATGTCGTCGGTCATGTTGCGCGGAGCGTCGCAGAGGGCGCGGGCCGAGGAGTGAGAAGCGATGACGGGCGCGCGGGTGATGATGAGGGTGCGGAAGAAGGTGCGGTCGGAGACGTGGGAGACGTCAACCATCATGCCCAGGCGGTTCATCTCGTAGACGACATCTTTGCCGAACTCGGTGAGGCCCTCTTTGGTGTGGGGGACGGATTTGTCGTTGATGTCGCCGGAGGAGTCGGCCCAGCCGTTGGAGTTGGACCAGGTGAGGGTCATGTAACGAACGCCGAGGGCGTAGTACTGGCGCAGCAGGGGGATGGAGTTCTCGATGGAGTGGCCGCCCTCGATGCCCATTAGGACGCCGAACTTGTGGATGCGATGGGCGTATTCGATCCCGGCGGGTGTGGCGACGAACATGAGCTGGTTGGGATGTTTGGCTACCTGCTGCTTCACCGAGTCGATCAGTTCGAGGGTGCGGCGGGCATATTGGCCCTTGTAGAGTGTGGGCTCGACCCAGATGGAGAAGAACTCGGCGCCGAGGTTGCCTTTGCGGGCGGACTCGAGGTTGAGATTGCCGCCGTTCAGCGGGCCGGTGAAGTCGAAGTGCTCGTCGAGGAAGCGCTGCGGGGTATCGGCGTGAGTATCGATGACCAAAGCAGACCGGTGGACCGCTTCCGCGGTTTGAAGTTTTGGACTTGGTTTGTGCATAGGGGGGACCTGGGTCTGGGCGCAGAGCAGAGTGGGGAAAGCGAAGAGGATGAGGGTGAGCGGGATGCGGGTGTGCATAGGCTTGACCTGAGTTTAAACCCGGGAAGGGCTGGGAATCGCGGGAATTCCCTCTTCCCGGAGGTGGTTTTCCAAAGCATGTTCAAGGGATTCCTGGGGCTGGAAAGGCAGGGAGTGAGAAGTTGCGGGACGCGCTATGATTGCGGGACAGCCATCGGAACGCGCCCCCTTGAGGCCATTGCTCCCTCATGAAAGCGCAAACATGGCTACCATGCCGTCATGAGATTGGAATGCGGGTGAATGCGGCCGTTCATGCCGGCTATTCCCGTCGAGTTCTTCCGGGTTGCGTGCATGATTCATTTTGGAAAGTGAGAAATTGGACGCAATGAGAATCTCGGTTGTCACGCCATCCCTGAACCAGGCGCAGTATATCGAGGAGACGATTGAGAGCGTATTGAGCCAGGGCATTCAGGATATCGAGTACATCATCATGGATGGCGGGTCCACCGATGGGTCGGTCGAGATCATCAAGAGGTATGCCAAGTTCGTGACCCATTGGCAGTCAGGAAAAGACGGGGGACAGACCGAGGCAATCCATAACGGATTCGCACGGGCTACCGGCGAAGTTTTGTGCTGGCTGAACTCCGACGACAAATATGAGCCCGGGGCTCTTGCCTTTGTGGAGGGGGAGTTTGAAGCGAATCCGCGACTGCAGCTGCTCTATGGGGACTACACATTGTTGTATCCCGATGGGCGCGCGGTGCCCAAGCCGAAAGTGTCCTTTGACTTCAATATCTGCCTGCATGCCTATCTGATGATTCCGCAGTCATCTTCGTTTTGGCGCGGCTCTCTCTACAAGAGCGTCGGGGGGCTGAATCCTGCATTTCAATATGCATTTGACTACGACTTCTTCTTGCGGGCGGGCTATGCGCTGCGCGAAGAGCGCGGCTCGATTGTGCATGTGCACAAGTATCTGTCGAAATTCCGGGTTCACCCGGCCAGCAAATCGGTCAGCCAAATGTCGAAGTTCAAGCAGGAGATTCCTCAGATTTGGGAACAATTTGGCGGTAGCAAATCCAGGAGTTTGCAGTGGCTCCGGTCCAAGTATGAGTTGATGCGCTGCGTGTGGCGCTTTTGGGCAGAGCGCAGGGTCATTGTCTATCGCAAAGAGAAAGACAAGGCTTGAGGGGCAAGGCCGGAGTTGGAAGCGGAGCTTTGGGTGATTGCCTGAGGCTACGGCGGTAACGGAATCGCAAGAGGGCCGACCCCGAGGCGGATTTGCGATTGACGCCGGCGCGGCCAGGCAATGAAGATAGAACGGCGAAACGGCGCGGGATTGCGAACCCGCTCCATTTCCTTGACCGAAGGATACAGAACACCTGGCAAGATTCCCACTTGCTTACACAAAAGATTCGCTGATCAAACGGAGGTCGGCAGCTATGCGTTTATCGGAAAGTCAGCTGAAGCAGTACGATGCCGATGGGTTTCTCATCGTACACAACGTGTTTACGAAGCAGGAACTGGAGCCGCTGCAGGCGGAGATCGACGGGCTGGTGGACGAGTTGGCTCGGCGGCTGCAACGGGCCGGGAAGATTACCAACCTGCATGAGGACAAGGGATTCTATGACCGGCTGACCGCGCTGGAGCGGGATTTTCCGGGCGCGGCGGTGCTGATCCATATCGGCGGGATTCTGAAGCCTGCCCTGGCGGCGTTGTGGTCTTCGCCGAATCTGCTGGACATAGTAGAGCAGATACTCGGGCCGGAGATTCTGGGGCACCCGGTGTGGAACCTGCGGTCGAAGACGCCAACCAATCCTCTGGCGACCGTGCCGTGGCACCAGGATACGGCGTACCTGGCCGCAGGCGCCGAGCATACGTTTCAGCCCACGGCCTGGATACCGCTGATTGATGCCGACGCGCAGAATGGCACGCTGCAGGTTTTGAAGGGCGGGCACAAATACGGCAAGGTCTTCCGGCATCAACTGGAGAACAGGAAGGCGAGCAAGGCGTCGTGGTACCTGTATATCGACGAGGCGGATTTGCCGCCGGGCGATTGGGTGACCTGCAACATGCCGATGGGATCTGTGCTGCTTTTGAATCAGCTGATACCGCATCGCAGCACGGAGAATTACTCAGACCGGATCCGCTGGAGCGTGGATCTGCGTTGGCAGCGGCCGGGAGAGACGACGGGGATTGAAGGCGTGAAAGATCCGATTCGGATGCGGACGGCCAAGGACCCCTTGTACAAGATCGACTGGGAGGAGTGGGCCAACACCAGCCGCAACCGGATCGAGATTGGCATGGCAGACAAGGCCGTGGAGATGAAGGACGAGTTCAACGCAATGGTTTCAGGGCCTTGGATGGATCGCTGGGCGTAACGGCGGGAGGGGCCAGGAGCAGGCGGGATGAGGTCAGAAAGGGCCGGGGGTGGGTGGGCAGAATGCTCACGCGCTCTCATCTGGTTGCAGTGCGGGCGGGGGCCGCAGGTCTGAGAAGGCTGGATCGGGATCTTGACACTAAAGTACCGTTGTGTGGCAATAGAAGTTACCGTAGGTTACTGATGTGTGCTACAGATGGGTACGATTATCAATCTGAAAGGTAGCGAGACGGAATGGAAGCAACTGCGAGCCGCAGCGCGTTTCCGATCTCAAGCCCTCGGAGGGTAGATGATGTTGATTCTGTGTCAGATCGCCGTTGTTGCGGCCCTGGCGGTTGGGTTTGGCCGGTGGCGGGCTGGGGTGCGCAGGCAGCATGCGCAGTCGTGGGATTCGCTTGTGGCCAGGCTGCGTCCGGACTGCGGTCTTCGCGCCTTCGGCGATCCCAATCTTTGGAACAAGGGAGTTGACGCCGCGCCGGAGGAACAGTGGCGCCGCATCCAGGGTGCTGTGGGGCTTTGGACGATCTATGAAAGATGAATATCAATCTTGCTCAGGCGAACAAATAGCGATACTATATCGTCATGGCGAAAAGACTGGCGAGCAAGCGCGGCAAAATGA
>Ga0302320_10001962_pt1 | contig 49058 bp, 49 predicted proteins | sample Bog_T0_3_FD_202130 | JGI IMG/M metagenome (GOLD analysis project Ga0302320, IMG submission 202130) | Peat permafrost microbial communities from Stordalen Mire near Abisko, Sweden - Bog_T0_3 | ecosystem: Environmental > Terrestrial > Soil > Wetlands > Peat | place: Sweden: Abisko, Stordalen Mire... | reverse complement strand
TGGATCGAGCATAGAGACTTTCGGCAGCGTTTGCTAGGGTGGCCGCCATGCACAGCCCTTCACCCTGCCTTAGCGCCGCGCTCGCGGCAGCCGCTGCGGCGGCCGGGATCGCGCGCGATCTCTACCAACGCAACCTCGAAGTGCGCCTCAAGGCCGACAAGTCGCCGGTCACCGAGGCGGATGTGCGTTGCGAGCTCGCGATCCGGGAGATCCTCGAGGCGCGCTTTCCGGCATTCGGCTTCCACGGCGAGGAGACCGGTACGCGCGATTCGGGCGCCGCGGCGCTGTGGCTCGTCGATCCGATCGACGGCACCAAGGCCTTCGTGCGCGAGTACCCGATGTTCTCGACGCAGATCGCGCTGCTGCAGGACGGCGAGATCGTGCTCGGCGTGTCGAGCGCGCCGGTCTATGGCGAACTGGTCTTTGCAGAACGAGGGCAGGGCGCGTGGCTCGGCGACAAACGCCTCGCCGTCAGCGAGGTCGCAACGCTGGAGGCGGCGGCGCTGTCGGCGGGCAACCTCAGGACTCTGGCGAGTGGCCCGCAGTGGGCACGCTACGGCGAACTCGTGGCGCGCGTCGACCGCATACGCGGTTATGGCGATTTCCTGCACTACCACCTGCTCGCGGCCGGCAAGATCGACGTCGTCATCGAGTCGGACGTCAATATCCTCGACATCGCCGCCTGCGTTGCCATTGTCACCGAGGCCGGTGGGCGCTTCACCGACCTCAGCGGCGCGCCGGTTACCCGCGAGACCACGACTGTACTCGCGACCAACGGTCGCCTGCACGAGGCGGTGCTCGACGCGCTGCGCTGAAGGCGCACGGCGGCGCGCGTGTTTGCGTAAGCCGTGGGCAGCGCTCAGAATCGCGGGGATGCGGTCGCGCCGTGCCACCTCCCTCGTCATCCCCTGCCTGCTGGTTGCGATGCAGGCCCCGGCGGCCGTCGACGGCGGCCTCGACGCCGTGATGCAGTCCATGGCCGCGCGTCCCCACGGTCATGCCGTGTTCACGGAAAGCCAGTACCTGGCACTGCTGAAGACGCGGCTGGAATCCTCCGGCGACCTGTACTTCCGCTTCCCTGACCACCTGGAGAAAGTGACACGCAGGCCCGCCCCGGAGAGCCTCGTCATCGACAGCGGTACGCTGACGGTGACGCGGGGGAAGATGCATCACACGGTCGCGCTCGCAGCCTACCCGCAGCTCGCCGTCTTCATCGACAGCATCCGCGCGACCCTGGCCGGCGACCGTGCAGCGCTCGAGCGCAGCTTCACGCTGCAGTTTGCCGCCGACGGGCCGCACTGGACGCTGTCACTGACGCCGCGTGACGCGAAGCTCGCTGCGCTGGTAAGGCAGATCCGCATCGACGGCAGCGGGGATGCAATCAGCACCGTGGAGACGCTGCGCGCCGACGGCGATCGCTCCGTGATGGTGATCACCCCGGTGTCCGACGGCTGATGCGATCCAGGATCCTGCCGCTGGCGGTCTGGGCGCTTGCCCTGGCGATCGCGATCCTCCTCGTGTGCCGTGCCCGCTACACGGCGGACCTGTCCGCCTTCCTGCCGGCACTGCCCTCGCAGCAACAACAGCTGCTCGTCGAGGAGCTCAAGGAGGGACCGGCCGCCCGCGTGATCCTGGTCGCGATCTCCGGCGCGGATGCCGCGCGGCGCGCCGCGCTGTCCGCGGGGCTGGTTCAGCGCCTGCAGCCGAATCCGCTGTTTCGCACCGTGACCAACGGCGCCGCGGGTCCGACCGAGGCCGACCAGCGTTTTCTGTACACCTACCGTTACCTGCTCAGCGATCGCATCGACGCCGGCTTCTTCCACGTAGAGCGGCTGCAGGCGACGATCCGCGACAACATCGACCTGCTCGCGTCCCCGCTCGGCATGCTGTCGAAAGACCTGTTCGCGCGCGATCCGACCGGCGAGACGCTGCAGGTCATCACGCAGCTGGACCGGCCGGACGGACCGCGCCTCGCCGACGGTGTGTGGGTGTCGCCGGATGGGCAGCGGGCGCTGCTGGTCGCCGAGACCGCGGCGGCCGGCAGCGATACCGACGGCCAGCAGCGCGCTATGCTTGCGATCCGTGCCGCGTTCGATGCCCTGCAGCCGCTCGCTCCCGCCACGGCGCCCTCGCCGGCCATCCTGCGCCTGACGGGGCCGGCGGTGTTCGCGGTCGATGCGCGTGCGACCATCGAGAAGGAAGCGGTGCGCCTGTCCTTGCTGAGCTCGCTGCTGATCGCAGCGTTTCTGCTGGCCGTGTACCGCTCCGTCCGCGTGCTGGCGCTCGGCATGCTCCCCGTCGCCTCGGGTGCGCTTGCCGGGGTGGCCGCGGTGGCGCTCGGCTTCAGCGTCGTGCACGGCGTCACGCTCGGCTTCGGCGTGACGCTGATCGGCGAGTCGGTGGATTATTCGGTCTACCTGTTCCTGCAGGGCCAGGCGCGTGCAGGCGGCGGTCGTGACCAGGCCCGCTGGACCGCGGACTTCTGGCCCACGGTTCGGCTCGGCATGCTGACGTCGGTCGTGGGCTTCGCATCGCTGTTGCCGTCGAGCTTCCCCGGGCTGGCGCAACTCGGGGCCTATTCGATCGCCGGGCTCGTCGCGGCGGCGCTGGTGACGCGCTTCGTGCTGCCCCAGCTGCTGCCGGCAAATCTGGCGATCGCCGACGTGGCCCCACTCGGGCAGCTGTTCCTGCGCGTCGTCGCACCGCTGCGCCGCGTGCGTGCGCTCGCCTGGCTGGTGCCGGTCGTCGCCGCGGCCTGCCTGCTGACTCACCGCGGCGAACTCTGGAACCATGAGCTGTCGGCGCTGAGCCCGGTTCCGGCAGAGGCCCAGGCATTCGATGCGCGCCTGCGTGCCGATCTCGGCACGGCGGATGTGCGCACGCTGGTCGTCGTCAGCGCAGCGTCCGCGGAGAGCGCACTGCAGACAGCGGAGCAGGTCGGGGCGGCGCTGCAGCCGCTCGTGGACGGCGGCATCATTGCCGGCTTCGACAGCCCGGCGCGATACCTGCCGAGCCTGCGCACGCAACGCGCCCGCCAGGCGGCGCTGCCGGACCCTGCCGACCTGAAGGCGCGCTTCCTCGCCGCCACGGCTGCGCTGCCGCTGCACCAGGAGCGTTTCGACGGCTTTCTCGAGGATGTCGCGGCCGCGCGGCAGCTGCCCCTGGCGACGGCGCAACAGCTGCAGGGCACGACCCAGGCCGCCGGGGTCGATGCGCTGCTCGTGCAGCGCGGTGCGGCCTGGCAGGCGCTGGTGCCGCTCGAAGCCATGCACACGGGGCCGTCCGCCTATATGATCGATACGGGCCGCGTCGAGGCGGCGCTCGGCGGACTGCGCAGCAGCGATGCGACGGTCATCGTGCTCGACCTGAAGCGGGAGTCGGATGCGCTGTACTCGAGCTACCTCACCCAGTCCGTGCGCCTGTCGCTCGCGGGCCTGGGTGCGATACTCGTGCTGCTCACCGTGGCGCTGCGCTCGCTGGTGCGGACGCTGCGGGTGGTGGTGCCGCTGGCCCTGGCGGTCCTCGTGGTCATCAGCGGATTCGTGGTGGTGGGGCATGCGATGACGATCCTGAATCTGGTGGGTCTGCTGCTGGTCGTTGCGATCGGCTCGAACTACTGCCTGTTTTTCGACCGCGAAGCGGGGCATCGCGGCGACGCCGATGGCGCGCGCACGCTCGGCTCCCTCACCGTCGCAAATGCCTCAACGGTGATCGGCTTCGGGGTGCTCGCGACCTCGTCGGTGCCTGTGCTGTCTGCGGTGGGGCTCACCGTGGCGCCGGGCGCCTTCCTCGCACTGCTGTTCGGTGCGCTGCTGGCCGGCGGTACGGCCGCCGCGCCCGGCTCATCGCATGCGTAGCGCCGCTCTGACCTTGCGCGACTGGGTGCCGACGCTGCTGCTGAAGGTGTTGCTGCTCGATCATGTGTTGCTGCTCGTCATCGTGATCGCCATGCCGGCGCTGTGGCCCTGGGTGCTGTTCGGCTTCATCGTCAGTCACCTGCTGATCGTCGCTGGAGGTCTCGTGCCGCGTGCCGCGTGGCTGGGGCCCAACACGACGCGTCTGCCCGCGACCGGACCCACTGCCGGCTGCGTCGCGATCACGATCGATGATGGGCCGGACCCGCATGTGACGCCGGCGGTACTCGATCTCCTCGAGCGCCATCGGGCGCGCGCGACGTTTTTCTGCATCGGCGATCGCGTGCTCGCGCATCCGCAGCTCGCCCGCGAGATCGTGCGCCGCGGCCACACCATCGAGAATCACAGCCTGCACCATTTCTACCGCTTCTCGATCCTGGGGCCCTGGAAAATGGCGCGCGAGGTCCTGGGAGGTGCGGACGCGATCGCCACCGTCACCGGTCGCCGGCCGACGCTGTTCCGTGCGCCGGCAGGGTTCCGTAACCCGTTCCTCGAGCCGATCCTGGCGCGCTCGGGGCTGCGGCTGGTCAGCTGGACGCGCCGCGGTTTCGACACCGTCGAGAAGGACCCCGCGATCGTCGGCGAGCGCCTGCTGCGGCGCCTCGCGGCGGGCGATATCCTGTTGCTGCACGACGGACGCGCCGCCTGTTGTGCGGACGGGCGCCCCGTGATCCTCGCGGTGCTGCCGGAAGTGCTCACGGCGATCCGCCGTGCGGGCCTCAACACGACGACGCTGCCGCCGCACGACGTGCGGGCTTAGGGAGTCGCCCGCTTCATGCTCGTGCAGGTCCCGCTGTTCATCCTCTACGTGGTCGTCACGCACCTCGCGGTGATCCTGCCGAGCGACGGGCTGGCGCTGCTGTCGATCCTGCTGCTGGCACTGGCGTCGCTGGCCGGGCCGCTGCAACGGCGCAGGCCCTGGGCGATCGCCGTCATCGCGGCCGTCGCAGGTCTGCTGTACCTCGGTACCGGCATGCACCTCGCACATCGCCTCGTGTACCTGCCGGCGTTGCTGGTCAACCTCGGACTGTGCTGGCTGTTCGGCCATACGCTGCGCGGCGCGCGGACCCCGCTGGTGGTGCGCATCGTGGGCCTGCTGCACGGTCCGGGGGATCCGCTCGACGATGCGATCCGCCGCTATGCGCGTAGCGTGACGGCCTGCTGGACCGGCCTGTTCCTGTTCAACTCGGCCGTCTGCCTGGTGCTGGCGCTGTGCGCCTCGCCCGGCGGCTGGCTGCTGGAGGCCGGGATCAGTCCACCGGTGGCGGTGCCGGCAAAGTTCTGGTCGATGTTCGCCGATGTCGGTACCTATGTGCTGACCGCCGTGATGTTCGTTGGCGAGTATGCGTACCGGCGCCGGCGCTTCCCGCAGCAGCCTTACCGGAATTTCCTCGATTTCCTGCGGCGCGCCATTGCGATCGGCCCCAGGCTGTTCGCAGACCTGATCCGCGAGGGATCCTGATGCCGTTCCCGCAAGCGGCCGAGATCCTGCACATGAGCTTCACGATCCCGCCGGATCATCCCTCGCTCCCCGGGCATTTTCCGGGCGCGCCCGTGGTACCCGGCGTCGTCATCCTGGCCGAGGTTCTGGCGCAGGTGCCGGCGCCGGCGGACGGCGCGCGCCGCCTCGTCTGGGTCAAGTTCCTGCGGCCGCTGTTGCCCGGGCAGCAGGCCAGCGTGACCCTGGCGCTTGGCGCCCAGGGCTGGCGTTTCTCGGTCATGCACGCTGCGACCGAACTGGTCCAGGGACTGCTCGCCCCATGAGCGCGGAGAAGCCGCTGGCATGGATGCATCGGCCCGAGGGAGGGGGGCGGCTGGCACTATGGTTCATCCGCACGCTGGCGCTGCGCATGGGGCGGGCACCGGCGCGGCTTTTGCTCGTGCCGGTCGCCGCCTACTACGTGCTGCGCCGGGGTCCTGAGCGCCGCGCGTCGCGCCGCTTCCTGTCGCGCGCGCTGGGCCGGCCGGCGACGCTGATCGATGTGTGGCGGCACATGTTCACGTTCGCAACGGTGACCCTCGACCGGATCTTCCTGCTGACCGAGGAGTTCCGGCGCTTTGATATCCGCACGATCGGCCTCGAGGAGGTCTACGCACAGCTCGATTTCTCGCATGGCGCGCTGTTCATCGGCGCGCACCTCGGCAGCTTCGATGCGCTGCGGGTGCTGGCGCTGCAGATGCCGGAGCGCAGCGTCCGCCCGGTCATCGACCTTGCGCAGAATCCGACCGTGTCGCTGCTGCTGAATGCGCTGAATCCGGCGATCGCCCGCAGCATCATCAACGCGCGCCAGGATGGCACCGCCACGGCGCTGGCGATCCACGAAGCGCTCGAGCAGCGCTCCGTGGTGACGCTGCTTGCGGACCGTGCGCGCCCCGGCAACGCACTGGCGGACGCGGTGTTCCTCGGCGAGCGCGCGACCTTCCCGACGGCGCCGTGGCTGCTGGCCGCGGCCCTCAAGGTACCCGTCGTGCTGTGTTTCGGGCTGTACCGCGGCGGTCGCCGCTACGACCTGCACTTCGAGATATTCGCGCCGACGCTTGCGATCCCGCGTGCGGCCCGCGCCACCGTCGTCGCGGAAATCGTCCAGCGCTTCGCCGACCGGCTGTCACACTATGCGCAGCTTGCGCCCTACAACTGGTTCAACTTCTATGACCTCTGGGATTGACACTGACATGACGGCCGACCCTGCGATCGCGGCGCTGATCCCGCATACCGGGCTCATGTGCCTGCTGGAGCGCATTGTCCGCTGGGACGACGCCAGCCTCGTGGCCACGACCGGCACGCATCGTCGCAGCGATCATCCGCTGCTGCGCGCGGGGCTGCTCGACCCGGTAGTTCTGTGCGAGTACGGCGCGCAGGCGATGGCCGTGCACGGCGGCCTGCTGGCGTCCCGTGAAGGCAGGCGCGCGCCTCCCGGATTACTGGTGTCGCTGCGCGACGCCTGGCTTGGCGGCGGCGACCTGCGCGACTGCCGCGGGGACCTGGAAGTCGTCGCTACCCGCCTGTTCGGCGACGGCAACGGCTGGCAGTATGAATTTCGTGTCGCGCATGAGGGGAGGGCGCTCGCGTCCGGGCGCGTTGCTGTGGTGCTGCGCCATGAGTAACCTGCAGGGATTCCGGCGTCGCGCCCCGTTCTGCGTGGGATGTCTCGCCGCCGTGGTCGCGATCGCGGCGAGTACCGCGTCCGCGGCGCCCGAGCTCGTCGATGCGCCGCTGTGGGAGGCCGGTGTCGGCCTCGGCGCGGTCGTCTTCCCCGTCTACCGGGGTGCAGCGGTGACCAGCTTCTATGCGCTGCCGATTCCGTACATTGTCTATCGCGGCACGCTGCTGCGCGCCGACCATAATGGCGCGAACCTCGAGTTCATCGACCACGATGCCGTGCAGCTGCGCCTGAGCGCGGATGCCGGACCGCCGGTCAAGAGCTCGGATGTGACGGTGCGCGGCGGGATGCCGGACCTGCGACCGACGGCCGAGTTCGGTCCTTCGCTCGAACTGCGGCTGTGGCGCTCGCCGGACGATCTGACGCGGGTCAGCGCACAGCTGCCGCTGCGCGCCGCAGTGGCGGTCGAGTGGACGCCGCGGGTGATCGGTGCGGTGGGCGCGGCGTTCCTGAACGTCGACCGCCGCAATGCCTTCGGTTGCCAGGGCTGCAACCTGGGCCTGCGCCTTGGGCCGATGTTCCAGACGCGCGACTACGACGACTATTACTACGGGGTCGATCCGCAGTATGCGCGCACCGGCCGCCCGGCCTATGCGGCGAGCGGCGGCTATGCCGGCATGCAGTATCTGGGCTCCGCCTCGAAACGCTTCGCGCATTCCTGGGTCGGCGCGTTCATCCGTTACGACTCGCTCGACGGCGCGAGCTTTGTGGGCAGTCCGCTGGTGCAATCGCGGCACTATCTCGCGGTCGGCATCGGCTTTTCATGGATCCTGCGCACCTCGACCGAGACGGTGCGCATCAACCCGGATGGGGACTGAGGACGGTTCCGCCCCAGGCCTCTGCGACCAGGATACCCGCCGAGACGCCGAAGAATGTGCCTGCAACGATGTCGCTGGCAAAGTGCCAGCCGCCGACGAGCAGCAGCCCGGCGGCAAGCAGCATCAGCGCCGACAGCGGCCAGATGCTGGCACGGTTCAGACGCATGAAGACGCCGGCAAACGCGCCCGCCAGCGCCATGTGACCGGATGGAAAGCTGCTGTACTCGGACCCCCTCCATAACGTGAATCCATGCTGTGCGCCGCGGACGACTTCCGCCGGGGTCGGCACGCCGAAAAATACCTTCAGCAGGTGGCTGTTGACTCCATAGGCACAGATGGATGCCAGGCAGGCGAGCGCCAGCGTCGCCGCGAACGGCGGGACGCGACCGCGCACGAGGCGTACGACCGCCGTAACCAGGATCACGGCCAGCTCCGCCGACAGTACGACGGAGGCACCGAAGGCGTTATTCAGGTGTTTGAGCGACCGGCCGATTTTCCAGAAGTGCAGCACCGTCGGCACGTCGACGCGGGTGAACAGCACGGCGACGACGGCTGCACAGGCGAGCAGCGACAGGCTCCAGAGGCCAATGACGACGGCCAGGCGCTTCACTTCGGGGAATGCTCCGACATTTGCGGCTCAGTCATCCAGTCCCCGTCCATTCAGAATGCGCTGCAGGCATTTCGCAACCCTGGCCGTGCGCGTCGCGGCCTGCTTGGCCGACGAAAAATGCAGCAGATAGCCGCGCTGACGTCCCGGTGTCAGGGCGCGGAAGGCTTCTTTCAGTGCAGGCAGCTCGCGCAGTTTGGCGGCAAATTCCTCCGGCATGGAAAACTCCGCCGTCTTTTTCAGCGCGACCTTGAGACCGGCTTTTTCCACCGCGACGGCGTCGAGTATGTACGCCCTCACGGCGCGTTCCAGCTGTACGACCTCGCGCAGGCTGGTGAAGCGGATCTGGCGCGCTGCCTGCACGTTCTGCGTCTGGCGGACGAGGATGCCCCGACTGTCCTTCAGCAGTGCCCCCTTGAAGAACAGGAGCGCACAGTATTCCTTGAATGCGTGGATCAGCACGATGTTGCGACCGTCGAGCGTGTAACAGGGACAGCCCCATTTCAGTTCCTCGGTCAGGTCACAGGCGAGCGCGATTGCCCGCAGTCTCCGGATCTCCTCCTCCCAGCGTGTATGGCGCACAGCGCGCTCAGGGCGTCGAGGCAATGCCGTAGGGGTTGTTGGGATCGGCAACCGAGGCGGGGTTCAATGGCGTGAGCGCCCCCTGCGCGCCAATCGAGTACTGCCAGATGACGCCCTGGTAGTCCGTGGCGTAGACATAGCTCCCCGAATGATCGACGGTAATCGAGGTGGGATCGCTACCCGCGGGCGTCGTGCTCATCGGCACCAGACCGCCGCCGGTGCCAATGACATAGACCGATATGTAGCTGCCCTCGGCGAAATCGGCGACGGATTCGTAAACGTATCTGCCCTTCGGATCTACGGCGATGCCGGTGACGGTGGCATGGGCGTCGACCGGCAGGTTGGCTGTCGACATCGGTGTCAGCGCGCCGTTGCTGCCGATGGTGAACTGATAGATTCCGCCGCCATAGCTGCCGCTGGCGACATAGGCATATGGGCCCTGCGGATCGACGGCGACGGCCAGTACGCCGATGTTCTGCGCAATCTCGACGCTCGGCGGATTCATCGGCGACAGCGCGCCGCCCGCACCTATGGCGTACTGGTAGACCGATGCGTTGAGGGTCGCGCCGCTGCCATAGCAGGCCACATAGGCGTACGAGCCGGTGGGATCGACCGTGACGCCTTCGGCGCCGCTTCCGCTCCCGACCGTCGCGGGACTCAGCGGGCTCAGCGCGCCGCCGGCATTGATGGAGAACTGCGCGATCGATCCATTCCCATTGTTGACGACGTAGGCATAGGTGCCCGTTGGGCCTACCGTCACGCTGTAGGGATAGTCCAGCCCCAGCACGGTGGCAGGATTGTTGGGGTTCAGCGCCCCGCCAGGACCAATCAGGTACTGCGACACGGAGCCGTCCGTGGCGTTCGCCACATAGGCGAACGATCCCGTCGGGTCGACGGCGATGGCGACCGACCCGTTGCCGGCGGGTGCCGTGGCCGGACTCAGCGCGCCGAGCGCGCCGCCCGCGCCCACCAGGAACTGCGATACCGAGGTGCCGCTGTGATTTGCCGCATACACGTATTCCAGTACCGGGGAACCGGATGAAACAACCAGCGACACCGCGGATCCCGATCTCAGCCCGGTTGTCGCGATCGGCGACTCGCCGAGCACCAGCCCCGCTGCGACCGTCCTGCTTGGTTGCGTCGTCACGGAGCCTACGCTGAGACCCGCAGCGCTGATCGTGGTCGTCGCAGCCGCCTGGGTCGCGCCAACGACATTGGGGACTGCAACGGCGGCGCCGCCGAGCGACACCAGCTTGCCCGGCGTCACGACCGCATTCGTGTAGACCCTGCCGTTGTACTCGATGGCCGCGATCGTCAGTTGCCCGCTGACAGGATCGTAGAGGTCCTGGACAGTGTGCGGCATGCCGCCGTCCACGCTGTCGAGCCCCACGATCTTCACGAGCACGTTGAAGTAGATCGCACCGTCTCGCAGCTGCACAAAGGGAATGGAGAGTTCGCCATTGCTGTAGGTATCCACCCCGGTAACGCCGCCGATCGCGACCGAGGCCGCTGCGGGGATGGCAACGACCACATCGGTATAGGTGTTGCCGCCGACCGTGATGGCAGGGATGGTCAGCTGGCCACTGACGGGATCGTAGCTGTCCGCGCTGCCGTTTGCCGTGCCGCCGGGCGTATAGCTCAGGACATCGCCGACCGTGATCGGGCTGATCGCGACCGACGAGTAAGTCGCATTGCCGATGACCAGCGATGGAATCGTCAGCACCCCTCCGCCGTAGCTGTCGGCATGGGCGGTGGTGGCGCAGACCAGCAGGGACACTGCGGCTGCGATGGGTCTGGCGCGGCGGCGCGGGAATGACAGGCACTGCATGAGTCCTAGATACTACCGTGTGCCGCGAATGTCCACTGCAGGGAAACTGTCGCGATGCGGATAAATCCTCCGCGCCGGATCGGGCCATGGCATGCTGGGCCATGTTCAGGACAGGTCGCCCCGCGGGGATTTCGCGACGCGAGGTCGCACGGGCCCTCGCCTTCGCCACGGTGGGCTGCTGCCCGCTGCGAGGATGGACCGACGACGCCGCGAACTGGCCGCTGTGGACGGTGGAAGGCCGGGGCAACAGGGTGTTCCTGACCGGCGAGACGCCACCGCGGCCTGTGGCCTGGCAGGACCACCGGATAGAGGGCCTGTTGTGGGGCTGTTCGGCGTTGTGGACGGAAACCAATCAGCTGCGGCACCAGGATCCCCAGTCCCTGGTCAGGCGCTACGGCATCGATGACTCGATGCCGCTGCTGTCGAAACTGACCGAGCCCGATCAGAAGCGCCTCGTGCAGGCGGCTCAGCTCGCCAGATTGCCCCTGGACAGCCTGGGACAGTCCCGGCCCTGGCTCGCCGCCTTCACGCTTGAACAGGCCTACTATGGAGCCCTCAATCTGCGGGAAAGCGGCACTGCAGAAAAGGTCCTGATGCCGAGGGCAGCCAATGCCGGTATCACCGTTTGCAGCGAATTCCCGAGCATTGACGACCTGGTTGCCTTCATGGGCGAGTCGTCGCCGGCAGAGGACGTCCAGTTCCTGCAGTACACGCTGGATCACATCCTGGACGGCACCGCCGAGAATGAGCGGATTTATGCGCAGTGGGCGCGCGGCGATGTCAGCGGCGCCGAAGGAATGGTGCGCCGGATGAAAGCCTCGCAGCCCGCGATGTACGACCGACATGTCGTGGGGCGCAATAAAGGCTGGGTCCCGCGCTTCGATGCCATGCTGAAGGACCCCAAGCCTGCCCTGGTGATTGTCGGCCTGTACCATCTGGCGGGACCGGACAGCATCCTCGCGCGGTTGCAGGGCGAGGGGCTGAAAGTCATCCCGACCTGATCAACGGCCCTGCATGGAAACATCATGACACCGCGCGACTCATTGAAGAACTCAGGCCGACAGCGGATAGCGCAGCAGGTCCGCATCGAGCGCCGGTGCGCGCCGGCACAGTGCGATGACTGCCTGCGCCTCCGGCCATGCGGCGACGCCGGCGCCACCGCCCATCGCGCGCCCGACGATCTCGGCGGCGAGCTGTTCGAGCTGCGCGACGCCCTCACGGATGCGCGCGATGAAGCCGGCGCCATCGAGTTCATCGAGCAGGCTGCGGTTCAGTGCGTCGAACCACGGCAGTCCCGCCTGGTCGAGGAGCAGCGCCTCGTTGTGCTTCGGTGAGCCAGTCGCCCAGATGCGCAGGAACTGCTGCATGGCCGCGTTCAGCGCAGTCGCCGCGGTGGTCGACTCGCGCACCTGGCCGAGTGTTACGAGGTCGGTCAGCCGGTTCTGGAAGAACATCTGGCACAACACCCCCCAGTAGTAGGCGTAATCCCAGATCACCTTGGTCGCGAGCACCTGCGGATCGCCGAAGATCCGGTACTGGCCCTCGTAGAGGCTCATCGTGCTGTCGTAGATCGAGCGGAAGATGTGCCCGTAGCTGGCGACATAGGCACCGAACGACTCGCCGCGGAAGTCGCGGCGCACGAGGTCCACGATGAAGGTGTTCGCGATCGCGATGAAATCGGAGCCGGGCGAGTAGAACGGGTCGGGAAAGACGCCCGCCTCGCCGGTGATCGCCCAGCGGTCCGAAGAAAAATTCTTGCGGCAGCCGTAGGAGAAGTTGCGCAGGAACGTGAAATCCGTCGGGCGCGCACCGGCGTCGAGCAAGGCCCGGCGCAGGCGCGGCTGGTGGCGCTCCAGCCAATTAAGCGTGCGTTCGAAGCTGTGCATCGACTTCAGCGGATGGAGCGACGCGTCCGCGACGATGCCGACCGAGTGGTACCCGGAGGACAGCGGGATCAGCCAGACCCAGTAACCGTCGCCGACGAGATGGTTGGTCGAGCGCCAGCGCTGATGCAGCTCGCAACGACCGAGCCAGCGGGCATCCTGTGACCAGTCTTCGATGTCGATACGTACAGGAACCCTGAACCAGACCGCGTTGGCATCGTGACGGTTCGGCTCCGTGAGGTGCAGCTGGCGCTTCAGCAGGCCGGCACGTCCCGAGGCATCGATGAGCCAGCGTGCCGTCAGACCCTGCGCGCTGCCGCCGCTGCGCACAGTGACGGCGTGCGGTGACCCGCCCGCGGGGCCGGTTGCGACCTCGAGCGACTCGATGTGGCAGTCGGTATCCACGCTGATGCGCTGCGCGCGGGCCCGGTCCAGCAGGTAGTTCTCGAAAATCCCGCGATCGATCTGGTAGCTCGGCACGCTGAGCAGCCGGCTGACGCCGATTTCCTGCACCGCATCGATGTCGCTGCGGCCGTCGGAATTGAAGAAGCGGAAGCCGAACTTGCGCAGATGCGCCGATTCCAGGTGTTCCTCCAGTCCGAGCTGCCGGGAGAAGTAATGTGCGCCGATCTCGACCGTGGATTCACCGATTTTGTGGGTCGCCGCCGGCGCAGGCGCAGCGCGGCGCTCGATGACGCGGATGTCGAGGTCCGGACAGTCCCGCCGCAGGTGCAGCGCGCAGGTCAGTCCCGCGAGCCCGCCACCCAGGATCAGCACGTCTGTCGAGGGGGTCATGCGGGTCCTTGTGCAGCTGCGTTGATTACGGTCACGGCCAGTCGGCTGCCACTGCCGAGCCTCAATAGCATCGACGAGTCGCCGCTGCCGGTCAACGCCGCCAGCAGCGGCAGGCATTGCCGCATCGCATTGGCGGGCAGCAGCGCGTCCCAGGGTGCCGGGGCAGGGGCGGATTGCGACGGTGCGGGCAGGGCCTCCACCGAGGCGTCGAGCCGCCAGTCCGCCGGATTGGCGTCGCCGCGCGGGTCGAGTACCAGCGCCATCGCCAGCAGCCCTTCGCTCGGCGACACGGCGGCCAGCGGCCCGCGGGCGCCAACGTCGTAGGCTACATAGAGCACAGGCGTCATCCCGGCCACGGCCTGTACCAGCGCCTCGAGCAGCCCGTTGGCGAAGGTGTCGTGCCACGCGCTGAGCGCAGTGGAGGGCTGCATGCAGCCGGTGCCCATGGTCCAGTAGCCGGCGGCTGCGTTATGTACCGAATTGTGGAATTTCGTCGGTGAGCACAGCGCCGGCGTCGTCGCCAGCGTGCTGCACATGTAGTCGTTGATCGGCAGGTCGCCGTGCGTCGAGGCGAAGATGCTCGGGAGGCTGCGCGGATCGAGGGCGATCGCGACCGTATCCGGCGCGCGTCGCCGCTCGGTCGGCGCCAGCAGCCGCGCGGAGGCCTTCGCCGGCGGCCCTGCCGGTGGTGGTGCGAGGCCTGCCAGCACGTCGCGCGCGACCGGCCAGCCGGGCAGCAATGGCGACCAGAACCCGATGCCGGCGATGCGGGCCCCGAGCCGCGTGCTCATCGGCGCGCGCCCTGTGCGAACACCAGCACGCAGTTGTTGCCGCCGAACCCGAAGCTCTGCGTCATCGCAATGCCGACCGGTGTGTATTCGCCCTGCAGTCGCAGCTGTGGCCCGCACTGCGGGTCCAGGGTGGTCGTGTTCAGTGTGCCGGGGCGGAAGCCCTCGCGCAGCGCCAGCAGGCAGATCACCGCCTCGAGGATGCCGGCCGCGCCGAGCGTGTGGCCGGTCCAGCCCTTCGTCGAGCTCGCGGCCAGGGTGGCCGGGAACAGCTCCGCGATCAGCGCCGCTTCCACTTCGTCGTTCTTCTGGCTCGCGGTACCGTGCAGGTTCAGGTAGTCGACGTCGCCGGGCGCGATGCCGGCTCGCGCCAGCGCGTCGCCGATCGCAAGTCGCGCGCCGAGGCCTTGCGGGTGGGGCGAGGACATATGATGCGCGTCGCTGGATTCGCCGTGCCCGATCAACCAGGCGGCCGCAGCGCCGTCGCGTTCCAGCAGCGCGAAGCCTGCAGCCTCGCCGAGGCTGATCCCGCTGCGCGCCACATCGAACGGGCGGCAGGGCTCGCGCGAGACGAGCTCCAGCGAGTTGAAGCCGAACAGCACGCTGCCGCACAGCGTGTCGACGCCGCCGACCAGCGCCGCATCGGCGATCCCGAGGCGCAGCAGCCGCTCCGCCTGGGCGAACACCTTCGCGCTCGATGAACACGCTGTCGCCACGGTCACGCAGGGGCCTGCGATGCCGAGCGCGTGGGCCACGAACAACCCCAGCGAATGCGGCGTATGGACCTCAGGACGGCGCAGGTCGGGCGGGAAGCTGCCGTCGACCCCGAGTCGCGCGTAGGCCTCCTCGGTCGCGCCTATGCTGGAGGTCGACGTGCCAAGCACCAGGGCGACGCGCGCCGCACCGTGGCGCCGGATCGCGTCCTCGACCGCGTCGCGCAGGCCGTCCTGTTGCAGGCCCAGCCACGCCAGCCGGTTGTTGCGGCAGTCGTGGCGCGCGAAGGCCTGCGGCCAGTCGAGCGCTTCGAGCCCTGCGACGCGGCCGATCCAGGTGTCGAGCGGCTGGGCGGTGAAGTCGTTGCGGCGCAGCCCGCTGCGACCCTGGCGCAGCGCTGCGGCGTGGGCAGCATTGCCGTTGCCGACCGCACTCGTGGCGGTGAAGGCGGTAACGGCGAGCGGGATCACGCCGGCCGGTTCGCCTGGATGTGCGCGCTGAGGGCTTGCAGCGAGGCGAAGATCTGCCGGTTGTTCTCGTCGTCGGAGCGCAGCTGCACGCCGTAGCGCTTGGAGATCTCGAGCGAGAGCTCCAGCGCGTCGATCGAATCGAGGGCGAGGCCACCGCCGAACAGCGGCGCCTCGGGCAGGATGGCGCCCGCATCGACATCCTCGAGGTTCAGCACGTTGACGATCAGCGTGGCAAGTTCGGCTTCGGCGGGGGTCTGTGACATAGGCTCCAGATATTTTCTACCGGTTAAAGGCTGCGGTATAGTCGCGTAAAGTCCGGTGGCGGACAAGGATGATCTATGCCGGTCGGTGGGACTGCGGATGTACTGGTCATTGGCGGCGGCCCCGGCGGCTGCGCGGCGGCAATCATGCTGGCGCGTGCGGGCCGGCGCGTGCAGCTGATCGAGAAGGACCGGCACCCGCGGTTCCATATCGGCGAGTCGCTGCTGCCGATGTCGATGCCGATCTTCGAGGAGCTGGGCGTGCGCGAGGCCGTCGAGGCCCGCGGCTGCATCAAGCGGGGCGCGGATTTCCCGAGTTCGACCCCGGAAGGCTACACGGTGTTCCGTTTCGGGCGCTCGCTGAACCCGACCTGGCCCTACGCGGTGCAGATCCGGCGCGCCGATCTTGACCAGATCCTGTTCGATGCCGCGCGCCGCGCCGGCGTTCTCACGGCTGAGGAGACCACGGCCGAAGAGGTCGCATTCGGCGACGATGGCATCGAAGTCGGCGCCCGCACGGCGCAGGGTGACCGCGTCAGTTACCGCGCGCGCTACGTCATCGATGCCTCGGGACGCGAGACGCTGCTGGGGCGGCTGTTGCGGCTCAAGGAGCCGAATCCGCTCCATCGCAGCGCTGCGCTCTACGCACACTTCGCCGGCGTTTCCCGCCGCGACGGCGAGGACGCCGGGAATATCAGTATCTACCGCGTCGCGGACGGCTGGGCCTGGGTCATCCCGCTTCCCGAAGGCATTACCAGCGTCGGCCTCGTCTGCGGACCCGATACGCTGCGCATGCGCGGCGGGGACAGCGGGGGGTTCCTGCGCCGCACGCTGGAGAGCAATCCGCAGCTCGCTGCACGCCTCGCCGGCGCCGAGCTCGTCGGCCACCTGCAGGCCACCGGCAATTACTCCTACCAGTGCCGCGCGTGGGCCGGGCACCGCTGGGTCATGGTCGGCGATGCCGCGGCATTCCTCGATCCGATCTTCTCCTCCGGCGTGCATCTCGCGCTGCAGAGTGCGCTGGACGCGGCGCAGCTCGTGGACCGGGTGCTGACAGCGCCGCAGCGCGAGGCCCGCCTGCAGCGCCAGTACAGCGCCACGCAGCGCGCGGCGCTGCGCCGGATCAGCTGGTTCATCGTGCGCTTCAACACTCCGGTGATGCGCCAGCTGTTCTCGAATCCGCGCAACGACTGGCGCCTCGAGGATGCCGTGATCTCGATGCTGGCGGGGGACTTCTATCGCAGCGACCGCATCGGCTGGCGGCTGCGCGCATTCAAGCTGCTCTACTGGGTGTCCTGCCTGCTGCACCTGCGTGCCGCGATCCGCGGCGTGATCCAGCTGCGCCGCCGCCAGCGCGAGGCGTTCCTGTGAGCGCCTCCGCGGACGCTGACCTCGGACTCGATGCGCAGGCGCCGCGCCTGGTCTTCTGCAGCCGGATCGAAGATCTGCCCGGCAATACGCTCGGCGCGCTGGTCTACGGCAGCGGCGCGCGCGAAAGCGTAGCGGCGGCCGGCGATCCGCGGCTCGTCGCCGTGCCACTGGAGGTGCTCCCGGGCAGCCACTGCATCGAGGCCTGGGTGACGGGCGGTCCGGTAACCTGCGGCACGCTCGGGGCTCTGCATTTCAGCGCCAGCGCCGATCACCTGTTCGGCTTCCTCGAGGTCGAGGAGGCCCGCGCCGGCGGCTTGCGTCACGCGGCGCGCGACGCCTACCGGCAGCTGCTGCGCTTTCATACCCGCGGCGAACACCGGCAGCTGTGGCGCATCTGGAATTTCGTCGACGCGATCAACGACGGTGACGGCGACGAGGAGCGCTACCGGCAGTTCTGCCTCGGCCGCGCCGAGGGAATCGGCAGCCACCTCGACGGCTATCCGGCCGGTACCGCGGTCGGTACCCGCAATGGTGCGCGCCGGCTGCAGCTTGCCTGGCTGGCGGGCCGCGTGCCCGGACGCCCGGTGGAAAACCCGCGCCAGCTGAGTGCATTCCGCTATCCCCGCCAGTACGGTCCGGCAAGCCCCAGTTTCTCGCGCGCGATGCGCCTCGGCGATCAGCTGCTGATCTCCGGCACCTCCAGCATCCTCGGGCACGAGACCGTGCACAGCGGCAATCTCGCGGCGCAGCTGCGCGAATCGGTCAGCAATTTGCAGACCGTCGCGCGTGCGGCCGGGATGGGCGCGGCGCGCTTGTCCGGTGTGAAGGCCTATGTGCGCAGGGGCGCGGACCTCGCGCAGGCCCTGGCGCAGCTCGGCAAGCCGGTGGTGCCGGAGGGCGCGGCCTGCGTACTCGCGGCCGACATCTGCCGCAGCGACCTGCTGATCGAGCTGGAAGCGGTGGCGCTCGCCGGCGCAGCTGCGGCTCCCTAGTCAACCTCGTTCCTGTGTTGCTGCAGCGCTGCCTCCAGGGCGCTGCGCGGCAGCTTGCCGGCCGGCGTGCGCGGCAGCGCAGCGAGGAGCAAGAGCGGGCGCGGCATGAATGCCGGATCGATGGCGGTCGCGAGCGCCGCGCGGATTGCACTGCTGCTCAGCCCCGGGGCAACGACGAGCGCGGCGACCCGCCGGACCAGACCCCGCGACTCTTCCGGCTGAAATACGGCCGCATCGACGACTCCCGGGATGCGCAGGATCCGCAGCGTCAGGTCCGCCAGCGACGCGCGCTTGCCGGCGACATCGATCAGGTCGGAACTGCGGCCGACCAGACGGAAGCGGCCCGACTCGTCCGTCTCGATGACGTCCTGCAGGCGCTCGGGCGTCAGGAACCACGGCGTCTCGACGCGCGTGCCGCCGTCTTCAGCGGTCAGGCGCACGCCAGGATAGGGCTGCCATGCGGATTCGTGCGCGGTGCGGCGCGATCCCAGGATGCAGGTCTCGGTGGCACCGAACATCTCGATCAATGCCCCGCCGGTCGCCGCTTCCACGTCGCCCGCTAGCGCGGCATCGAGCGGCGCGGTGGCACTGACCGTCACCGCAACGGGCGGCAGCGGGACGCCAGCGGCAACGATCGCCCGCAGGTGCGACGGAGTGCTGACCAGGATCCGCGGCTGCGGCACCGCGGCGAGCGCTGCGGCAACCTCGGTCGGCAACAGCGGCCGTCCCCCATGCAGCGCCATGCCGCCGAGCAGCGGCAGGAGTACCGTCATTTCCATCCCGTACATATGCTGCGGCGGAACGGTGCCGACGATCCACGGGAGGCGATCCGCCGCATCCTGCGGCAAGGCCGCACGCAGGCGTGCGGCGTTGTGCGCCGTGCTGGCGGCGACGACCCGCCAGACTTTCTCGTGACGGCTGGGCTGGCCTGTGCTTCCCGACGTGAAGCCGATCATCGCAACCAGGTCGGCGGCCACCGACGCCGGCGTGAAGCCGGCCGCCGCAGCGGCGGCGCCGTGCGCTGCGACCTGCATATCGTCGAGCGTCACGCTGCCGGGATACAGCGCGCGCACTTCGCTGACGACTTCGGGTGCGCGCGAGGCCGGCAGCAGCGTCGTGCAGCCTGCGCGCAAGGCGCCGGCATAGGCGGCGAGGAAAGCCGGCCGGCGCTCGCAAAGATTCAGCACGGTGCTGCCGGGGGTGAGACTTGCGGCCAGGCGCCCCGCGAGCGCGAGGAATTCGCCGACAGAAACCACGCGGCCGTCATCGCGGATCAGCGCCTCTGCGGGATCCCGGCCGCCGAGCATGATCAGGAGTCCCAGCGCCGCAGGATCATCGAGGTATTGATGCCGCCGAACGCGAAGTTGTTGCTCATCGCGTACTCGCACTGCAGCTCGCGGCCCGCGCCGGTGATGTAGTCGAGCTCGCCGCAGCGCGGATCGATGTTCTGCAGGTTGATTGTCGGCGGGAACCAGCCGAGGCGCATCCCCTCGATCGTGATCCAGGCCTCGAGTGCGCCGCAGGCGCCCATCGTGTGGCCGAGGTAGCTCTTCTGCGAACTGATCGGCATCTTCGGGCCGAACACGCGTCGCGTGGCCTGCGTCTCGGCGATGTCGCCGTGTTCGGTCGCGGTGCCGTGGCCATTGACATAGCCGACCTGCGCGGCCTCGAGGCCGGCGTCCTGCAGCGCCAGCTGCATGACGATGCGCTGCGTCTCCTCGTTGGGCCGCGTGACGTGCGTGCCGTCGGAGTTGCTGGCGAAGCCGGCGATCTCCGCGTAGATGCGCGCGCCCCGCGCGCGCGCATGTTCCAGTTCCTCGAGCAGAAGGATGCCCGCGCCCTCGCCGACGACGAGCCCGTCGCGATCGCGGTCGTAGGGCTGCGGCACGAGCGCCGGGGAATCGTTGCGCCGGCTGGTCGCATACAGCTGGTCGAAGGCCATCGCCTGGCTCGGGCACAGCTCCTCGGCGCCGCCGGCGAGCATCAGCGCCTGCCGTCCGAAGCGGATCGACTCGTAGGCATAGCCAATGGCCTGGCTCGCCGAGGTGCAGGCGCTGGAAGTGGGGATGATGCGCCCGGTGATGCCGAGGAAGATGCCGATGTTGGCCGCCGTCGTGTGCGGCATCATGCGCACGTACGAGTTGGCGTTGATGCCGGTGGAATGACCGGTCATCAGCACCTCCGCGAAGTCGCGGATGTCGGCGGTGCTGCCGACCGAGGAGCCGCAGGCGACGCCCAGCGTCCCGTCGCTGATGCGAGGGTCGCCGAGCAACCCCGCATCGGCGAGCGCGAGTGTTGCGCTGCGCACGGCGAACTGCGAGACGCGCCCCATGCTGCGCAGCTGCCTGCGGGTCCAGTCCGCCGGCACCGTGAAGTCCATGACAGGCGCCGCCAGCCGCGTGCCGAGTTCCTCGTAGCGATCCCATTGCGGCATGGTGCGTACCGCGTTGCGTCCGGCGCGCAGCGAGCTGAGCAGCGACGGCCAGTCCTGGCCGAGTGCGCAGATGCCGCCTATGCCGGTGACGACGACGCGATGCATCAGCACAGGCCGCCGTTGACGGCGATTACCTGGCGCGTGATGTATGCGGCGGCCGGGCTCATCAGGAACGCGACCGTCGCGGCGACTTCCTCGGGCGCGCCGAGCCGTCCCGCCGGGATCATTTTCAGGATCTCCGCGACCGGCGCATGTTCCGCGGCCATGTCGGTCTCGATCAGCCCCGGCGCCACGCAGTTGACGGTGATGCGCCGGCTCGCCAGTTCCACGGCGAGCGCCTTGGTCGCGCCGATCACCCCGGCCTTCGCGGCACTATAGTTCACCTGGCCACGATTGCCGATCAGCCCGGACACCGACGCCAGCGTCACGATGCGCCCGGGGGCGCGACGCCGCACCATCGACATGACCAGTGGGTGCAGCACGTTGTAGAAGCCATCGAGGTTGCAGCGGATCACGGCGTCCCAGTCGTCGGCGTCCATTCCGGGGAAGACCGCGTCGCGCGTGATCCCGGCATTGCAGACGACGCCATAGTAGGCGCCGTGGGCCGCGACGTCGGCGCCGAGGATGCGCGCCGCCGCTTCGCGGTCGGCGACGTCGAAGCTGAGGGTCCGCGTCCTGCGGCCAAGCGCGGCGATGGCGGCGGCGACGGCCGCGGCGTCTTCGAGGCGCGACCGGCAGTGGAGCACGATGTCGTAGCCGTCCGCGGCGAGGCACAGCGCGATCGCGCGCCCGATGCCGCGGCTGGAGCCGGTAATGAGAATGGTGTCGGTCATGGTTCGAGTTGCTCGAGGTAGTCCTCGGCGCTGTCCGGAAGATATACGGTCAGCACGCCCGACGCCAAGGTCGCGCCGCCGGCCGCGAGCGAGCAGTCGAAGACGCCGAGCCCGGAAGCGTCGCGGGTGCTCTCGAGCGCCTCGAGCCTGAGACGCGTCCCGGGTGCAAATACGGCCACGGAGCAGCGGAACGCGCGTACCCCGAGCAGCAGCCCCAGCCGCGCCCGGCTCCCCGGACGCCATTCGCGCAGCCCCGCGCCGGCGGCGACGACCTGCGCCATCAGCTCGATTGCGACCCAGGACGGCCAGCCGTCCGCATCGCTGCAAAACGGCGTCGGCTGGCGCACGATGAGGCTGGCGCAGGTCAGCTGTGCCGACTCCTGCCACACCTCGTCGAGCAGCACGGCATCGCCTTCATGCGGCACCAGCGGCACGGCGTCGCGACGCGCGGGACTCGCGCTCATTTTCCGGGGTCCAGCCGGGCGAGCGCCGCTTCGATTCGCGCGGTGAACGCGGCCGGCAGGTCGAACAGCAGCGCGCCGCTCTGCATATCGACGGCCACCTGCGTCGTCTGCGCGCGCGCCACTCGCTCGCCGCTCGCGCAGTCGGTGAGCAGATAGTTGATGACCACCCGACTCTGCCACTCGATCAGCGAGGCACGGATCCGCAGGCGGTCGCGGTAGTGGGTGGCGCGGATGAAGCGCAGCTGCAGGTCCACGATCGGCCAGCCCTCGTTCGCGGCAAGCATCGTCTCCAGCGGATAGCCGATCCTGTCCATCAGCGCCCAGCGCGCGTTCTCCAGGTACTTCAGGTAATGGCCATGCCAGGTGACGCGCGCGAGGTCGACGTCGTGAAAGGCGACTTCGATCTCGGTCTCGACCTGGATCCGCCCCTGTTTACGCATGCGAAGTCCGGTTGCGCAGGGCGAGACGGCGCGCCGCGATCGACGGCAGGCGCAGCAACATGCCGAGGAACAGCCGCGCGTGCAGCCGGGTGATCAGCACATTGTCGAGCACCATACGGAAGTGCGAGATGCCGTCGGCCGGGTAGCGGACGCGCGTCGGTACCCAGCGCATGCAGGCGCCGCGCCAGTGCAGCCGCACCAGCACCTCGATGTCGAAGTCCATCCGCGAGCCAAGTGCTTCACCGTCGAGCAGCGCGATCAGAGCCGGCAGCGGGTAGATGCGGAAGCCGCACATCGAATCCACGATGTCGAACGACAGCGTGTTCAGCCAGACGAGGACATGCGTCAGGTAGCGCAGGTAATAGCGCAGGCGCGGAATCGAGGCATCGAAGGCCGGCTGCCCGCAGATCACGCAGCCGGGCCAGGCGGCGGACTCCGCAAGGAAGCGCGGCACGTCGTTGAGGTCGTGCTGGCCGTCGGCGTCGACCTGCAGGGCGTGCGTGAAGCCTGCCGCCTGCGCGGTACGCAGGCCGTCGGATACCGCGGCGCCCTTGCCGCCGTTGCGGGGCCGCCTCACGAGCGTCACTCCGGGCAGGGAGCGGGCGAGGTCATCGAGGATCTGCGCACAGGCCGGGCCGCTGCCGTCGTCGACGACGATGCACGGCAGTCCGGTGGCCCTGAGTCCGCGCACCACGTCGCCGACAGCCGCGCCATGATCGAACACCGGCACCACGGCGCAGGGCTTCTGCGCCGGTTCCGCGCCCGTCACAGGGACGCCGCCTGCAGGGAACCCCGGGCGCACAGCCTGCCGTCCTCGTGCAGGTCGAAGTCCAGCGCGCTGCCGGCGCCTGATGCCGTGAGCCGCAGCTGGTAGCGCAGTCCGGGCTGCACGATGCGGCGAAACTTCAGCATGGTCACGGCGCTGCAGCCGTGCGACCAGCCGCAGTGCTCGCGGGCGAGCTCCGTCGCCCACCCGGCCAGCATCGCACCTGGCACGATCGGCGCAGTCGGAAAATGACCGTTGAAGATCGCCAGTTCGAACGGCACGCCGAAGCTGAAGCCGAGCGCAGCACCGTCGGTTTGTGGGGACGGGAATTCGGGGCGCAGGCGCGGCCACAACGGTGGCTCGCCCGGCCGCGGCAGCGCCCCGACCACGCGTTCCCGGCCGGGTTCGATGCCGGCGGCGAGCGCGGCGGAGCGGATCGCATCGCGGAACCCCTGCCAGCCGCGGCGACGGAACAGCCGGCCGCCGGCCGCTGTCGGCACCAGATACCAGTGCGGCTGTCCACGCTCTTCGATGCGTGTCCAGTCGGCAACATACTCCTGCAGGTCCGGCACGGCCCGGTCACTGGGCCGTCAGACGCTCGATCACACTGATCAGGTCGCCGACGGTCTTGACCGAGCGGAAATCCTCGCCCGAGACCTTTTTGCCGATGATGCGCCGGATGTGGTCGATGAGGTCGACGGCGTCGATGCTGTCGATTTCCAGGTCCGCGTACAGGCTGGCCTCCGGCGTGACGCGTGCGGAATCGATCTCGAACAGCTCGGCGAGCACCCTTTTTACCTGAATGAGGATGTCATCCCGAGTCATGATCCACGTCGTCTCCCTGATGCGGTGCAAATTTCAAGAATTATACGTCTGAAACGCGGAAAACCTGCGGATCAGGAACTCGTTCAGGGCGCGGCCGGCCTTCGGCAGCGAATTATTCGCCAGAAATGCTGAAATATCCATGTCATCGCCGACGGTGAGCGAGAAATGCGGTCGGCGCGGCGGGATCCGGTACCAGGGCTGGCCCTTGGTCAGCGTCAGCGGCTCGACGCTGATATACACCGGCGTGAGGATGCGCGCCGCGCGCACCGCCACGCTGGCCGCCCCGCGATGGAACTCCAGCGGCCTGCCCGGCGTCGTGCGGGTGCCCTCGGGAAACATGATCAGCGACTGGCCTTCGCGCAGCGCCGCCGCCGCGCCCTCGATCATCGCGTCGGTCGGCTGGTTGCGCACATAGCCGGCGGCCGAGGCGACGCCGCGCGTGAACGGGTTGCGCCACATTGCCGTCTTGACCACGCAGCCGGCGCAGGGCGTGAAGCCGATCAGGAATACGACGTCGATCAGCGACGGGTGGTTGGCGATGATCAGCTGGCCGGGACGACCGAGCCGCTCCCGGCCCTGAAACTCATAGGTCAGGCAGCCGGCAGCGCGCATGAAGCCGACGAAACAGCGGAACGCGAAGCCCACCAGCTGCGCACTGCGTCGACGGCGCAGGTCCGGCGCGAGCGGCACCAGCCGCAGCAGCGGCAGGACGATGAGTCCGAGCAGCAGGCCGAACAGGCCGAACAGCAGGAAACTCAGGCCGGTCGCCGCCAGTCGCCACAGATAAGACAGCGGCTGTCTCGCCAAGCGCGGCCTACGGGGGTTTCCGGCGCGACACCCACCAGGAGTAGAACCGGAACAGGCTGGCGGCCGTCGCGAGCGCGATGGCAAAGCCGGTCAGGTATGGGGCGATGCGCACGATCAGCGGCGGCCGCGTCAGGTGCAGGGCGGTAGTCAGTTTCGCCAGCCCGCTCGGAGTCGCGCGCCCGGCAAGGTAGCCCACGATGACGGAGATCGCGGTTGCGAGGCCCGCCAGTACACCCGTCGACTCACTGAGCCGCTGATGCTGCATGGCCCGGCTTTCCCGCACCGGCGTAGGCGAGCAGCAGCGCACCGGCGCCGGCCAGCCAGGAGCCGAATCCGACATTGATATGCCGCCCGACGAGCTGGGCCGCGCTGTGCGTCAGCGAATTGGCAAGACCGACGAGCGAGTTGGTCAGGTCGCTGGCATCGCGCGCGGCCGTGAAGGTGTCCTGCCGGGTCTCGTGATACAGGATCGCGCCGCAGCCGAGCATCAGCGCCAGCGGTGCGAAGCGCACCGCCGGCGCCAGCGCGCCCGCACCGAGCGCCGGTACCAGCGGCGCCACCAGCAGCGCCAGGCACAGCAGCGCGAACGGGATCGTGACCAGGGTTGCGCCGTCGCCGAGGCCGGTGAGCAGCCGCAGCGGCCTCGCGATCAGTGCGGCGACTTCGTAGAAGTGAAAATCCAGGCTGGCCGACCCGACCGAAGTCGTCACCGCATCCAGCAGGAACCAGCCGATGAAGATCAGCACCAGGGCTATCCAGGCGAGATATCGCGAGTTCATGCGCCATATCGTGCCATAGGGGCGGCGTTGGCCGCATCTGGTATTTGATGTAAGGTGATTCATGGCTCAGGGGGGACGATCATGAGTGCACGATGGGTGAGCGCCGGGCTGCTGCCTTGCCTGCTGTGCCTCGGCAGCTGTGCGACCGTGCAGCAGCAGGACTGGTACGGCAAGGCGCATGATACGGCGGTCAAGGCCACCGACGTGGCCGTGGACAAGACCCAGCAGGCGTTCAGCGTAGCCCAGGACCGCTCCCAGAAGGCCCTGCAGCGCATGCAGCACTACCTGGCCGAAAAGGACGTGCTGAAGACCTTCCACGATGCCGGCGACCAGAGCGAGACCGCGATCGGCGACTTCCTGCGCAAGGCCGGCGTCGGCGCGAAGCCCGGCGGCGCGCCCGCAAGCAAGGGGGGCGGCAAGGCGCCGCAGCCCGGGGCCGGAACGCCCCGGCCGCCGGCGCTGCCGACCACGCTGCCGGAACGCTACTCAGGCGACATGCAGTGGCCACTCGAGGCCGGCATCGTCAGCTCGGAATACGGCGCGCGCTGGGGCAAGATTCACAAGGGCATCGACATCGCTGCGGACGCCGGCGAGCCGGTTTACGCGGTCGCCGATGGCGACGTGATCTATGCCGACAACAAGATGCGTGGCTACGGGAACGTCGTGATCCTGCGCCACGACCGGCAGCGCACATCGCTCTACGCCCACAACAGCGAACTGAAGGTCAAGGTCGGCGATCATGTCGCACGCGGCAGCCTCGTCGCCCTGCTGGGAAACACCGGGCATTCAACCGGGCCGCACGTGCACTTCGAGATCCGCGATGGCGATCAGCCGGTCAATCCGCGCTCCGTATTGCCGGCGGCGAAGCTTGGCGATCTGCCCGGACCTGACACCGGTACCGCAGCTGAGCTGTCGCGCGTTGCGCAGCTGGGCGCGCAGCCTGCCAGTCCTTGAGGCGACGCGAAGGGCGACCGTCAGCCGCGCTGCGGCCAGCGCCAGTTGCGGATTTCCGGCAGGTCTTCACCATAGGTGGTGATATAGAGCCTGTGTTCGGTGAGCTTGCCGGCAAGCAGCTGCTTCAACGCGGCGCCGCGCGCGCCCGTGCGCGGCAGCCGGTCGATTGTGTCCATGACGAGGTGGAAGCGATCCAGATCGTTCAGCACGGTCATGTCGAACGCCGTCGTGATCGTGCCTTCCTCCTTGTAGCCGCGCACATGGATGTTGTGGTGGTTGTGGCGCCGGTAGGTCAGGCGGTGAACCAGCCATGGATAGCCGTGGAATGCGAAGATCACCGGCTTGTCGATCGTGAACAACCGGTCGAAGGCGTCGTCGTCGAGTCCGTGCGGGTGTTCCGACGGCGGCTGCAGCCGCATCAGATCGACGACGTTGACGACCCGCACCTTGAGCTCGGGCAGGTGTTCCGCGAGGAGAGCGGCGGCCGCGAGCGTCTCGAGCGTCGGCACATCGCCGCAACAGGCGAGCACGACGTCCGGCTCAGCTGAACCCGCGGTGCCCGCCCAATCCCAGACGTCGATGCCGGTACGGCAGTGCGCCGCGGCCTCATCGATGGTCAGCCACTGCGGCGCCGGGTGCTTGCCGGCGACGACCACGTTGACGTAGTTGCGACTGCGCAGGCAATGATCCATGACCGACAGCAGGCAGTTGGCATCCGGCGGGAAATAGACGCGTACCACCTGCGCCTTCTTGTTGACGACGTTGTCGATGAAGCCGGGATCCTGATGGGTGAAGCCGTTGTGGTCCTGGCGCCAGACGTGCGAGGACAGCAGGTAATTCAGCGACGCGATCGGCGCGCGCCACGGGATGTGCGCGCACACCTTCAGCCATTTGGCGTGCTGGTTGAACATCGAGTCGACGATGTGCACGAAGGCCTCGTAGCAGTTGAACAGTCCGTGCCGCCCCGTCAGCAGGTAGCCCTCGAGCCAGCCCTGACACTGGTGTTCGCTGAGCATCTCGACGACGCGCCCTGAACGGGCCAGAAATTCGTCGCCGGGAACGGTGTCGGCAACCCACTGCCGCGAGGTGGCCTCGAATACGGCGCCGAGTCCATTCGAGATCGTCTCGTCGGGTCCGAACACGCGGAAATTGCGGGCGGCATCGTTCTCGCGGATGACGTCACGGAGGAACGGCGCGAGCGTGCGGGTGTCCCCGGGGCCGGTCGCGCCGCGTTCCTTCAGATCGAAGGCATAGCGCCGGTAGTCGGGTAGCTCGAGGTCCTTCAGCAGCAGTCCGCCATTGGCCTGTGGGTTCGCCCCCATGCGCCGCCTGCCCTCGGGAGCCAGTGACGCGAGGTCGGCGACGAGCCGCCCGTCCGCGTCGAACAACTCCTCGGGACGGTAGCTGCGCAGCCAGTCTTCCAGCTGCGCCAGGTGTCCCGGATGGGTCGCCGGGTCCGACAGCGGCACCTGGTGCGCGCGGAACGTACCCTCGACCTTCACGCCGTCCACGACCTTCGGCCCGGTCCAGCCCTTCGGGGAGCGCAGCACGATCATCGGCCAGCGCGGACGCGTTGCGATGCCACGCTCACGCGCATCGGCCTGGTGGCGCCGGATCTGGCCAATCGCCTCGTCGAGCGCGGCGACCATCGCTGCATGCATCGGCATCGGCTCGTCGCCCTCGACGAACAGCGGCGTCCAGCCGTAGCCGCGCAGCAACTGGTCGAGTTCCTCGTGGCTGATCCGCGCCAGCAGCGTCGGATTCGCTATCTTGTAGCCGTTCAGGTGCAGGATCGGCAGCACCGCGCCGTCGGTCGCGGCGTCGAGGAACTTGTTGGAGTGCCAGGCGGTGGCCAGCGGGCCCGTCTCCGCCTCACCGTCGCCGACGACGCAGGCAACGACCAGGCCGGGATTGTCGAACACGGCGCCGAACGCATGGCTCAGCGAATAGCCGAGTTCACCGCCTTCGTGGATCGAGCCCGGGCATTCGGGCGACACATGGCTCGGGATGCCGCCGGGGAACGAGAACTGGCGGAACAGCTGCCGCAGACCCGTCTCATCGCGCGAGATTGCGGGATAGACTTCGCTGTAAGTCCCTTCGAGGTAGGTGTTGGCGACAACGGCCGGTCCGCCGTGGCCGGGGCCGGACACATAGATCATGTCGAGGTCGTACTGCGTGATGGCCCGGTTCAGATGCGCATAGATGAAATTCTGCCCCGGGGTCGTACCCCAGTGGCCGAGCAGCAGCCGCTTGATGTCGGTCAGCGCCAGCGGGCGGCGCAGCAGCGGGTTGTCGTACAGGTACATCTGTCCGACCGACAGGTAGTTCGCCGCACGCCAATAGCCGTCGATGCGCTGCAGAATTTTCTGATCGGCACTGTGCGCTTCCATACGTAGCACAATCTCATCCTGGTGTAGAAAAGGTCAATTGATCGGCGGGTGACTTCTACCTATTGTGTACGCAGGGGGAATGAATCCTCTTCCCGTCGCAAGGAGTGCAGTGTTGAATATCCTGTTCCTGATCATCGCCATCTTCTCGCTGGTCGCGCTGGCAGCGCCGCTGCGGGCCTCGATCGACGCCTCGACGCAGGTCAGGCCGCTGCCCCGCAAGACCGGGCCCTGAGGCCCGCGTACCGCTAGCGCGCCGCGGCTGCGCCGGCCAGGACCGGCCGGTCGGCATACTGTGCCGGGAACAGGCGCCGGAAATTCTCGACCTTCGGCTGGTCGTTGACCATGATGTAGAACGAGGTCGGGTGATTGACCAGGTAGTCCTGGTGATACCCTTCCGCCGGATAGAATCCCTTGAGCGGGTCCACCCGCGTGACGATCGGCCGCGAAAAGGCGTGCGCAGCGTTCAGCTGCGCGATGTAGGCGGTCGCAATCTCCTTCTGCCGCTCATCGGTATAAAAGACTTCCGACCGGTACTGCGTGCCGGAGTCCGGACCCTGGCGGTTCAGCTGGGTCGGATCCTCGACTACCGAGAATGCGATGGTCAGCAGCTCGCCGAACGACACCTGCGCCGGATCGAAGGTGATCTGTACCGACTCGGCATGCCCCGTCGTGCCGCTGCTGACGGTTTCATAGTCGGCCGAGGCCCGCTCACCGCCTGCATACCCCGACACCACACGGATCACTCCCTTGACGTGCTGGAACACCGCCTGCACACCCCAGAAGCAGCCGCCTGCGAGCACAGCCGTCTGCGGCGGGCCGGCGGCGTGCGGATTGTCGAGCGTCGGCGGTGGGACCCGCGTTGCGGCTTCGGCCGCCGGCGTGGGGCGGTGCAGTGTGAACAGGGCCAGCGCGGCGAGCGCGAGGCCAACGGCAATTCGGGCGGGCGTATGTGTTTTCATGGTGTCCGGGTTTGGAGCGTCAGTGCAGCGCCAGAGTTCCCGCGCCGATGATCAGCGTCTGGCCGAGCGGCTGTACCAGAACCGCGACGTCGGTGGCGCCCGCCGGGAGCGGGCGCGTGTCGGCCCGGAACTGGCGTGATTGCCCGGACCAGCGGCCGAGACTGTGGAACTCACGTACAACGTTCGTTTCCTCAACCGTGCGCCCGGAGTTCTCGCCCCGGCCGATCGGCGTGATGGCGTGGCGCTGATAGGCGACCAGCAGCACATCGGACGGCTGTGCGCCGGGCTGGTCCGGCAGGTCAACGACGACCGCGCCCTGTTGCAGTGCGAGACCGACGGCGACGCCGTTGCGCGGCTTCTCAAGCGCGGCGCCGACGCCGCGGCGATCGCTGCCGACAAATTCCTGCCCGCCGTCGATGACGGCCTGTGGCGTGTAAATCGACGGCAGGTGCAGCGCCTGTGCATAGGCACGCTGTCGCTGGGTGGCCGCCGGCGAGGCAAAGCGGTCGCGCCAGCCGAGGTCGTCCCAGTAGTCCACGTGGAAAGTCAATGCCAGCACGCCGGGGCGCTGCGCCAGTTCGCCGACATAGATTTCCGCCGGCGGACAGGAACTGCAGCCCTCGGATGTGAACAGCTCGACGACCGCGGGGCGCGGCGCGGCGAGCACCGGCGGCATGCAGGCGACGAGCGCCGCAGCTGTCACGAGGCGGCGGATTACGCGGCGCACTGCGGCAAAACCTGGGCCAGCCAGCGCTGCGTATCGCGGCCGCTGTGCACAGTCCCACAGGCCGGGCAGGTGCGCGCTGCGGCGTCGGTAGCATAGAACTGGTCATAGAGGCGCGGCAAGTCGCTGACGATGCTGGTCAGCTGGCACTCGATCCGGTGCACGCGGGTCGCGCAGTTGGCGCAGTACCACTCGAACCCGTCGAGCGCCCCGGGAGGCCGGGCGCGCTCGATGACCATGCACAGCGAGCCTTCACCGGGGCGCTGCGGCGAGTGCCGTACGTGCGCAGGCAACAGGAACACGTCGCCCTCGCGCAGCGGGATGCGCTCGTAGCGGCCGCGGTCGAGGACCAGCAGGAAGGCCTCGCCGCGCAGCTGGTGGAAGAACTCCTCGAACGGATCGTCGTGGAAGTCGGTGCGCTCGTTCGGCGAACCGACCACGGTCGTGATCAGGTCGGCGTTCGCCCAGAGCTGCTGGTTGCCGACGGGCGGCCGCAGCCGCTCGCGCACCGAGGCGATCCAGGCGTCGAGGTTCAGCGGTCGGCCATAGTCGAGCATCGTCGGTTCTCCCATGGTCCGCGTCAGGTCCCCGGGCCCCTGAGCGGTGCGAGCTCGGCGTGGATCCGCGCGTCCACCGCAGCGTAGTCGATGTCGGCGAGACCTGCCCGGTCCTGCAGCGCGGCCTCGAGGATGCGCTGCTGGATCGCACCGCGCCACTCGGCGACGGAATAGGGGATCTCGGCGTGGAAGCTGACCATCGAGTAGCGCGGGATGAAGCGCGTCGGATGGCGCCGCTCCAGTTCCAGGCTCAGCGCCTTCTGCAGCTGGAAGCGCGGGTCGCGCACTGTGCTGCGCATTTCCTCGTAATTCTCCAGTGCCATGCGCGCGATCGCCGCCGTATCGGGCTGGCGCCGCACGGTGAATCCTGCGAACAGCGTGTTCCAGTCCGGCGCCTCGCCGACCATGCCGGCGAGCACCGCGCAGTCCTCGAACGCGCAGTTCATGCCCTGGCCATGGAACGGCACGATCGCGTGTGCCGCATCGCCGAGCAGCAGGGCGCCGGCCGGGTGGTGCCACTGGCTCACGTACTGCGTGCCCATCGAACCCGGCGGATGGGCGAGGAACTGCGCGGCGAGGTCCGGGATCAGCGCCGCGGCGTCGGCGAAGTCGCGCGCGAACAGCGCCTCCACCGCGCCCCGCTCCAGCAGCGTGTCGAACGAGACGCCAGGTCCGTGGCGCTCGACGAACAGCGTCGCGGTGAAGCTGCCGTCGGTGTTTGGCAGCGCGATCAGCATGTAGCTGCCGCGCGGCCAGATATGCAGCGCCTCGCGTTCCATCAGGTAGCCGCCGCCGGCCGCAGGCGGGATCCGCAGCTCCTTGTAGCCGTGCGACAGCGTCTCCTCGCGCAGCGCTGTCAGCCCCGCATCCTGCATCGCCTGGCGCACTCCGGAACGCGCACCGTCGGCGGCGAACAGCGGTCGGGCCGGCGAGAAGGGCGCGCGCAGCGACGCACCCTGCGCATCCTCGAGCGCAATCTCGCCATGCGCGAAGTCGATGCCGACGCAGCGCTCGCTGAAGCGCAGTTCGGCGCCGCAGTCCTCGGCCGCCGACAGCAGCCGCTCGTTCATGTCGCCGCGCGACACCGACCAGATGAATTCGCCCGGCAGGCGCCCGTAGGGCAGGAACGTCAGCGCGCCGTCCGGCGCGTGCACCATGCGCCCGCGCATCGGCACCAGCAGATCCTCGATCCGCTCCCGCAGGCCCGCGACCTCCAGTGCGCGCAGCCCGCGCGCGGCCAGCGCCATGTTGATCGTGCGCCCCGCATCGCGCGCACCCGCGCGCGGATCCGCACGACGCTCGTGCAGCTGCACGCCGAGACCGCGGCTCGCCAGCATCGCGGCGAGCAGCGGGCCGGAACAGCCGGCGCCGATGATCCGGGCGCTGCCCTTCAGTTGCATGCGACGAGTTCCGCGAGGATGTCGAGCGCCGCGGCGACATCGCCGAACGTGTTGTAAAGCGGGTGCGGCGCAATGCGGATCACATCCGGCTCGCGCCAGTCGCCGATCACCCCGCGCAGCCCCAGCTGTGTGAATACGCGGCGCGCCCGATCGCGCCCGCCGCGCACGCGCAGGCTCAGCTGGCAGCCGCGCTCGCCGGGCGCCGCCGGCGTTATGCACTCGATCTCGCCGCCCAGCCGTGCCGCGAGCGCCGTCTGTGCGAAGCCGGTCAGCGCGACTGATTTCATGCGCAGGGACTGCATGCCCGCCTCCGCGAACAGCGCGAGCGCGATGCTGAGCGGCGCGGTCGCCAGTATCGGCGGGTTCGACAGCTGCCAGCCGGCGGCGCCAGTCATCGGCCGGAATTCCGCTCCCATCGCGAAGCGTGTCGCTGCGTCGTGACCCCACCAGCCGGCGAGGCGCGGCCCGGCGAACGCGTCGCGGTAGCGGCGGCTGACGTAGGCGCCGCCGATCGCACCGGGACCGCCGCACAGGTACTTGTAGGTGCACCAGACTGCGAAATCGATGTCCCAGGCGTCGAGACTGAGCGGTATATTGCCGACCGCATGCGCGAGGTCCCAGCCGACGACTGCGCCGCCGGCACGCGCGGCGGCGCTGATGCCTGCGATGTCGAGCACCTGCCCGGTGCGGTACTGGACCCCGGGGAGCAGCACGAGCGCGAGGCGCCCCGCATTCGCCTCGATCTGCGCGACGATGTCGCCGGTGCGCAGCAGGTCCTCGCCCGGCCGCGGCGCCACGGTGATCAGCGCCGCGGCAGGATCCTGGCCATGGAAGCGCAGTTGCGAGTCGATTGCATACTGGTCGGAGGGGAATGCCCCCGATTCGATCAGCACCGCATAGCGCGTCGGCGTCGGCCTGTAGAAGCTTGCCATCAGCAGGTGCAGGTTCGCAGTCAGCGTGTTCATCAGCACGACGTCCAGCGGGTCCGCGCCGACGAGCGCCGCCATCGGCGCTACCAGCGTTCCGGCGTAGGGTATCCACGGGCGCGCACCCTCATGGTGGCCGCGCACGCCGAGCGTGGCCCAGTCATCGAGCGTCTCCCCGAGCAGCATGCGCACTGCGTGCGGCATCGGCCCCAGACTGTTGCCGCACAGGTATACGGCCGCGGCGCTGCCGTCCGGGGCGCGCGGCAGCTCGAAGCGCTCGCGGAACCGGCGCAGCGGGTCGTCGCGATCGAGCAGGACTGGATCCGGGAAGGGGAGGGTTAGCATGATCGGGTGACGCTATCTTACAATGCCCGCCCATGAAGATCCCCGAGATCCTGATCATCGAGACGATTCATCGCCCGGGAAGCCTCGCGAGCGTACTGCAGGTCATCGCGCAACACGGCCTGATCATCGAGGCGCTGCGCGCGCTGAAGCGCGAACAGGGCAGGACGCTGTGGGAAGTCACGCTGGAGATGGACGAGAGCACCGACCGCGGCCTGTACGAGAAGATCGACGCGCTGCCGGCGGCGCATTTCGTCGGCAAATCCGATCGGGTGTTCAACCGCCATCGCGGCGGCAAGATCCGCACCGTCGCGACGCAGCCGATCACGACGCAGGAAGTGCTGCGCGACATCTATACTCCCGGCGTCGCGCGCGTCTGCCTCGCAATCCGCGACCGGCCGGATGAGGCCTGGGAATACACGAGCCTGCGCCACACGGTCGCGATAGTCACCAACGGCACCGCGATCCTCGGACTCGGCGACATCGGCCCGCTCGCCGGCCTGCCGGTCATGGAAGGCAAGGCGGCGCTGTTCGCCCAGCTGGTCGGCATCAACGGTGTGCCGATCCTGATCGAGGAGAAGGAGCCGGGGCGCATCGTCGAGATCGTGATGTCGATCGAGAAGTCCTTCGGCGCGATCCAGCTCGAGGACTTCGCGGCGCCGGGCTGTTTCGAGGTCGAAGCGCGCCTGCGCGAGCTGCTGCGCAAGCCTGTGCTCCATGACGACCAGCACGGTACCGCGGTTGTCGCGCTCGCGGCACTGCATGGCGCCGCGCGCCGCGTCGGCCGGCACCTGCACGACAGCGTGATCGGCCAGGTCGGACTCGGCGCAGCCGGTCTCGGCATCGTGCGCCTGCTGCGCGCGCACGGTGCCCGGCGCATCCTCGGCACCGACCGCCACCAGGCGGCGCTCGACCGCCTCGCGATCCTCGGCGGCGAGCCCGCGACGCTCGAGGGCATCATGGCGAACTGCGACATCGTCATCGCGACGACCGGCGTGCGCGGCCTGATCAAGCCGGAGCTCGTGCGCCCCGGCCAGATCATCCTCGCGCTGTCGAATCCGGATCCGGAGATCGAGCCGGTCACTGCGCTGGAGCGCGGCGCGGCGTTCGCGGCGGACGGCAAGGGGATCAATAATGTGCTGGCGTTCCCGGGCCTGTTCCGCGGCGCGCTGGATGCGCGTGCGAGCCGTTTCGACGACGCGATGCTGATGGCGGCGGCGCACGCGATCGCGGCGATGGCGCCGCGCGACGACCTCGTACCCGATTCGCTCGACCCCCGTGTGCACGCAGCGGTCGCCGAGGCGGTGCGCGCGGCGGCGGTCGGGGAAGTCGTCTAGCATGCTGCGGCGGCCGCCGATCACGATGCGCGATCTACGGCATGTCCCGCTGTTGCTGTGCCTGCTGCCGGCGCTCGCTGTCGCAGCCGACTTCGATCTGATCATCGAGCACGGCCGGGTCATCGACGGCACCGGTGCGCCGTGGGTCGCCGCCGACATCGGCATCCGCGGCGGCCGCATTGCCGCGATCGGCCCGCTCGGCAGGGCGAGCGCGACTCAGCGCATCGATGCCGCCGGCAAGGTCGTCGCACCCGGGTTCATCGACATGCTTGGACAGAGCGAGCTGACGCTGCTGGTCGATGCGCAGGTGCCGTCGAAGCTCTTTCAGGGCATCACGACCGAGGTCACCGGCGAAGGCGAGTCGGTTGCGCCGGTCAATGCCGCGATCGCGCAAGCGCACGCAACACAGTTCGCGCACTACGGGCTGCAGCGGGACTGGACTGACCTTGCCGGCTACTTCGCGCGGCTCGAGAAGCAGGGTATCGGCATCAATTTCGCCACTTACGTGGGGGCGACGACGCTGCGCGAGATGGTGGTCGGCTACGCCGATCGTGCGGCGACGCCGGAGGAGCTGCGCCGGATGCAGGCGCTGGCGGGCGAGGCGATGCGCCAGGGCGCACGCGGCGTGTCCAGTTCGTTGCAATATGCACCGGCGCCTTATGCCAGTACCGAAGAGCTGATCGCGCTGGCGCGGGTCGCCGGCGAGTACGGCGGGCTCTATGCGACCCATATGCGCTCCGAGTCCGACACGGTGCTCGCCGCGATTGACGAGACGGTACGCATCGGCCGCGAAGCACAGGTGCCGGTCGAGATCTGGCATCTGAAGGCGGCGGGCGTCGCGAACTTCGGGCTGATGCCGGAGATCGTCGCGCACATCGAGCGGGCGCGCGCCGCGGGCATCGAGATCGCTGCGGATACCTATGCCTATCCGGCGTGGGCGAACGACATGTCCGCGTTCGTGCCGCCGTGGGCGCACGATGGCGGCGATGCGGCGCTGATCGCGCGCCTGCAGGACCCTGCCGCGCGCGCGCGGATCGCGGCCGACATGCGCGCCGCCGACAGCGGCTGGACCAACGAGTGGCGCGAGATCCCGGGACCGGAGGCCGTGATCATCTCGACGGTGTTCAACCCGGCGCTGCACGACATCCAGGGCAGGACGCTCGCCGACGTTGCCCGCGAGCGCGGCAGCGATCCGCTCGAGACACTGCTCGACATTCTCGCCGCGGACAATGCGCGCACCGAGGTTGCCGTGTTCGGCATGAGCGAGGCGGATGTCGCGCTGGCCGCCGTGCAGCCGTGGGTCTCGTTCTGCAACGACTCGGAGGGCACCTCCCCCGACGGCCTGCTCGGGCGCGACTTCCCGCATCCGCGCGCCTACGGCACGTTCCCGCGCGTGCTGCGCAAGTACGTGCGCGAAGAGCGACGCCTGCGGCTGGAGGAGGCCATCGCCAAGTTCACGAGCCTGCCTGCCTCGCGCCTGCGCCTGGGCGACCGCGGTGTGCTGAAGACCGGCCTGTGGGCGGACATTGTCGTCTTCGATCCTGACACGATCACCGACCGGGCAACTTTTGCGGCGCCGAACCAGCTGTCCGCCGGCATGCAGTGGGTGCTGGTCAACGGCGTGCCGGTCATCGCGAACGGCGCCCTGACGACGGCACTGCCCGGCAAGGTGCTGCGCGGGCCGGGATATCCGCCTGCAGGCGGGAAACTTTAGGCTGCGGCCGCCGTCCAACAATGCATTGGTGTCACGCAACATTGAGAGGATGAGCCCATCATGAAACCCGTCACCCTGGCCCTGAGTATCGCCGTCGCGCTGGCCGGCGCGCCTGCATTTTCGCAAGTCAGCGTCGGCATCGGCCTGCCGAGCGTCAGCATCGGCATCAACGTACCGGCCTTCCCAACCCTGACGGTGATCCCGGGATATCCCGTGTACTACGCGCCGTCGGTCGACGGCAACCTGTTCTTCTATGACGGCCTGTACTGGAGCCTGAACGCCGATCACTGGTATTCGAGCCGCTGGTACAACGGGCCCTGGGACTTCGTCGCGCCGGAAGCAGTCCCCGATTACCTGTGGCGGGTGCCGGTGCGCTACTACCGTCGGCCGCCGCCCTACTTCCGCGGCTGGCGTGCGGATGAGGTTCCGCACTGGGGCGAACACTGGGGTCCGGGCTGGCAGGCGCAGCACCACGGCTGGGACCACTGGGATCGCCATGCGGGACCGCCGCCGGCACCGCTGCCGACCTATCAGCGCGAGTACCGCGGCGAGCGCTATCCGCGGCCGGAGCAGCAGGCGGACGTGCATCGCCAGAACTACCAGTACCAGCACCAGGATCCGGTCGTGCGCCAGCGCATGGAAGGCGAGCAGCGACACGCGCCGGAAGGGCGTCCGGAGCCCGGCCGCGAGCATGAGCACGAACATGAGCATGATCGCGACCACTAGCGTGGCGCCCGCGCGTGCGTAGCGCCGGCGCTCCTGCGCCGACGGCGCTCGTCGCTGCGGCGCTGCTCAGCGTGGCGCCGGGGGGAGCCTGCGTGTACGCGCAGACACCGGACCAGCAGAGCGCCTGGGAGGTGGAGCGGGCGCACCAGCTGGCAGAGCAGCGTGCGCGCGCCGAGCGCCTCGCCCAGCAGCGCGCGGCCCGCCAGGCGGACGTCATGGGATGGGTGCGCACGCTCGACCCGATGACTTCCGGCGGCTGGGATTTTCGCGCTGCGGCGGGCGATGCCTCCTGGGCCGCCTACACGACCGAACATCAACTGCAGCGCTCCGGCAACGTGGTCACGATCTGGTTGCGCCAGGAGTTCGCCGAGCCGCAGACGGATCCGAAGGGCGGGAACTACCTGAGTTTCGTGCAGCGCCTGGAATTTGACTGCGACAAGCAGAAGCTGCGGCCACGACTGCTGATCTACTACGATCAGAACAACCTGCGCGGGGCGACCCAGTCGATCGATATGGATGCCAAGACGACGCAATGGGGCGCGATCGTGCCGGGCACGCTCGATGAGACCAATTACCAGTGGGCCTGCGATCCGAAACATCGTCGCTAGGGGCCGGCGGTAATCGGGTACCCTTGCGGCCCTATGCCCATCGCACGTCTCGACCAGGTTTCGCTCAGTTTCGGCCTGCGGCCGCTCCTCGACCATGTCGACCTGCAGATCCGCAAGGGCGAACGGCTGTGCCTGATCGGGCGCAACGGCGAGGGCAAGTCCTCGCTGCTGAAGCTGCTGACCCGCAATATAGCTGCCGATAGCGGCGATGTCTGGGTCCGCCCCGGCTGCCGGATCGCGGTGCTCGATCAGGAGGTCACTGCCGATGACGCGCACAGCGTGCGCGACATCGTCGCGAGCGGCGTCGACCTGCTGGATGAGCACGCCCACTGGCAGGGCGAACTGCAGGTTGACCAGGTCATTGCCCGGCTTGGCCTGGACGGCGACGCGCGGATCGGCGATCTGTCGGGGGGCTGGCGGCGGCGCGCGGTGCTCGGCCGTGCGCTGGTCGCAGCTCCCGATCTGTTGCTGCTCGACGAGCCGACCAATCACCTCGACATCGAGGCGATCACCTGGCTCGAGGAGATGATGAACGGGTTCGGCGGAGCCCTGTTGTTCATCAGTCACGACCGTACTTTCGTACGGCGCCTCGCGACGCGCATCGTCGAGCTCGACCGGGGCCAGCTGCGCAGTTTCCGCGGCAGCTACGACGATTACCTGGTGCAGAAGGCGGCGCTGCTCGACGCCGAGGAGAAGCAGGCGGCGCTGTTCGACAAGAAACTTGCCCAGGAAGAGGTGTGGATCCGCAAGGGCGTCGAGGCGCGGCGCACGCGCAACGAGGGCCGGGTGCGTGCGCTCAAGGCGCTGCGCGTCGAACGCAGCCAGCGGCGCGATCGCGTCGGTACGATGGAGGTGCGCGTGCAGGATGCCGGGCAGTCCGGCAAGCTGGTGTTCGAGGCCTCCGGGGTGTCGCACGGGTTCGGCGGGCGGACACTGATCCGCGATCTGTCGGTGCGCATCATGCGCGGCGACCGCATCGGCATCATCGGCCCGAACGGTTGCGGCAAGAGTACGCTGATCCGCCTGCTGGTGGGCGAACTCGAGCCGGACAGCGGCACGATCCTGCGCGGCACACAGCAACAGGTCGCCTACTTCGACCAGCAGCGCGACCAGCTCGACCCGAATGCCTCGATCATGGACAACGTCACCGGCGGCAGCGGCGATCGGGTCACGATCAACGGCCAGGCGCGTCACGTCTCCGGCTACCTGCGCGACTTCCTGTTCCCGCCGGAACGCTTGCGTGCTCCGGTCAGCATGCTGTCCGGAGGCGAGCGCAACCGGCTGCTGCTGGCGCGGCTGTTCGCGCGGCCCAGCAACCTGCTGATCATGGACGAACCGACCAACGACCTCGATGCCGAGAGCCTGGAGCTGCTCGAAGAGCTGGTCGCCGATTATCCCGGCACGCTGCTGCTCGTCAGCCACGACCGTGCATTCCTCGACAATGTCGTGACCAGCACGCTGGTGTTCGAGGGTGACGGGCACCTCGGCGAGTACGTCGGCGGCTACTCGGACTGGCTGCGCCAGGCCAAGGCTGTGCGCGCCTCGCAGGCTGGTCCGTCGGGCGCGGCCGCGGCAACGGCGGCGCCTGCGTCGAAGCCGGGCAGGATGTCCTACAAGGACCAGCGCGAACTCGAGCTGATGCCGGCAAGGATCGAGGCACTGGAGGCCGAGCAGGCAGCGCTGCAGGCCGAGGTCGCGGATCCTGCGCTGTTCCGCGCGGATCCTGCGCGGGCCACGCAGACGCTCAAGCGTCTCGAGGCGATCGCGCAGGACCTGGAGACGAGTTATGCGCGCTGGGACAGCCTGGAGTCGCAGCGCTTCGCGTGACCGGTGCTGACGCGGCGACGCTCGCTGGGGGGCTGATTCAGGAGCCGCGCAGCCGCAACCGGGTTGTCATATTTCTCCACTAGTCTGCTGCTCCGTGCCGCTCATTCAGCGGCTGTCGCGGAGACTCAACGATGTCCATCAAGCATTCACTGCGCCTCTGCGGCGCCGTCGCATCATTCGTGGCCTTGCTGCTGCCGGTGGCCGCGCAGGCTGACCCGGACCATGCCTACATCCGCGCTGCAGCGCCCCCGGGCGCCATCGCGCACATCCTGGTCATCAATCTCGAAAACGAGAGTGAGGCGGTGACCTTCGGTGGCTGCCCGGCCGATGCCGCTCCCGGCAACGCCAATTACCTGAACTGCACGCTGCTCAAGCAGGGTGAGCTGATCCAGAATTACTACGCCACCAGCCACGTCAGTCTCGGCAACTATATCGCCGAGGTCTCCGGTCAGGAGACGAATCCAACCCTGAACAGTGACTGCATCGATGAGGCTTCACTGGTAAATCCGCCGGTCGTGGGCCAGTTTACGGACGTCACACCGGGCAGCGACGCCGACGTGACCGCCAATCCCCGCTATGCCGGGCAGGTGGTCGGTGCCGGCTGTGTCTTTCCGCGGCCCACGCTGAGCACGCATGGTGCGCGCACGATTGGCGATCAGCTGGACGAGGCCAGGCACACCCGGGATGAGGATGGCCGGCTCACCTGGCGCGAATACGCCGAGGATATGGGCAATGATCCCTCGCGGGATTTCGGTACGCCGGACCGCCTTGGCGGCACGGACTGCGCGCACCCCGGTATCGGCAGCCCTGATTTCACCAACAGCGCCGAGGGCAGCCCGCTGGTGGACCAGTACGCGGACCGGCATGCGCCGTTCGTCTACTTCCATTCGGTGATCGACGATCCGCAGCGCTGCAACCGGCACGTGGTGCCGCTCGGCAGCGTAGCCGTCGACCCGCACGGCAGCCCGGATGTCTTTTCCGGCCACCTGTTCGAGGATCTGCAACACATCGAGACGACGCCGGAATTCCTGTTCGTCACCCCGAACCTGTGCGATGACGGACACGATGCCACCTGTGCGGGAGTCAACGTGGAGGGCGGGAAAACCGGCGGTCTGACCGCTGCGAACCTGTGGCTGGCACACTGGATCCCGATGATCCAGGCATCTCCGGCCTACCAGAGCGGCAAGCTGCTGGTGGTCATCACGGTCGACGAGTCCGGCTCGGACACCGGCACGGGGACCAATGCCTGCGCCAACGCCGTTCAGGCCGCCTGTCTGTCACCGACCGGGCCGAACCTGCGCAATCCCGGCTGGAGCCCGCTGCTCGGACTGTTTTATCCCGGCTACCCGACCAGCGATCCCCCCGCGGATACGTTTCCGGGCGGCGGCCAGGTCGGGACCGTATTGCTGAACAAGCGCCTGATCGTGCCGGGGACGGTGAATACGACGGGTTACTACAACCACTACTCGGCGCTGCGCAGCTACGAGGACCTGCTCGGCCTGACCGAGGGCGGCGACGACGGTCACGGGCACCTCGGTTACGCGGGCGCGGCCGGGTTGCTGCCGTTCGGCAGGGACGTCTTCAACGCACGCCTCCCGCGCTAGGGCGGAGGCTGTCTAGCGGCGCGGGCGTCCGCCGCCGAGCAGGCCGCCGGCGGGGAGCCCGCCGCCGGCGCTGTCCGGCAGCACGAGCGAGCTGGCCTGTTCGCGGCGCAGCTCCTGCAGTTCGCGCATCGTCTGCTGCACGGCGTCTGCGGCGGCATCACCGAACAGGGCGATGGCCCCGTCCAGCGTCGTTGCGTCGAGCTCGAAACTGATCGGCAGGGCGCCCATCGGCGTCATGACCTGGGCCTGCCCGACGAACAGGACCGGCCGCGATGCATCATCGCTGCCGTCAGCGAGCACCGGCGACATGCGCCTGATGGTGCCCACCTTGCGGTCGGTGAACGTGTCTTCACGATAGATCTGCGTGGCATCCATGCTCGGTTGCCGGCTGTCGGGTGCGCTGCTCATGGCTACGTTCAGGATCCTCTGCGTGGGTGTAAACCGCAACCCTAGCAGTTTCCCGCGACTGCGGTAACCTTGGCAACTTGCCTAACTCCAACCCCAAGAAGCCCGCCGCCAAGAAACGCATGCCCGCCTGGACCTCGCTGGTCGGGCTCGCCGTCTTCGTGCTGGTGCTGTTCTGGCTGCACCGGCTGCTCGGTGAGTACCACTGGCGCGATGTACTCGCCTCCCTGCGCATGATCCCACGCGAGGCGCTGGTGCAGGCGGGTTGCCTTGCGGTCGCCGGCTACGGCTGCCTGAGCCTGTACGAAATGCTGGGCGTGAACTTCGCCGGGGCGCGACTCGCTGTCGGTCGCATGCTGTCGATTTCGCTGATGGCCTACGGCATCGGCCACACCTTCGGTACCAACACGCTGAGCGGCGGCGCGATCCGCTACCGCGCCTACACGCTGCTCGGCCTGCGGCCGCGCCAGATCGCGACCATCATCGCCTTCGGCACGCTGACCTTCGGACTCGGCGCCGCGGTGCTGCTCGGCGTCTCGCTGCTCGCAAAGCCCTCGCTGTCCGCGTCGATCCTGCACGTGCCGGTGCCGCTGGTGCGCACCACCGGCATCCTGCTGCTGGTCGCGGCCTGCAGCTACGTCGGATTCGTACTCGGCCGGCGCCAGCCTCTCACCATCCGCGGCGTGCGCATCAATATTCCGCGGCCGCAGGTCGCACTCGCACAGATCCTGGTCGCCTGCGCGGACCTTCTGTGCGCCGCGGGCGTCCTCTATGTACTGCTGCCCGCGCAGGCACAGATCGGCTTCCTGAGCTTTGCCGGGATCTACCTGCTGGGCATCGCCGCCGGCATCGTCAGTACGGTTCCCGGCGGGGTCGGCGTGTTCGAGTCGGTGCTGATCCTGCTGTTGTCGGCGGCGGCGCGCGACCGGCTGCTCGGGGCTCTCCTCGCGTATCGCGCGATCTATTATCTCGCGCCGTTTGCCATCGCCCTCGTGCTGCTCGCGTGGCACGAGGTTCGCGCCCAGAGCGGCCCGCTGGTGCGCATCGTGCATCTGCTGCGCACCTGGGTGAACACCTTCGCCCCGCAGGCGATCGCAGTCGCAGTATTCTGCGCGGGCGCCGTGCTGCTGTTCTCCGGCGCAACGCCGGCGCTGACGCACCGCCTCGCGCTGCTGCGCGGCCTGGTGCCGCTGCCTGTGCTCGAGCTGTCGCACCTGCTGGGATCCGCGGTCGGCGTCGGCCTGCTGGTGCTCGCCAACAGCCTGTACCGGCGACTCGACGCGGCCTGGTGGCTGACGCTGTGGCTGCTGGTCGCGGGCTGTGTGCTGTCGCTGCTGAAGGGCTTCGACTACGAGGCGGCGCTGGTTCTCGGCGCCGTCGCGCTGATGCTGGTCGCCGCGCGCCGGCGCTTCACGCGCCGTGCCTCGCTGATCGACCAGCGCTGGTCGCCGGCATGGCTGGTCGCGCTGGCACTGGTGCTTGGCGCTGCGACGCTGCTGGTCGGCTTCGCGTACCGCCAGGTACCGTACGCGAACGACCTCTGGTGGCAGTTCGAGTTCGAGGGCAGCGCGCCGCGCAGCCTGCGGGCGCTGCTGCTGGCGCTCGTGATCCTCGCGACCTATGGTCTGTGGCGGCTGCTGCGGCCGGCGCCGCCGGTGCGCCGTATTCCCAGCGACGCAGACCTCGCGGCGGCCGCCGCGGTGATCGAGCAGGCTGTCGACACCTCGGCGAACCTGGCGCTGCTCGGCGACAAGAACCTGATGTTCGATGCGGCACGCAGCGCCTTCATCATGTACCAGGTGTCCGGACGCAGCTGGATTGCGATGGGTGATCCGGTGGGCCCCCTGCCTGCACGCGAGGCGCTCGCCTGGCGCTACATCGAGGTGTGCGACACCCTGGCTGCCTCGCCCGTGTTCTACCAGGTGACGCCGGACAACCTGCCGCTGTACATCGATCTCGGCCTGAACCTCACCAAGCTCGGCGAGGAGGCACGCGTGCCGCTGCAGGACTTCTCGCTCGACGGGCCTGCGCGTGCGGACCTGCGCCAGACGCACCGCCGCGCGCTGCGCGACGGCGCGCGCTTCGAGGTCGTACCGCGCAGCGAGGTGCCGGCGCTGATACCGCAGCTGCGGGCGATCTCCGATGCATGGCTCGCCGACAAGGCCGGCGCCGAGAAGGGCTTCTCGCTCGGCTACTTCGATGCGCGTTATCTCGCCTGCTTCGACTGTGCCGTCGTGCGCAGCGGCGAGAAAATCGTCGCGTTTGCGAATCTGTGGACCGCGGGCCGCACCGAGCTGTCGGTCGATCTGATGCGCTATGTCGCGGATGCGCCAAAGGGCGTCATGGACTACCTGATGGTCGAGTCGATGCTATGGGCGCGGGCGCAGGGCTTCGCCTGGTTCAACCTCGGGATGGCGCCGCTGTCCGGACTCGAGGAGCACCCGCTTGCGCCGGCCTGGCACAAGATCGGCCGCCTGGTGCAGCGCTACGGCGAGAACTTCTACAACTTCGAAGGCCTGCGCAGGTTCAAGGAGAAATTCCTGCCGGTCTGGCGGCCGCGCTATCTGGCCGCCCCCGGTGGCCTCGCGCTGCCCGGCGCGCTGGTCGACGTGACCACGCTGATCTCCGGCGGCATCGTCATCAAGGGGGTAAAGTGAGATTGCGCATGACTTTCGCACGACTGCTGTTCGCGGCGTTTCTCGCTGCCGTGACCGCAACGGCCTACGCAGCGGCCGGCGATGCCGAGACTCTGGCCTACGGCCGCTTCGGCACGCTCAACATCTACCGGCCCGCCGGCGAGGCGCGGGACTTCGTGATCTTCCTCTCCGGCGACGGCGGCTGGAACCTCGGCGTGATCGCGATGGCACAGCGCCTGCAGGCGCAGGGCGCGATCGTCGTCGGCGTCGACATCCCGCACTATCTCGGCGCGCTCGAGAAGGCCGGCGACAAGTGCGTCTCGCCGGATGTCGATCTGGAGAACCTCAGCCACTACCTGCAGGCGAAGCTCGGTATCCAGCGCTACCTGCAGCCGACGCTGGTCGGATACTCCTCGGGCGCCACGCTGGCCTATGCCGTGCTCGCCGAATCCCCGGACGGCCTGTTCAAGGGTGCGCTGAGCCTCGGGTTCTGCCCCGACCTCGATCTGGTCAAGCCGCTCTGCAAGGGTTCAGGAGTCGAGGCGAGCATCAGGCGCGATGCGAAGGGCCTGCCCAGGGGCGTTGATTTCCTGCCGGCGAAGCAGCTCGCGGGCCGCTGGATCTCGCTGCAGGGCGAGACCGATCAGGTGTGCCCGGCGCCGGCCACGCAGAAGTTCATCGCTGCGGTGCCAGGCGGCGAAATCGTCATGCTGCCGAAGGTCGGCCACGGCTACTCGGTCGAGAAGAACTGGATGGCGCAGTATGAGGCAGCCTATGCGCGCATCACGGCCGCGGCGCCACGCCAGCCGGCTGCGATCCTGCCGGCATCGGTCGCCGACCTGCCGCTGACCGTGGTGGATGCGCATGCCGGCACATCGAGCCCTTACTTCGCGGTGTTCCTGTCCGGCGACGGCGGCTGGGTCGGGCTCGACCGCGGGGTCGCCGACGAGCTCGCGGCGCGCGGCATCCCGGTCGTGGGCTGGGATTCGCTGCAGTACTTCTGGACGGCGCGCACGCCGCCGGGCGCCGCCGCCGACCTCGATCGCGTGCTGCGTCACTACGCGGGCGCCTGGGGCAAGTCGCGTGCGCTGCTGGTGGGCTATTCGCAGGGCGCGGACACGCTGCCTTTCATGGTGAACCGGCTGCCGGCGGCGACGCGCGAGCTGGTGTCCCTGACGGCGCTGCTCGGCATCAGCGACAGCGCGCTGTTCGAGTTTCATGTGGCGAACTGGATCGGCGATCCGGGCGGCGGCCTGCCGACGGCGCCGGAACTGCGGCGCTGGAGCGGCTCGCCCTACCTGTGCCTGTACGGCGAGGAGGATACCGATTCAGTCTGTGCGCAGATCACCGGCAAGGGCGGCACGGCGCTGAAGCTCGCCGGCGGCCATCATTTCGGCGGCAGTTACGGCGAGCTCGCCGCGCAGATCGCGAAGGCCCTGCCGGCCGCGCCCTGATGTTTACCTACATCTGCCTCGGCACCAACGACCTGCCGCGCGCCGCCGCCTTCTACGACGCGGCGCTCGCGCCGCTCGGGCTGCGCCGCTGCGACACCAGCGGCGAGACGGAATGGACCGGCTGGGTTGGCTGGGGCCGCTACGCAGCCCACGGGCTCGAGGAACTCGCGCTTTGGGTCGGCACGCCGTTCAATGGCGAGGCCGCCTCTGCCGGCAACGGTACGATGGTCGCGCTCAGTGCGCGCACCTGGCGCGAGGTCGATGCGTTCCACGCTGCGGCGCTCGCGGCGGGTGGGACCTGCGATGGTGCGCCCGCTATCCGGCCGCACTACAACCCGGACTTCTACGTCTGCTACGTCCGCGATCCCGACGGCAACAAGCTCGCGGTGGTCTGCCGCGGACACACGCAGCGCGACGGCCAGCCCGACTAACGGACGCCCGGCGTCCCGCCGTGGGGTCGGTTACGAAAAGTTCACAGAACGGTGTGAATCGTTGAATTAGGGTCTCAATTGATCGGACATCAATAATTGGGGGTGCGAATGTCAGTTTCTCCCATGGTGCGCAAGCTCGTCGCGGCAGCCTTGCTTTGCCTCGGTGGGTCAGCGACTGGCTTCGCGGCCGATTCTTTTGATGGTACTTACCTCACCATTCCGTCGCTCGTCATTGGTACTGCCTATTACACTGACGTCGTCGTGAAGCCGGACCGGATCTTGAGCATCACCGGTGGTGCGGCGAACGGCGCCTCGGATACCTACAACCCTGCCGTGAACGAGTTGACGATACCGACCGTCGTCTATGGATTGCAGACATACACGAATCTGACGATCACCGTAGGCGGCCTGGTATCAATCGGCAGCGTCACCGGGGCCGATGTTTTTAACGGCACAGACCTGCTGATCCCATCGGTTCAGGTCGGCGGCAACGTTTACGTCAACGTGGTTGTCGCTGTATCGGCCAGCAATGTGGTTCACGTCGCCGGGCAGATGCCGACGGCGATCGAGGATCAGTACGATGCATCCAGCAGCGAGCTCCTGATCCCTGCGGTCCGTGTTGGCAACAAGGCCTATACAAACGTTACCGTCACCCTGGCGCCGCGTGATGTGGTGTCGATCGGCGGCGGCGCGCCAGCAGAGTCGGTCCTGTACTCCTTCACAGGAGGCACCAGCGATGGTTTTCAACCCATGGGATTGGTCCAGGGCACTGACGGCAACCTCTACGGGCTCACCCAGTATGGCGGCGTCAATGATTACGGTACCTTTTTCAGGATCACACCCGCAGGGGTCGAGACAGTCCTGTATTCCTTCCCCGCCGGCACGTATATCTCGAGCGAGGTCTCACGATTGTTCCAGGGGAGCGATGGAAATTTTTACGGTACGGCCGCATCCTGGGCGGGTAACTCCTGCGGAGCCGTCTTCAGCGCGACTGCCGGGGGCGCGGTCAGCGTGCTGTACGCGTTCAAGGGAAATGGGGATGGATGCGGTTCCTGGGCCGGGGTCATTCAAGGCAGCGACGGCAACTTCTACGGCACGACAACTGCTGGCGGCGCCAATAATGGCGGGACAGTTTTTGCGGTGACTCCGCAGGGCGTCGAGAGCGTGCTGTACACCTTCGGTGCGAATGGCCCAATGGACGGTTCCTATCCTCAAACCCGGCTACTGCAGGCAAGCGACGGCAACTTCTACGGGACCACCGTATTCGGCGGCAGTAACAACGCCGCGTCCAATGGGAGTGGGACGATTTTCAAGGTGACGCCACAGGGAGTCGAATCGGTCATCCACTCCTTCGATGCCGCCACGGCGAATACCGGGGGATTCTCCGCTTGGCTCGTGCAGGGCGCGGACGGTAATCTGTACGGGACGACTATTGGAGGCGGCGCATACGGCTACGGCTCGATTTTCCAGCTCACTCTTGCCGGCGTCTACTCCACGGTGTATTCGTTCGGTGCCAATGGTGATGATGTCGGCACCGGCCCGAGTGGCGGGCTTAGCCTGAACGCGGATGGCACGGTGCTCTACGGGGTTGGCATAACCGGCTCGGGATCGATTTTCGAATCTTCGCTGTCCGGCGCCGATACTTCGCTGCATGAGTTCGCCAATACTGGCGGAGATGCCGAGACGGCGGGTGGCGTCGGCGCCGTCATTATGGGCAGCGATGGCCATCTCTATGGCACCACAGGATTTGGCGGAGCCGACGGTCTTGGCGCGGTATTTAAAATCTCGCTCTGAGCTCTACGCTGGAAAGTGCCGTCGCGCCGCATGGGCGGCTCCCTCCGGGGTCGCTGTTGTCATTATGGATCATGGCGACGGCGTGGCCGACACCCGCAGCGACTGCAACGCTGCGAGTGCAATCTCGCGTGCGGCGCCGTGCTCGACGATCGGGCGCGGGTAGTTGTCGCCGAGCCGCAGGTTCGCGGCGGAAAGCACCGCTGCGGGCGCCTCCCATGGCTTATGCAGCCACTCGTCGGGCAGGCCCGCAAGTTCCGGGACCCAGCGCCGTACGTAACTGCCGGCCGGATCGAACTTCAGGCCCTGCAGCACCGGGTTGAAGATGCGGAAGAACGGCGCAGCGTCCGCGCCGCAGCCGGCGGTCCACTGCCAGCCGAGCGTATTGGCGGCGAGGTCCGCATCGACCAGCGTGTCCCAGAACCAGCGCGCGCCGTCCTGCCACGGCTGCAGGAGGTCCTTCACCAGGAACGAGGCGGCGATCATGCGCACGCGATTGTGCATCCACCCTGTGGTCCACAGCTCGCGCATGCCGGCATCGACGATCGGATAGCCGGTGCGGCCGCGCTGCCAGGCGCGCAGCACCGCTGCGTCGGGTCGCCACGGGAAGCGCCCGTACTCGGCGCGCAACGGGGCATCCGGGGTCTGCGGGAAGTGATACAGCAGGTGGTAGGCGAACTCGCGCCAGCCCACCTCGGACAGAAACTGCGAACTGCGCCACGAGGCTGCGGCGCCGCGGGTC